>Ga0209415_10007420_pt1 | contig 19166 bp, 17 predicted proteins | sample PeaSoiSIISIP2007_FD_187696 | JGI IMG/M metagenome (GOLD analysis project Ga0209415, IMG submission 187696) | Peat soil microbial communities from Weissenstadt, Germany - SII-SIP-2007 (SPAdes) (version 2) | ecosystem: Environmental > Terrestrial > Soil > Wetlands > Peat | place: Germany... | reverse complement strand
CCGCACCGATGGATACATGGAATCGCCGGTGTAGAGGCCCCAGCGCAGTCTCCACGGCGGACCGTCACGATGATAGCGGGCCAGCGTCTCCACCGACTCGCGCAGCGTTTCGAGGCGCTGCAGCGAATCGATGGAAGGCAGTTCGTTCTCGGTGTAGGGGATGGCGGAGATGCCTTTGGCCGCATCGAGTACCTGGCGTTCGAGTGCGCGGTTGCCAAACCAGGAAATAGTCCAGGCGAGCCCGATCAGCAGAGCCAGACCGGCGCCGCAGGCGAAGAGGATTCGCCGCAGCAGGTCGGTCTGAATGTTGCGGCCGCTGGCGCCGAGAGCGGCCCGATCCGCCAGAACCACGTCATTGAACAAATGCGAAAGGAACAGCCATTGCGGAATGCGCCGGCTGCCGGGCGAAGGTTGCGCGGGTTCGGCGGGTTCGGCAAGCTGCCGGAGAGAAAAGATGCCGGTGGCTTCTTCGGCGGAGACCCGTCTTTGCTGCGCCACCTGGATGGGACTGTCGCGCACCTCGATAGGCCGCACCCCGGAAAAATAGAAACCGCGCAGGAACACGCTGGCACGCAACTGGCTGGGACGGCAGGAGTCCACCAGAAATTGCACAATCCCGGTACGTAATTTGCGAAATTCGCGCGGAAATTCGTAAATTCCCGGTAGTTTCGAAGCATCGTTCTCGCGCGCCAGGAAAAGCGGGCGCTTATCGCACAAGGAGAACTGGAGGAGGGTGAGGGCGTCCGTGAGGCGGCGCGTCTCTTCTTCCGCGTACACGCCCACGCGATTGCCCAGCACCACGGGCAGCGTGGCGCCCACCACCTGGGTGACCTCGTCGTCCGTGAGGTTGCGCACGTACTCACCGAAGAAGGAAACCCGGTCGGCGCGCGTGAACAGCACGTAAACCGGCAGATTCACCGAAAGCAGGTTGGCCATCTCGCCGAGCCGCGCGTTCAGGTTGCGCGCCACCACCTGCATGGTTTCCCGCGCGCCGGGCTTCAGGAAAGACTCAATGTCCACGCACAGCAATGCCGCCCGTGGAGCCTGTTGTTTCCGCAGGAACAGCGATAACAGACGCAGCCGTTTCGCCCTCACCCACTTCACCAGATTGGCCCAGCGCGGCGGATCGCTCACTAGTTTGCCGCCGGCTTCGAGGAACACGGTCTGGCGCGCGAACCAGACATTGGTGGCGCGCGTGGAAACGATCAAACCTTCCTGCCATACCTGACCGCTCAGCAACTCAGCTTCGACGCCGCAGTGCGTGAGCGTGCTGGTCTTCGCGCTGCCGGGCGGTCCGACGAGAAAAACCACGGGCAGCCTGGAGAGGCGCGCATCCCGGCCAAGCGCCGATGACGTGAGGCGATGCTCGGCTTCCTTCAGCAGAAAGTCGATATCGTCGCTGCCGGGAACGGGAGCCGCGGCCGCACCCGCCGCGTCCGGCGCAGCCCCCGCCTGTTTCGCTGCCTTCGCCGCCTGTCGCTTGCGCTGGATCTGATAGACGAGCGCGAACACCACGAAGCCGAGCGACGTCATGACGGTCATGACGATGGCCTGCATCATCCCCGACAGATGCAGCCGGCTGATGATGAACCAGCTCAGCAGCATGAAGACGACCATCCAGCCGACAGATCCGAGAATGTAGCCGAGTCCCATGGCGACCTATAACTTCGGCAACTGCGCCGCGAGGGTACGCAGATCAGACACGCCCGAGGCGAGCAGGATGGAGTAGAAGACGAACAGCAAGACGGCGAGGCCGGCGCAACTGATGGCCGCCCAGCCGAAGCGGCGGGCCCAGGCGTCGGTGGCGCTGGTGGTCACCATGCGGCCGGTGATTTCCCACGCCGGAGAGAGGTCCGGGCGCGTTTTGCGAATACGGCGCATTTTGTCGTCAATTGCGCCCATTAGTGCGCGCAATTCGCCCTTGCCGGTCACGCTGTAGCGGCCCTGAAAACCGAGCAACAAACAGAGATAGAAGACCTCGAGCAGGTCGGCGGTTTCGGGGATGTCACGACGGCCGAGAATCTTCTGCAAATGCTGGAAAAAGATCTCGCCGGCGGTGTGCTGTCCGAACAATTCCTCCTGCAGGGGTCGCCGCACCCAGTCGGCAAAAACCGGATTGCGCAGGTTGAGCACGGTTTCATCGAGGAACGCCACGACTGCGAATATGCCGAGGCGGATATCGTCGTCGATGTAGCCCAGCGATTTGCCGTCGCGGTCGGCCCCTTTCAGGGCGGAGCGGATCTGGTTGCGGAACTGTTCGGCGTCGGTGACCGTCTGGCGGTTGGCACGGAGCCGTACGGTGACCGTGAAGACTTCCTGAAATACCAGCGCGAGGTTGACGGTACGCGGCGGGGGCGCGGCCGGCGGTGCAGGCGCGGCGTTGGGTCCGTTCGGCGGAGTGGCCATCGACTAATCCAGCACCACCATCAGTTCCACTTCTGGTTCGGGCAGTTCACCGGGCACATAAATGCCGAGTTTCCTGGTGGTCACCATATGCTCCCAGCACGGACCGGCTTTGTCAACGGAGAAATACTGGGTTTCGAGGCGCGGCGAAACGGCTGGCGGCGGCACCGGCATGTGCGTCATCTTCAATCCGGGAAGCGCGCGGCTCACCAGCTTGGGCAGGAACTCCTCCGAGCAGATTTTAACGAGGCGCGGCGTGCTCTCGATGAGATCGGCCTCGCCGATGCGTTTGGTCTGAATGGCAAAGATCCAGCGGGAACGGCTGAGGACGCGCTGATCGGTGATGGCGCCTTCGTAGAAGTAGCGCGCGGCCGGCTTGAGGGGAATGTGCACGCAGTTGCTGGGCACCACCAGCTCGAGATGCGTGCGGATGTGATATTCGAGCTGCTCCATGCACTCGGCCAGGTTGTCGTGCCGGTAAGCGGGCAGTGCGGATGGATGCGAATCCAGCCCGAACGTGCAGAGCGCGCCGCCCAGCCGCGAGAGCTCGACAAAAACCTCTTCGGGGTGCGGCTTCTTGGCGAAGCAGAGATGGCGCAGCGGGCCGATGCTGGAGTTCACGCAATGCAGAAACCACGCGTTGCTGATGCCCTGCGCGGAGAAGCCGGAAGTGGTGCCGGCGGCCAGCTCCTTCGGCTTGATGACGGTGCGCGCTTTCTCCTCCAGCATTTCGACGATGCGTCGCAGCAACAGCATGAGACGGTCGCTGGCGTTGATGGTGAGGCACGGCGGAATGAACGCCTGATCGAGGATAAAGTTGCCCGAGCCATCGCGGCGGACGCGGCCGATGGGAAGCTTCACGGTCTGGTCGTCCACTTCGGTGTCCAGCTTCAGCTCGATGTTCTTACGGCCGACGACAATCGGCTTCTCGTCGCCGCCGGTGTTCTCGTCGGGACGGATCACCTCTTCGGCAACGTAGCGAACGGACGACGTGATATCGTCGCCGTTAAGCGCGCAGATGGCGCCGCGTTCGGAGCGCACGGGTACGGTGAGCAGGATATCGACGCTGTCGCGCATGGGCGGGAAGAGTTCGGCCATGCGGCGCGCCGAGGGCAGCGGCTCGCATTCGGGCATTTGGAAGGCGAGACCGTCGGGAAAAACGCCGCGCGCGTGAATCAGCGAGAGCGTGCCGTTACGCAGGGCCTCGGCGTCGAACTGGCAGCCGATGATGCCGTAGTCTCCGAACCAGAGACTGGAGGTGGCGAAGTGGATGATGTCTTCGAAATAGCGGCTCTGGAGCTGGAAGTGGTGCGGGCCGAGGTGCATGCCTTCCGACCACACCACTCGCGAAAGGGTCTTCATCCGTCAGGTATCCTCCGCCCCGCGGCGCTCATTTACCGTGGGAATATAATAGCACCGGTTGGAAGAGGCTGCGGAAGATGAGGAGAGTGGGAGCGATGCGCTGCCGCCGACCCTTCCTGTTCATCCAGGCGGCGAGCGGCCGGATAGGGGTTTGAAGGGAGCACTCCAAGCGAGTATAACTCGGGTTATACTGTCAGTATGAAAACCGCCGTCTCGCTGCCCGACGATCTCTTCCGCAAAGCCGAAGCAACCGCGCGCCGGCTTCGGGTTTCCAGAAGCGAGCTGTACGCGAAGGCCCTTGCGCAGTTTCTGAAGACCCAGCGCGATAGCGCAATTACCGAACGTCTCAACGACGTGTATTCGCGGCATACAGCGAAGGTGGATCCGGGGCTACACCGCGCTCAGATGAAGTCTCTTGGAAGGGACGTCTGGTAGAGGCGATGGAGCTTCGGCGCGGAGAGATCTGGTGGGCGGATCTTCCCGAGCCACGCCGCTCCGAGCCGGGATACAGGCGGCCCGTGCTGGTAATCCAAGCCGACTCTTTCAATCTAAGCCGCATCCAAACCGCGATCGTCGCCGTCATCACTGGCAATATGGAGCTGGCCGACGCCCCCGGGAACGTGTTGTTGCCGGCGCGTTCGTCCGGCCTTCCGCGGGACTCGGTGGTGAATGTCTCACAGCTTCTGACGGTTGACCGGAGTTTTCTCACGGATTTTGTGGCCGTCCTGCCATCGCCTTTGCGAGGCCTTGTCGATGAAGGCTTGCGAACGGTGCTGGAGTTGTGATCGTTATGCCGAAAGCAGAGTGAGCCCGGCGACCATCGAGTAGTCGTCGCGATTGTTCGTGATCAAGGGCACTTGATAGTAGAGGGCCGTCGCGGCTATCCATGCGTCGGCGGTCTGAATCGGCTTCCCCTGACGATTGGCCGCGAACGTAAGAGAACATCGACACGACGTCGGTGTCGACAATAGCGGCGATCATTCGCGGTGGGAGGCGTCGACGCCTTCGCGACGCCACGAGCGCAGCATGGCGGCAAACTCTTCCGCCGACTCATCTTCGGGTGATGGATGGCCCAGCAACGCGTCGAAATCATCCACCGGCGCCACGCCTTGTTGGGCTGCGAGTTCCTCGAGAGAAGAACTTGAGGGCGATGATGCCGATGACCCGAGTTGGACGTTCTTCTCCGCGACCTGAGGATAACAAGGTGAGGGCTACGCCGGGCCGGCACAGTTGTCGCGAAGAGGCTTCACTACGGATTCGAGCACTCGCCCCTCGGGAACGGCAGTAGACGGAAGCCGGCCTTGATTTTGTCGAACAAAGCCGAATCAGCCGCTTGGTCTTGAGAAGTGCTCCGCAACAAGATGACATAAATGACCCCTTTCCGGTAGAGAACGATTTCCTTCCCTACCTCCGGAGGGCCGGCGGCGTTGACTCGATAGCGCGCGCTCACGGCGACGAGGCCGCCAAACCGAACCTTCCGAGTTTCAAGGACCACCCAGTTGGGATGAGCCTCGATCTCCCAATTGAGGTAAGCCCGGGCGCTCCCGAGTTCCAAGGCGTCGTACTGGTCGTAGACGCCCACAATGCGTTGAGTCTCCACATTGACCGAGGCCGTGGTGCCGGGATCGGCGGCCGAGATGAGGAATCCATGGTTGGGGTTCGGCGGGAGAGAAGCATGACCTATCACGCCCGCCGGCAGATCAACGGAATAACCTTTATCGCAGTTCGTGTAGGCGTCGCGCCAGACGGTTTCGCTTGGGGTTTCGCTCCAGTGGTGAGATTGAGCGGCAGCATTGCCTGCATAACAGCCAATGAGAGCGATCAGCGAGACACGCGCCATGAACCACCCTGCGGGTTCCACGATACTTTACTGCGTAGCCCCTGGCGTTTGCGGCTCTGGCAGCAGCACGATCAGCTCCAGTTGCGGATTCGGAAAGTCCGCCGGGGCGTAGACGGCGATGTTGCGCGACCGCAGCACCGCTTCCCAGGCGAGGCCGGCGCGGCTGAGGCTGAAGTACTGGTGGTTCACTTTCACGGGAATGGTGGCGGGCGGGGCCTGCACGTGAGTCATGGCCATGCCGGGGAGCGCCTGGCGGATCAGGTGCTCAATGTGATTCGCCGAGCACACCTTCATTAAGGCCGGCGATTTCTGGATAATGTCCGCCTCGCCCATCTCGGCATTTACCGCCAGATACAACTGCGTATCGTTTAAGTACTTGTCTTCGGTGATCGACGCCGCGTAGATCGACGGGCGCACCAGCCTCAGCGGCAACGACACGAAGTTGCTCGGCACCACCGTCTCCAGCAGATGGTGCACTGTTTCGTCCAGTTCCTTGAAACAACGGCCGAGGTCGTCGTGGTCATAAGTAGCGAGGTCGCGCGGCTTCACATCCATCGAAAACGTGGTGAGCGCCGAACCCAGCGCCGCCATGATGGCGAACAGCTCCTCGGGATGGCCGCGTCGCGTTTCAAATAGATGACGGAGCTGCGGGAAGTGCGTGTTGATGGAATAGAGCAGCCAGAAGTTGGCGATGTCGGCGACGGTGAACTCGGCCAGGCTCTGGTTCTTCTGGCGGCGCATGCCGGCGAGCATGCTGCTGCGCGCCGAGAGATTCTCGATGAGCCGCCGGGCGATGGAAACGAGATAGTCGCTGGCCGAGATGTCCAGCAGCGGCGGAACGAAGTACGGGTCGAGCTGGTAGGTCTCCGCCTCGGTCTTCTGTACGCGGGCGATGCGCAGTACGGAATTTCCCTGGCGGCTCTCGCCCTCCACCAGCAGGCGCATATTTTTTCGTGCAATCTGTACCGGACGCTCGGTTGCGTTCGTATTCTCATCACGGAAGGTCTCTACCTCGGCGAGGTAGCGGGTCTCGATTCCGCGCGCGGCCATGGAGACGTTCAAACCGTTCTCGCGATACGAAGGGATGGCCAGAAAAATGTCCAGGCTGGTCTGGTCGGGCGAGAAAAACTCGGCGATGTTGCGAGCGGGCGGGGGCGGGTCGGATTCGGGAATCTCGAAAGGCAGGCCATCGGGAAACATGCCGTGGGCGCAATGCACCGCGACAGCGCCGTTGGCGAGTTGCTCCTGGTTGAACTGGAGCTGGCGAAACCCCCAGGGGCGGAAATTCAGCGCATCCAGACGAAACTGGAGAACGCTTTCGATGAAGCGGTCCTGGGCCTGCAAATGCTGCGGGCTCAGAAAGGTGCCTTTGGCCCAGATGACCGGCTGGAGGGTTCTCATCCCGGTACAGTATGATACACCAGCCGGGCACGAACAACGCGTCCCAATAGCGGACAGCGTTCTCGCGCGGGCCGCGAATGCGGCCGAATCGTGTCAATCACCTGAGCCGGGGGAACTGCTGGTACTGTGGTTGCGTAAGGTGGAAGTAGGATCATGACGGCAGTATCGACGCCAGCTTTGTCACGCGCTTACGGGGAGACGCTCCGTGTCCTCATCAGCGACGATCAACCGGACATTCTGGAGGCGCTGCGGCTGCTGCTGAAAGGCGCCGGTTACACGGCGGAGACGGTGGATTCCCCGGCGGCGCTGCTGCGCGCGGTGGATGCGCGGCCGTTCGATCTGATCCTGATGGATCTGAACTACGCGCGGGACACGACGTCCGGGCAGGAGGGGCTGGATCTGCTGGACAAGCTGCGCACGCGGCCCGACTGCGCTCCGGTGATCGTGATGACCGCGTGGGGCAACGTCGAGCTGGCGGTGGACGCTATGCATCGCGGCGCGACGGATTTTGTGCAGAAGCCCTGGGATAACCTGCGGCTGATCGGCACGATAGAGAAACAGGCGCGGGAGGCGGCGGCGCGGCGGACCGCACAGCAGGAGGCGCGGTCGGAGATTGAGATTGCGCGGCACGTGCAGGAGAAGCTGTTCCCGCAACCGACGCGGCAGCTCCAAACCATTCACTACGCGGCGCGATGCGTGCCGGCGCGCGATGTGAGCGGCGATTACTACGATTTTCTGGACCTGAACGGGAGCGCGATTGGGTTTGTGCTGGCCGACGTGTCGGGAAAAGGGATCGCGGCCGCGCTGCTCATGGCGAGTCTGCAGGCGGCATTTCGCAGCCAGACCGAAGTGGTGCGCGACGGTTGCGAGCTGCTGCGCGGGATCAATCGGCTGTTCTATTCGAGCACTCCGCCGGAACAATACGCCACGGTTTTCTTCGCCGATTACGACGACAAGCGCCGGACCTTGCGCTACGTGAATTGCGGGCATCCCGCGCCGCTTCTGCTGCGCGCGAATGGACGACTGGAGCACCTGCGCTCGACCGCGCCAGTGGTGGGGCTGCTGAACCAGTGGGATTGCGAAGAGGTCACGCTCCAGATGAACCCGGGCGACACGCTGGTGGTTTATTCCGATGGCGTGACCGAAGCAGGCATCACCGACGGCGAGGAGTTCGGCGAGGAGAGATTGCTGGCGGCTGTTGCGCGAGCGGGCGACGTCGAACCGGATGCCTTGATCGATGCCGTAACCGAGCAGATTCGCCTCCATGCGGGCTCCTCCCCCGGCGACGACTGCACCATGCTGGTGATTCGCGGCGTAGCATAGGACATGCCCGATTCCCGCCGGCAGTTCCTCAGCCGCGCCTCAACGGCTTTGATGGCGGCCGCCGCGGCTGCGCGCGAGGCCAGTTCGCAGCAGCCTTCGACCCCCACGCCCGGAGCGCCACCCGCCTTTGGAACCGCGGCAGAGGTGGGGCCGCCGGTTTCAACCGGGACCTTTGCCGAAGCCGAGAAACTGGTGCAGTTCGCCCTGAGTCCGGCCGAGCGCGAGCAGGCGGCCGGGAACTGGCGCAGCGCCATGGCGCCGGCTTACGAGCGTCGCGTGGGGCCGAGGAAGTTCGTTCCGCCGGACGGGCTGGCGCCGGCCACGCGCTGGAATCCGATGCTGCCAGCCGTGCACGCCGGTCCGGCGAGCGATCGCTTCGTGCGAACGGCTGGAGCGGTCCCTCCGCTGCCGTCGAAAGACGAGGACATCGCTTTCGCGCCGCTGGCGCAGCTTTCGCGCTGGGTGGAGACGCGCAGGATCACGTCCGAGCGGCTGACCCACATTTACCTCGATCGCATCGCACGGCTGGACCCGAAGCTCCGCTGCGTCATCACGCTGGCCCGCGATCCGGCGCTGGAGCAGGCGCGGAAGGCCGATCGGGAGATTGCGGCCGGACACTATCGGGGGCCGCTGCACGGCATTCCCTGGGGCGGAAAGGATCTGCTCGACACCGCCGGGATTCCGACGACGTACGGTGCTGAACCGTATCGCAATCGCGTGCCGGACCGCGACGCCGTGGTGGTTCAGCGCCTCCGCGAAGCCGGCGCGGTACTTGTCGCCAAGCTCAGCCTCGGCGCGCTCGCGCTCAACGACGTCTGGTTTGGCGGGCAGACCATGAATCCGTGGCTGCTGGAGGAGGGGTCGTCGGGATCGAGCGCGGGTCCGGGCGCGGCGACGGCAGCGGGGTTGGTCGGCTTTTCGATCGGCAGCGAAACCGGAGGCAGCATCGTGAGCCCGTCGATGCGCTGCGGCGTTACCGGTCTGCGGCCGACGTACGGCCGAGTGCCGCGCACGGGCGCGATGACGTTGTGCTGGTCGCTGGACAAACTCGGCCCCATGACGCGCGGTGTCGAAGACACGTTGCTCGTCCTGAAGGCCATCTCCGGTCCCGATCCGGGCGACTTCGCCAGCGTCCCGAGTCGTCTGGACTTCGACGCGCACACGCCAGTCGCCGGGTTGCGCGTCGGCTATTTCCCGAAATGGATGAAAGACCCGCCCGCGACCGACGTGGACCGCGCCGCGCTGGAGATGGTTCGCAAGGTCGGCATGGTCCCGGTCGAAGTCTCCCTGCCGGACTGGCCGTACGATTCGCTTTTCCTCATCCTGTTCGCCGAAGCAGCCGCGGCGTTTGAAGAGCTGACGCTGTCGGGCGGTCTCAAGGATCTGAAGATGCAGGTTTCCGATGCCTGGCCGAACACCTTCCGCCAGTCGCGGTTCCTGTCCGCCGTCGATTTCGTGCAGACCGACCGGTTTCGGCGGGCGGTGGCGCAGGAAATGGCGCGCATTTTCTCGGAAGTGGATCTGCTGCTGGTGCCTTCGCTGCGCGATGAAATGTTGACCATCACCAATTTCACCGGGCATCCGTCGCTCACGTTCCGGGCTGGCTTCGTCGAAGTTTCGGAGGCACGCAGCGACTGGGCCCCCGATCCCGCGCATCCCCTGCCAAAGTTCTCCCCGCCGCGCAGGGTGCCGCACGGCGTGACTTTCATCGGGAGATTGTTCGATGAAGGCACGCTGGGGCGCGCCGGAATCGCCATGGAGCGTGCGCTGAATGTGGCGGACGAGCGGCCACCGGGATTCTGAGCGGACACGCGGCCCTGGCCGCGTCCTTTCGATGCCCCAGGAAATACGCGGCTGACGCCACGTGTCCGCAAACCGGTCAGAGCATCGCTTCGTTATCCAGGCTGCGCCACAGATACCAGCTCGCCACCGAGCACCAGGGCCGCCACGAGCGCGCGATCTTCTCCATGCGTGCGGGCTTTGGGAGTGCGCGCATGCGATAGGCTTTGCGGATGGCGGTGCGCACGCCAAGGTCGCCCACCGGCAACACGTCGGGTCGCTGCAACGCAAAGATGAGGAACATGTGCGCGGTCCACACCCCGACGCCTTTGACGCGGGTCAATGCCTCGATGACTTCGTCGTCGCTCATCGCCGGCAGCAGCGCGAAATCGATTTCACCGGCGAAGGTGCGCTCGGCCAGATCGCGAATGTAGGCGGTCTTCTGGCCCGAAAGGCCGGCGCCCCGCATCTGCTCCACGGTGAGCGCCAGTATCGCGGCGGGCTTCAGGTCGCGATCGGGCAGCAGGTCGAGCAGGCGCGCGAAGATGCGCGAGGCGACGCGCCCGCTGAGCTGCTGATATACGATTGATCGAACCAGCGTGGAGAAGCCGGGCTCGCGGTACTCCATGCGGAAGGGCCCCACGCGTTCTATGATTTCCGCCAGGATCGGATCGGCGTTTTTCAGGTGGCGGGTGGCGTGGCGCATGCAACGCAGCCGTGAAACGGCGCATCTACCAATGTAATCGTATGGACCGCCCCCTTGCTGCGTTCGTTCTTTCCGTCCTGATCGGATTTCCGATCATCGCTCAGGCCCCGGCCACTCAGGCGCCCGCTGCGGACCAGAAGCCCACTGAAGAAGCCCCGCCCATCAAGGTGGAGGTCAACGTCGTTAACGTCTTTTTCACCGTGCGCAACAAGCAGAACGGACTGGTGGGCAACCTCACCAAAGACGACTTCACGGTCTTTGAGGACGGCAAAAAGCAGGAGATGCGTTATTTCGCGCGCGAGACGGACCTGCCGTTCACCATGGGCCTGCTCATCGATGTGAGCCCCAGCCAGGGCAACCTGATTGAGATCGAGAAGGAAGCGGCGTCGCAGTTCTTTGGCGCGGTGCTGCGGCCGAAGGATCTGGCATTTCTCATCAGCTTCGGCGGCGACACCGAGCTGCTGCAGGATTACACTAGTTCGCCGCAGCTTCTCCGTGCCGGCATGAAAGGACTCAAGGTGAATGCCGACGTGGGCGGCCTCGAACCCGGGCCAGTGCCGACCATCTACAATCCCAAAGGCACCGTGCTGTACGACGCGGTGTATCTGGCGTCGCACGACGAGTTGCACGCCCAGGTGGGACGCAAGGCGCTCATCCTGATTACCGACGGCGAGGATGAGGGCAGCCACTTCAAGATCACGGACGCCATCGAGCAGGCGCAGAAGGCGGACGCCATCATTTACAGCATTGAGTATGTGGACCGGCGCTTCTACATGTCGCACGGCGCGTTTTACGGCGGCGATTCCGCGCTGAGCCGGATGTCGTCGGAGACCGGCGGTCGCGTGTTCCGTGTGGACAACAAACATCCGCTGACCGAAGTGTTCCGGGAGATTCAGGACGAGATGCGCAGCCAGTACGCGTTGGCCTACACCCCAACGAACACCGCGCGCGACGGCGGCTACCGGAAGATCGAGATTCGCCCGTCGAGCAAAGAGTACAAGGTGCAGGCGCGCAAAGGCTACTACGCGACGCCGAACGGTGAAGGGGAAGAGTAGGCGGTTCCGGTCAGGTAGACTGCGTGCTCCTGCGAGGTTTCACGTCGCGTAGAAGTACCGCGTCAGGTGAAAGAAGATGGGGGCCGAGAAGGCCACCGAATCCAGGCGGTCGAGCATGCCGCCGTGCCCTTCGATGAGCTGGCCCCAGTCCTTAACGCCGCGATCGCGCTTGATGGCGGACATCACCAGCCCGCCCATGAAGCCCATCATGGTGATCACCAGGGCCATCCCCGCCGCCTGCCACGGACCGAACGGGGTCAGCCGCCAGAGGGCGGCGCCGAGGGCCGTCGCGCAGAGCGCGCCCCCGATCAGCCCTTCCCACGTCTTCGACGGAGACACCGCCGGCGCAATGGCGTGACGCCCGAGCAGCTTGCCCCAGACGTATTGCAGCACATCGCTCGATTGCCCAACCAACAGCAGGAAGATCATCAGCAGCGCGCCGCGCCCGCGATAACCCGGAATGTCCAGGGTAAGCAACGCAGGCACGTGGGAGATGCAATACACGCTGATCATCAGCCCCCACTGAATCTCGGCGGTGCGGGTCAGGAAACGCGCGGGGTCGCCAAAGACCACGGCGACGCAGGGCAGCACGAGGAACGCATACACGGGGATCAGGATGGTGAAGAAACCGTACCAGCTCACCCAGATGAGGCTGTACTGCCAGGGCAGCACGACGAAGAAACTCATGAACAGCGCGGCACGATCGGCGCGATGGGTGGGAGTCAGGGTGATGAATTCACGCAAAGCCGCGAACGAAACCAACCCGAAAAGCACGATTACGACATGCGGGCCGGCGAGCACCGCGCCGCCCAGCAGCGCCACCATCACCCACCACGCCTTGATGCGCGCAATGAGGTTGCCGAGTACCGGGCTGTCCTTGTCGCGCGCGAACGCGCGCAGGATGAGCGCCACGGCCGTGGCCAGAAGCAGCGCGCCCACCAGGCCCGCCGAAATCAGCAGGCCTTCGCGGAGCGTCACGCGTTCTCCAGCCCCGACAGAGAGTCATGCAGACGCGCGAGGAATCCGGGCTTGTGTTCGCTTTCGCTCAGTTTCACCGGTTCTCCAAATGTTATCGAACAGAGCAGGGGAATGGGGAACAAGGAGCCTCGGGGCATCACGCGATAGGAATTCCGGATCCAGACGGGGACCAGCTCGACCTGCGGACGCGCCTGCGCCAGATGAAAGATGCCCGCCTTGAAAGGCTGCACGTCCGGCCCCGGTCCGCGCGTGCCTTCCGGGAAGAGGATCAGCGAGTCACCGGCGTCCAGAGCATCGAGCATGGGCTGCAGTGGGCTCGCTTCGTGACTGAAGTGGGCGCGCTCCAACAACACCCCGCGAAAGACACGGCGGATGACAAAGCGCCGCACGGGCCCGCGGCACCAGTAGTCCTTCGCGGCCACGGGCCGCACTCTGCCGCGAAGCCGCTCCGGCAACGAAGACCACAACAGAACGAAGTCGAGATGGCTGGTGTGGTTGGCGAAGTAAACACGCTGTACAGCGACGGGGGCGCAGCCAACCCACCGCGCCTGAGCGCCCGTGAGGAGCCGTGCGCCCGTGCTCGCAACGGCAGCGATCGCGCGCCCCAGCATCAGGCCGCCGGCCGCCTGGATTTGGCCCACTCCTCGACCGCCTCACGCAACGCCGGCCGTATGGCAATGCGGGGACGCCGCCGCCGGATCTGCTCGATGGCCTGCTCGACCGAGGCCGCTTTTCCGCTGGCCACCAGCCACGCGGCAACAGCCGATGCGCTGCGCGAGTAGCCCAAAGCGCAACAGACCAGCGTCGGCCTCGCCATTTCGAGCTCCTGAATTGCCTTCACCGCCGCCGTGAGTTGCTCGCTGCCCGGCGCCAGTAGATCCAGCATCGGCACGCCGCGATAGACGACACTGGCCTTGTTTGCCGGGAATTCCGCCGTCACATCCACCATTGACGCAATCCCAAGGGTAACGCGCTCGCGACGCCGTGGAAGCCGTCCGAGCCAGACGCCGGGCACGATCTCGTCCGCGAGGGAAACATGGCGCGTCCACCACAGGCCAATGAGACGCGCTGTGACAAGGTAGGGAGCGAGCAGAGCCACCATCGCCGCGGGCATCGAGCCGTCGCGTTTGCGAAAAAGCTCGGCGCGCCCAGCGAGATAGATGACCCCAACGATGGCCATCGAAGCCGCCGGCCACAGCAACAGCAGGCCCGCGCCATTGGCCCAAATCGCGAGCGCCGCGCACAGCAGTGCACCGGCCAGATACGAAGCGGCGATGCGCATTCGCAGAGGGTCGCGGATGGCTTCGGGGCGCGGACCGGGGGCAGCATCGGGAATCGCCACCAGTACAAACAGCCCCACCCAGAGCCCCGTGGGAACGTCGATGAAATGGTGCTGCCATGTGGTGAGCGTCGATAGCGCCATCAGTGTGAACCAGCCGCGCATGAGCCAGAGCGCAGGCCCGCGCAGGTGCTCGCTGTACTTTCTCCACAGCACGGCGGTCAGCGCCACGTGCAGTGACGGAGCCTGGTTGAAGGGCTTGTCGAAACCCATGAGGATGCCGAACATGCTCCCCAGCAGGCCGGGCACCGGCGGGCGCGTGAAGCTGAAGCGCAGCGGAAACAGAAGGAACCCGATCACGCAGATGAGTTGCACCGCGAGCAGCCTCTTCGCGTGGGTATTCAGCTCGGCGCGGGTCCGGCACAGGAACAACGAAAGAGCGTAGAACAGATCGGTGGACCAGTAGGGCACGATGGTCCACGGAAGAAACGGAATCATCCACTCCCACGCGAACGCCAGCGAAGGCACATGCGCGCGCAGGCTGGTCAAGTAGTTTGCGAATCCGTAACTCAGGAAGAAGAACGGAGCCAGCACGGCCAGCCAAAGCAACGACCAGACCCAGGGACGCTGCTCGATTCGCTCCGGCATGTCGTCAGTGGCCGACCCTCCGCGCGAGCGAGACCGTGAAAATACCCCAGTCGTCGGTCAACTGAGCCAGTTTCTGGAAGCCCGCCGCTTCCACCAGTTGATCCATTTCAGCCTGTGTGCGGCGGCGCATGATCCACGGCTGGCCCTTGCGGTGGCTGCGGAGCGTGCGCGCAATCATCTCCAGTTGCGGATGCCAGGGCTGGCCCGTGTAGACGAGGTAGCCGCCGGCTGGTACGGCATCGGCGAGGCCGCCAAGCGATTCGCGCACCAGCGCATTGTCGGGGAAGAGTTCGTACAGGCCCGAGACTACGCCGATCATGGGGCGGGGATCGATGGCAGACAATGACAGCCGGTCGAAGGCGTTCCCCTGCTCGAATCTCGCCACCGATTGCAGGCCTTTTTCGCAGATCAGCCGCTTTCCCCGCTCAACGTTGGCTTCGCTGAAATCGCGCAGGAGCACGCTCTCCGCAACGGGCCCGGCAGCCGCGACGGCCTCCAGCACATACCGCCCGTGTCCAGCGGCGATGTCCACAATCCGCACCGGCTGTCCGCTCTCTCGCACAGCGGCTATCGCGCGCGCGAGCAGACGCATCAGGTTCTGTTTGCGAATGCGAATGCCGCGCCAGCCGATGGAGTTGAGGTAGAACCAGTCGATCAGTTTCCCCAGCGGCGTGTAGCCGGACGGTTTGTTCCGATAGACGTAGTCGAGCGTGCTGCCCGAATCGAAACCGCTGGCCAGCCCGAGGCGGATGCCGTCGGAGAGTCGCCCGCCCGAGCCCATGCCGAGCCTGGTGAGCGCAAAGCTCCAGGCTTTCGGCGAAAGCGGGGACAGAGGCCGGCTGAGCCGGTCGAACTCCGCTCTGGTGTAGCCGGATCGGTCGGAATTGACCAGACTCGGGCGCACCGGCGGTTCCGCGAAGCGTTTCAGGATGAACTCGCGCACCTTCGCGATGGCCGGCTGGCGGTCCTTTTCCCCCAGCGTGTCGTGATAGAAGCCTTCGAACACATGCTTTTCTTTCACGTCAGTTCCCAGACGCCGGAAGAACTCGTGCTGCGGCTTTTTCCAGACGACGAAGTCCGCGCCGGATATCAGCACCTGCGTGGGGACCTGAATGGCCTGCGCGTCGTCGATCACACGATCGGACGTGCTGTACAGCGCCAGCAGGATGTTGACCGGGATCGGGCGGCGAATCAGCGGATCGGCCAGCCAGGAGGCGATCCGTTCGGGGTCGTGGGTCAGCGCGCTCGGCTTGACGTAAGACTTCACGTGGAAGTTCCCGCGCACCGCATGGACCATTCGCAGCACCGGCCGCGCCAGGGGAACGTACAGCTTCACTTTGAAGGCCGGCGCTGCCAGTACCATGCAGCGAACTCGCGGAGCGAAATCGTGCAGCCAGGTTGCCGCCAGCACGCTGCCTACGCTCTGACCCAGAATGGCGATGTCCTCGGTGGCGATTCCGTACGCAGCCGCGATGTGCCGGACAAAGTCGTCAACGTCCTGGACGAGAGTGCCGATGGAGGCGTCATCTGCCTGTTCGCTGTACGAACGGCCGTGCCCGCGGGCGTCCCATGCGAACATCGCGAGACCGGGCAGGTCCAGCTCATCCACCAGATGCTGGAGACGGCCCGAATGCTCGTGCCCTCGGTGAAAGAGAACAACGGCCTGGTTTGCGGAACCGTTCAGCGCCGGCCAATAGCGATAGAACAGACGAGTGCCATCGCCGGTTGAGAAGAAGAGCTCCTGTGGAATGCGCATCAGCGGCCTCCTGATTCGGCCAAACCGTGCCGAACACGGTTGCAGATAGTGACGGCCAGCAGCAGGGCCATCGCACGGGGGAATAACCACGAGACCGGGCTGTTCACGCCGCCTCCCAGCCCCATCCACAATGCGAGCGCTCCGAACACCAGCGCGCGATCGCTCTTGCCCATGGGGCCGTCGTACCGGCGCGTGGCGCCAACCATCACCGCTATGACGCCGGCCATTTCGGAAATCACCGCGAGAACGATCACCGCGCCCATCCACAATGGATCGAATCCAGGCAGAAGGGCGAACGGCAGGTAGAGGAATGCGTCGGAGACGACGTCGCACAGCTCGTTGAGATAAGCGCCGAGGGCGGATTTCTGATGGAACTCGCGAGCCAGCATACCGTCCACGGCATTCAGCGCCATACGGACGACGAAGAACGGCGGCAGGATTAGCAGCACCGAGCGCGACTGGATGCGCCACGTTGCGAACAGCCCCACGCCGGCCGAGAGCACGCCAGCGAGAACGGTCACCTGATTCGCGGTGACGCCGGCCCGCGCGAGCCGGCGCACGCTTGGGCGCAGCAGGCCCTGAAAGGCGGGCTTCAGCGCATAGACGCTCGGCACAGGTTTAGTGTATCCGCGAGGGGCGGGGGCGTGGTGGGCTTTTGTGGCACTTTCGCGGGTGACACAGCGGGGGGAAGAGGGCAGCAGTTGCGGGCTAAGTGTCCCGCCGCATGGCGTCCAAGTCGCCTTGCCAGTCCACCTTGCCGCGGAATCGGCGGAGATCTTCCTGGTTTTCAACGGCGAATTGGTACACGGCGGGAAAGTCGTCCTTTTCGAGATCGGGGTGCTCGTCCAGGATCTCCTCCTCGGTCATCCCCGCTCCGAGCCAGCCAAGAATGTCCCATACGGTGATGCGTAAACCGCGCACGCAGGGCTTGCCCCCGCGCTCGCCAGGCTTAACAGTGATCCTGTCGATTCCTCTCAGCATAAGCAGCAACCTTTTCAGTATGACGCCACACCGGTGCTCCCTACACGAACTTGATCCGCCGCATCGCCACCATCACCATGCGCAGCAGCACCACGCCGTGACGCCAGCGCTGGATGTTCGTCTCGCCATAAACACGCTCGGCGTAGCGAATGGGCATGTCCACAATCTTCAGGTTGAAGCGCGCCGCGCCGAACAGCAGATCGAAATCCCCGAACGGATCGAACTCGCCGAACCACGCGCGATTGGCCGCGATGGTCTCGTAGTGGCGGCGGCTGAGCACCTTCGTTCCGCACAGCGTGTCGCGAATGTTCTGGCCCAGCAGCCGGGTGAATGCGAAGCTGAAGAACTTGTTGCCCAGCAGATTGAAGAAGCGCATAGCGCGCTGCTCCATGGGATATACCAGACGCACGCCGTTGATGAAATCGCCGCGGCCGCTGCGCCACGCCTCGTAGAAACGAGGCAGATCCTCGGGCATCACGGTGAGGTCGGCGTCGAGAATCATGAGAAGATCGCCGGTGGCTTCGGCGAAACCCAGGCGCACCGCGTCGCCTTTGCCTTTGCCGGTCTGGCGCAGCAGCTTCACCGGATAGCCGGGACGCCGCGCGGCCTCGCGTTGGGCTGCCTCCCATGTGTGGTCGCGGGAATGGCCTTCGACGAAGATCAGTTCGGTGCCCGCGCCCATCTGCGGCAGGCGGTCGAAGATGCTGGGGACGTTGCCCTCTTCGTTCCGTGCCGCCACGATCACGCTGACCCGCGCCTGGTGATCGGCGCGGGGAACCGGCTGCGGACGCGCCACCAGGAAATTCGTGATGGCCAGATGATAGAGCGGCCAGAGGTGCACCAGATAGCGATTGGCCAGCGTATCCAGCAGCGGCAGGCGCACCGGGCACATGATCTCGGGCGAGTGGCGAATGGTTTCGAACCCGGCGAGATACAGCAGGTCGCTGACGTCTTCGGCGGTGAGCCAGTTCTGCGGGAGCATGCGCTTCACGATGCCGAGGCTCTCCACCAGGCGCCGGGGGCCCTCCCAGAGCTGGCTGTAGAAGTTCAGGAGCACGCGCGTGCTCGGATGGCAATGCGCGGCGATGCGCTCGAAAACGGTCTGCACGTCCCAGAGGTCGTTGACGACGTCCGAGCACACGATCACGTCGAAGGTCTCGCCCAGATCGAAATCGTGCGCGTCCACCTCGTGGAAGATCAGCTCGGGATGGCGCTCGCGCGCCTGGCGGATCATGGCACCGGAGAAATCGATGCCTACGCCATACGACGGCCTCAGCGCGGCCAGCAGATCGCCCGTAGCGCAGCCCACATCGAGCACGCGCATGCCCGGCGGCACCGAAAACGCAAACAGACGCTCGAGACGGCGGCGATAGTAGCGGCGGGTCTGCCAGCGGTTCAGCTCGTCCGCGAACTCATCCCAGAAGGCCACGCGCTCGCGCGTGTACACCGTGCGTTTCGACGCGGCATAGACCCCCGCGGCGGCGCATAGGCCGGCGAAGCCGCGCCCGGCCCAATCCGCGCCGATAGGTTCCCCGCCGCGCTCGTCGGTTTCCGTCACTGGCCGTTTTTCAGATATTGCTGCCAGCGCGCGACGTCCTTTTGCAGCGCGGCGTTGGCCGCGTCAGGTCCGTCGGGTGTCTCGATCTGCGAGAAGC
>Ga0209415_10007419_pt1 | contig 19168 bp, 15 predicted proteins | sample PeaSoiSIISIP2007_FD_187696 | JGI IMG/M metagenome (GOLD analysis project Ga0209415, IMG submission 187696) | Peat soil microbial communities from Weissenstadt, Germany - SII-SIP-2007 (SPAdes) (version 2) | ecosystem: Environmental > Terrestrial > Soil > Wetlands > Peat | place: Germany... | reverse complement strand
GGGACCCTGTCGGTCCTCTGGGAGTTCCTCTGGTATGCCACCTTCGGGTCGCACCACACCCACACGACGAGCCAGCCTTCGAAGAGCTTTTCCAGCCGGGAGAGGGCCATGCGCCTGAACTCCTCTCGGGGGAAGGTTGCTACCAAGATCGCGTCATACCTGTGCCTGAGAGCCTCCTCTGCCACGGAGGTCGCCGCGTCGTAGACGAACCTCGACTCTCCCGAGGTGTATTCGACCTTTCCGAGCATCGCCCGTATCGCGTCGGTCTCGACGTGGACGCACCTCCCGAGCCTTGCGCCGAGCGCCCTCCCAATCGTGGTCTTGCCGCTCCCGGGGATTCCGCACAGGATGATCAGCCGGCCGCCGCTGGACTTTCGCACGGCGGACCCGCACCACCCGACCTCCGAAAAACCCTTCCCCGCGTCACGGACCGCGTGCCCTACTGACTGCGCCTAGGGGTGTACCCTCGCCTCACGATGAAGACGAAGCAGGCCGCCGCGAAGATGCCCAACGACGCGAGCGCGAAGGTCCTGATGTCCGTGTAGTCCGTCGAGAAAGTCGCGTGGACGACCGCGGGCGACTCGATAGCGACGGGGGCCCGGAGGTCGTATGCCAGGGCCGACGGGAGCTGTGTGCCAACGACCTCCCCCGTCCACCCGTCGAACTTGATCGAGACTGTCGCGGGCATGGCCGTGAGCGTGACGTTCCTGCCGGGGGGCGGATATATCGTGGCGTTGGAGCCGGCGGGCACCGTCCCGCTTATCGTCCCGTAGGAGTATGCCACTGAGCCCTGGTCGTTGGTTATCATCGTGAGGCCGGGGAAGAAGATCGCGGTCTCGTTCGCAGGGCCCAGGACGGCCAAGGTGGGGAAGCGCGTCGTGCCGTTGTAAGAGAAGGCGGTCGCGCCCTGCCAGTACGCGAAGCTCCACGACTTGGCCGAGGTCGCGCTCAGGAGTACGGAGCTGCCCTGGTCCTCCCACTGGTTGGCGTTCGCGACCTGCCCGCCCGCGGGCGTGCTCACGCCGACCTCAACGTAGAACTGGTGCGCGTATTGGACGTCCTCGACGAAGTGGGAGCTGGCGACAGAGACGGTCGCATTTGAGAGCCATCTCTCTCCCTGCACCCCGGGGAGCGTAACCGGGACTGCCCATGACGACCCCGCGTCCATCCAGTAGCTCACCGCGGTCTTGTTCAGGGAGGCCTCCATAGCGGCCGTGAGGGACGTGTAGTTCATGCTCGGAGTCGGGGGAGAGCCGCCCGTCCCAGAGATCGAGTATTGCAGCGTCCCAAGGTACTGGTGGTAATACAGAAACCCTCCCAGGACTGGCGCCGAGGCGGTGCCGGAGGTCGTCTGCTTCGTCACCCACCTTTCGGTCGGGGACGAGTTGGGGAGCAGCGTGCTCACGCCCCATTTGGCGCCGGAGTCTATCCAGACCGTCGCGCTCGTGGCGTTGACCTCCGCTAGGCTGGGGCTCCCGAGCGCGGTGAAGTTCAACCTCGGGTTGACGTACGTCCCGCCCCCGGAGACCGTGAAGTTGAACGCGAAAGCATACTGGTGATAGTACACGGCGCTGTCCGTGCCCGATGCCGAAGCTACGGCCGACGGCAACGGCGCGAACCACCTCTCAGACGAGGTCGAGCCGCTGAGAGGGTTGGTGAAGCTGTACGCGGTGCCCGCGTCCACCCACCCCTGCGAGCCCTGCGACGGCGCGCCGAACGACGTGAATTGGACACTTGGCGAGACGTAGGCCGTCCCGCCGCCGACGACCGAGAAGCCGAAGGTGACTGAGAATTGGTGATAATACGCAAGCGCCACGGTCTGTCCGGCCGTCGCCGCCCCCGACGTTATCAGGCACTCCCATCTCTCGGTGGCTGTCGAGCCTGTGAGGGCTGCAGGAACCGACCACCCGGAGCCCGTGTCCAACCAGATCAGCGACTGCGAACCGGTCAGCGGGAAGGCGCCCGTGGCGCCGAAGCCGGTATAGTTGAGGCTTGGCGCCGAAGGGGCTGTGGTCGAGCCGACCAGCGAATACTGGAAGTCCTCCAACACCTGCGAATAGTAGCTCGAGGTGTGCACTATCCCTCCAGATGTGTCCGGCGGTATGGTCTGGCCGGTAGCCCAGCGCTGGTTCTGGGAGACCTTCAGCACCCCCATGGTCACCTGCGTTTCAAAGTCGCTCCAGGCCTGGCATCCGAACTGGCCCGCCCCAGTGGAGATCGTGATGGCGCAGAGCGACTGGCCGCTGACCCCGAGGGACGTGCCGCTCACGGCGATCGTGCCCGCAGTTGACCAGGATGACGGGCTCGCGGGAGATGCCTGGTATGTATTTTGCAGTTGATAGTAGATCGTCGCCGAGAAAGCCCGGCACGAGCTAGAGGAGCAGCTAGGGATGGGCAGCGAGCTCTGGTCCGATGCTGTGAGGTATTGGGTGTTCCCCCCCGGGGGAGGCAGGGTCGCGACTATCCCGGTGCACCCGGACGTGGCGGTGAAGAGGTGAGCGACGCCGTCAGCCGGTATCGTGGTCGGGGAGACAGCGCATCCAGAGAGAGTCACCTGCGCGCTCGGCCCCGAGTTAGCCACGGTGATCTGGATCGTCTCCTGGACGTTAGCGGTTAGGGAGAACGACCCCTGGCTTGCCGAGTTGTTGCCATCCCCCTGGTAGGACACGCTGATCTGAGCCGAGGAGGTGGCGGTGTAGGATATCCCGCACGATCCGGCGCTTGCCGTGGTGGTGAGCGTGCACGGATTGGCAGAGAAGATGCCCGCCGCATCGGTGCTCGACCACGTGACTATGCCGGTCGGATAATAGCCCCTGACCGTCGCCGTGCAGGTCGCCGCCTGGCCTGCATTCACCGTCGTTGGGGCGCAGATCACCGAGGCGGTGCTGGTTGCCTTTGAAATGGATAGGGAAGTGGTCTGTGAAACAGGTCCATTGTCATTGTAATCCCCCGGATAAGAGGCCTGAATCGTCGCGCTGCCAGCGCCAGCCGCCGAGACTGCGAGCGAGCACGTGCCAGAAGAAAGGGAACAGGTCGTCCCGGTAGGGAACGATACCGTCCCGGTGCTCGGGCTCACCAGCGAGAAGGTGACCAAGGTCCCGTCCACGGGAGCCCCACCGACAATAGACGCCTTACAAGTCGTCGATGAGCCTACACTGACGGTAGACGGGACGCAAGAGGCCGATACGGAAGGCGACGCCTTGTTGACAGTAATGGTTGTAGGAGGGGAAGAGCTCGGGTTGTTGCTGCCGTCACCACCATACGCAGCGGTAATGGTGGTCGCGGCGGTTGTTGATGGGGTGTAGCTCGAAGAGCAAGATCCACTGGACAGTGTGCAAGTGGGGAGAGAAAACACTCCACTTCCAGTCGTCGTCCAAGTTATCGTTCCGGTGGGAGAAGATCCGGTGACCGTCGCGGTGCATGAAATTGATTGCCCCACGATGACGGTCGTTGAAGGCAGGCACCCTATGGCGGTGGTTGACGCACCCGCGGTTGCAGGTCCTGCGCTAAAAAGAAGCAAGAATCCAAAGACCAATAGAAGTGAGAAAGCTAACCAGGAGGTCCTCATGCTAGTCTCCCTTCTCCTCACGCATCTCCAACCTAAGTCTGCGTGTTAGGCATCTTCGACCCAACAGTATAAGCTCTCGGATGCCTGCGTCTATTCTTGGGATAGCCCGTCCCCGACTCGCGGCGGCGACAAGCGTCTTCGGCCTACGACCCGAAGACGAACGGCAGTATCCCGTACAGCGTCAACAGCCCCAGCGCCCCTTGCAGCAAGAAGACGACGAGGACGTACTTCGCCATCCTCTTGTGCGTCCTGTAGACGTCCCTCTTGCGCCCGAAGAGGAGCATACCGGCCCCGAGGGCTCCCTGGATCACAATCAGGCCGATGGCGGCGAAGAAGCTCACCGTGTGTATTGAAAGCGCCGCGGGGAACTGCGAGACCCCGCCGCTGACGAACACCAGGTACAGCCCCAATGGGAATGCGACCATCGACAGAGCGAAGGCGAGTATTCCCGCGGCGTAGTGAAGGCGGAAGTAGAGCTTCTTTCGGGTCTTGAGCAGATACGCCGCCAGGACCATCACGAAGGCGCTGGCCGCGATTGCCGGATGCACCAGGAGGGTGAGATCCATTCTTGGGCGCTCTGTAGTCTCCCAAATTCCCAACGGATATATATCGAATTGGCCTCTTGCGTGCAAATTGCTATCTGTTCTGGGCGTGTCGGTGAGGAACATCCTCGACACGTCTCCCTGCGTCCTCTACAGGGTCAACGAGGACGAGCCCATCATCTCGGCGGGGCTCCACCTCTCCCAGCTCGACGTGGAGGGGGTCGTCTCCGTCGACGTAGCGGGCAAGCCCACGGGCATCATCATCGGCTACAACGTCCTGCGGCTCGTGAACTCGAGGACGGTCTGGTCCACCTTCTACCAGACAAGGATAGCCGACTCCAAGATGCGGGTGCTCCTGGCCAGGCCTGAGAACGACGTCCAGACCATCGTGAAGAGCATCCTCAACCACGGGTGGGGCTATGCCATCGTCGTCAACGCCAGCGGCGCCCCGACCAACCTCATCGGGCTGCTCGACATCGCCGATTTCCTCGTGAAGTCTGGCTTCACCGGGAGGGTCACGAACGTCCGGGCGAGGGACAAGGCCTCGAACCCCCTGATATCCATCAGTGAGAGAGCGACCATTATGACCGCCATCCAGACCATGCTCGACAAGCACGTGAGGCGGCTCTTCGTGACCGAGTCTGAGCGGGTCGTCTCAGACAGGGGGACGATAAAGTGGCTGCTGTCCCCGACCAACCTTGGAAGGCTTCGCGACGCGCCCGGCGAAGTGCTTTCCTCGCCCCTGAGCTCGCTGGGTCCCATGCTCCAAAAGCCCGTCTTCGTCGAGAAGGACCTGGACGCATCGCGAGCGCTTCAGCTGATCAACAAGGAGGACGCCCGCTGCCTCATCACGGTTGACAGGAAGATGATTCTCACGCCTTGGGACCTGACCATAAGCCTCCTCACCAAATGACCACGTTCACAACATTCCAGCCTCCCAAATCCGATTTTGGACGGGTTTTGGGCGCCTTTGGGCGCCTTTGGGGCTCCCCCGCACGAGGCGGAAGCGGCCCACCGTGGATTCTTGCCGTTTTCCATAACTTCTAGGGCCCTGCCTTTGGTAACTCCCCTAAGAACGATAAGTAACGGGCCCACTACCTGACTGTTGCAATGATTCGAAGGTCAAAGCTTGAAGTCTTCATGGACATCATGAAGGTAGTTGCTGAGGAGAGAGAGATGAAGCGGACGAGGATCATGTACAAGGCGAACCTCGCCTGGACAGTCCTCAACGATGCCCTCGACTCGATGGAGAAGAAGGGCATACTCGCCAGCAAGGATACCCCTTCAGGCGTCGTAGTGACCCCGACCCCAGACGGTCTGGACCTCCTGCAGAGATTCCGAGAAGTGGAGTCCGTCTTCATGGAGCCGACCGCCAACGCGGAAGGGTTGATCTACCCGACGCACAGAATGGAAATCCTGCGGTAGTCAGCTCAGCCGCTCTCCGTGCGACCGCCTCTGTGAGTCCGGACGTGGGCCTGCGCCCAGCGCGCTAGCTCACGGTCGGGCGTCTGCGAAGACGTTATAACCCAAGGGGACCCTGAGTCCACTTCGCCTTGGATTCTAACGAAGAGATCCTCGCAGAGCTCCGAAAGATAACCGAACTCCTGCAAAAACCCCCCGCGCCCCCCGCGCCTCCTGCGCCGAAGGGGATGGCCCAGGAGTTCAAGGCATTCCTGTCCGAGTACAAGGTGCTGGGGCTTGCGGTCGCGTTCATATTGGGCCTCTACCTCGGAAACGTCGTCAAAGCCCTGGTCACCGACTTGATACTCCCAATCGTGTCCTACGCCCTGCCCCCGGGGACTGACATCAACCATTACATGGCGGGGCCGTTCGGCGTCGGTGACTTCGCCAACAACGTCCTCACGTTCATCATCGTCGCCCTGGTGATATTCCTCATCGTGAAGGCGGCGAACAAGTACAAGATCGCATAGCAGGATCCGAGAAGCAAACCGCCCCGCGCCAGGTGCCGTCGGCGCTAGCTCGTCGCGGCCCCGGTGACTTCGGCCTCGCCGATCTTCGAGACGATCGCCCGATATTCGCCCTCGAGGCTGCGAAGAAGCTTCATCCCCGTCCTGGTTATTCGCAGCCTGCGCGCCCCATCGGTGAACTCGAAGCTTGCATAGCCGCCGCCAACCAAGGACTCTAGAAGTCTTCGGAACTCTCCTGCGCTGGGGGTCAGTCTGTGCCGAGCGTACAGCTCGCTCAGCACCTCCCATTCGCGCTTTTCCGAGTCTTCGATGAGCATGAGGACGAAAAGCGTCAGATTCTCATGGAGAAACGCGGACCGGAACCTCTGAAGCACCCAAGTTGATGGCAACCTTCAATGCATCTCGCTGCTAGCTGGATGGATTATACACTAATAAACGTATACAAACTTGTGAAAATACTAACGCGCGCACGGACCTCTCCCCGCCTCTCTCTTCGGACGGCATCAAGATACGACGCGCAACTCCTCCAGGGTCATGTTGTCGACTTGAATCTTGATGTTGTGGAATTCCTCCCTCCACGCTCTCAATAGAGACTCTCCCAGGTGCGATGGCGACAATATGACCATCCTCCCGCGCTTCTCCTTGTAGATCAGGCCCTGCTCGGTCATGTAGTCGATGACGGGGTACACCTGGCCGGGGCTCAGCAGCGTGTGGAACCTCTCGTGCAGCAGTGTTATGACGTCATATCCACAGAGCGGCCCCTTCTCGAGATAATTCAGGATCAGGTATTCGAGGAGCGAGTTCACCATCCCCCTGCGATACTTCCGGACGAGGCGGTCTATCTCAGCGTCTGATGCCGAATTGGCCAACTGGGACTCTTGCGTCCACGATTACGGTAATCTCGTAGATAAACGTTTGTCGTTCCGAAGCGAGAGGGGGGTTCCCCGGTGTCGAATCATGGCTAGCGCGCAGCCCCCGAGCTTCTTAAGGCTAGGGTGAGGCCGCAAGCGGAGGGATGCAGGAGACGAATGTCCTAGAGATAGTGCGGCGCCCTTACTTCGCGCGGGCCTTGCCTGCGTCTTGAGCCTGGCTGTCGCCTAGGGAGATGACGATCCTGAGATTGATGTTCTCCCTCGAGACCGAGAAGACCGTCTCTGACACCAGACTCGCCTTGCCTCTCCACAGAGTATTACTATAGGAATTTAAGGCGTGCCAGCAAATGCATAAAACGATTAAGGCGTCTTTCATGTAGACGCTGAATCTAGATTCAGGAACCATCGAGCCGCGACTGCTCGCCGAAGAATCGTGCACTTCGTCGCAAAAAAAGCTGAAGGAATTGGCTCAAACGTCAATTCCGGACGGCGGTCCTCATGCGGAAGGGAGACAAGACAAATATCTCGTCTGGACCTCCGCATCCTGACAAAGAAAATGACCCCTTACTCGGGAGGCGCACACTGGTCCGTCCTTCGCGGTATGCCTTCTCCCTTTTTCGCAATCCCGCACAGATTATATAGGCAATTCGACCACCAGTGATTTGCATGCCAACCGACCTAAGCCAGCTCATCGAAGCGATCAACCGCGTGGGGATTCAGAACGTCTCCCTTCTCTCACGGATGACCGGCATGCCCACGGAGACTATCCGCTACACGATGAAGAAGAGGTTCCCGAACATGGGCCTCCAAGTCCGGACGCCCCTGAATCACGCAGCCCTAGGGCTCGAGAGGTACTTCGTCTCCACCCGCCTGAGCCATGACGCGGAGAAATCCGAGCAAGCAATCATGAAGGGGCTGTCTTCCAACGCCTTTCTCACCTACTGGTGCAAGGCGGCGATCGAGCGCCGGCAGCTCGCGTTCTTCTCGGTCCCAGTTTCTCTCGTGGACGAGTTCCGGGGATTCCTGAGCAAACTGGTCAAAGAAGGCGTCCTTGTCGACTATAGTCTCGAGCGCCTCGAATGGTCGCGAAACCCAGAGCTCAAGAGCAGATACTACAACTTCGCGACGGGCGAATGGAAGGTCGATTGGGCGAAGGTGAAGCGCTTTGGCGAAGCTCCTCCCGGGCCGGTGAGGACTGAGGAGCCGTCGGCCTCCACGGACGTAGACGTCACGGACCTGCTCATCGTCAAGGAGCTCGAGCTGGACTCTTGGCGCAACATCGCCGAGATCGCCCGCAAGCTGAAGCTCAACGAGAGGACGGTCAGGTGGCATTACAGGAAGCACGTCGCCGACATCGTGCACTCGAACTACGTGAACTGGACGTCGGTGACCCCGAACGAGTTCACAAAGGCGGCCGGCCTGATATACGAGTTCAGCGGCGTCCCAAAGGCGACCATCGCGAAGCTCAGGTTCCTCTTCAATAACTTCCCCTTCTCATGGTTCGAGGGGGGGCGAGGCGACGGATACTATCAGGTGCACTCGGCGCTCCCCGCCGGATACTTCATGGAGTCATTGCGCTTCCTCAACGCGAGCCTGGGAGGGATAGTCGAGAACTGGAAGACCTGGACCATCGATCTGTCGACGACCTTCTGGTATACCATACCTTACGAGAACTTCGACAGCGAGAAGGGCTGGTTCTTCAACAAGGAAGCGGCCCTCGAGGCCGTCCTGCCCCAGAAGATGAAAATAAAGTAGGGGCCCCTAGTTAGGGGCTCCGGGTCCGCCTGGGTCGCCATAGGGTATCACACGGAGATTCGGCGCTCCAGGGCCTCCGGGGTCGCCGTTAACCCCCATGTGGAGATTCGGCGCTCCAGGGCCTCCGGGATCCCCGGAGACATGCACTCCGTGGAAGCCATACACGCCGTGCGCCATGAGGAATACGGAGAAAGCCACCGTGGCGAAGGGGACGGCTTTCACAAGCCTGTGCAGCAGTAGACTGTTCATTGCCCCCTTGGGAGGGCGAAGCCTATTACCGCACTATGCAAGACCACGTTACTAATCTAGAAAGGACCCTCTCAGGCACGAATCCGCATCCGGAGTCGCCCGTTTCCCCATCTAGAAGGATCGATAATTTGCCCTATGAGTTACCGAATTCATAACTCCTATATAGTATTCGGCGAGAATACGGCAAAGGCGTTGCAATTGGAACCGGAGCGAGGAGAACGGCCAAGACAACCCGAACTCGACGCTATCCTCGAGGAGAGCATCCAAGAGGGGCTGCGCAACATTCTGGGCCAGAGCGGACTTCAGCTGGTGCTCAGCCTCCTCCCTCAAGGTCGCATTTCGACCGATCCGGCGATGTTTCATCAGATTCTAAGCAAAGTCTTCCAAGAGAGCGGTACGGCGATCATCGAGCGCGAGGTGGCAGGGAGACTGTTGGCGAATGTCGGTAAGGCGAGGGAAGTGGAAGGCGCTTCTCGGCGTTCTTGGTTCACGGCGGCCTCCAGAGGGAGAGAGTCGGACCGGGCCTCAAAGAAGGAGAAAGAGGTCCTCCGCCAGTTTCTCGCCCTGGAGTCGCTCGCCGAGGGCCGCGCTGGAAAGGCGAGGCCCGAAATGACGCAAATCGACTTGACCGCTGCAAGATTCGCATTCGCGTTCAAAAAGGGAAGCTAAAGCGTGCTCCGGTTCGTCGGTGCGCTCAGCGTCGTAATCCTAGTTTTGGTTGTCGCGACGCTCTACGCGCTGCGGCCAGAGCCGGTGGTGTCTCTCGGCCTCGTCTTCCCGATACTCACAAGTGTCTTCATCACTTCCTGCTCCTTGGTCGTCGCGTACGTGGCGGTCAAGGCCTATGCGAGCGAGGGCCTGTTCAGCGTGCTCTTCCTGGGCTGCGGGGCACTGGTCTTCGGTTGCACCAGCCTTCTCGCGGCGATGTTTCTGGGGAGCGAAGGGCAGAACTTCTCCGCGACCGTGCTCGCGACGGGGGCCGCTATCTCAGGCGCCTTCCATCTCATGTGCGCGTCCCTGACCTACCGAGGAAGCTCTCCGAAGCCCACCCGGGGCCGCCAAGCCCTTCCGTGGGTGTCGCTAGCATCGCTCTTCGTCGTCCTTGTCGTGGTCGCAGCAGCGGAGGGAGCGACTCCAGCATTCTACGCCGTAGGGGTCGGAAGCACCGTCCTCGACCGCGTCGTGCTTGGGTTGGCCTCGATAATTTTTGCGAGCTCGGCGGCGCTGATCTTGGCCGTCTTCTCTTCGTCGAGGTCGGAGGTCCTCTACTGGTACTCTCTGGCCTTGGGAGCGACGGCTGCCGGACTCGTCGGGATCGCCTTCTCCAACGGCGACTTGGACGCGGTGGCGATGCGGGCAGGCTGGGCGACCCTGTATCTCGGGGGAGTCCTTTTGGTGACGTCGGTCTTTTCCGCGGAGAGGCTCAGCGGCCTCCCCTCGGGCAGAGACGGAAAGTCGGTTTGATTCGAGACCGTGGGCGTCCACGTCTAGCCCCTTCCCCTCCGATGAGGGGGTCTTCTCTCGAGGAGATGCGTCCGGCAGTTTTCCGCGACCCCTTGCGACTGTGGCTGTTATAAATGGGGATTCAAAAGGAGTAGGCCTCGTGTCAAACTACAAGGGGGCGATGCTCCTCGAGGCTGACCCGTCGGCGAATTACGAACGCGCCGTTAGGGAGTTCGCTCTCGAGATGGTCTCGGAGGGCCGACTGGTCTTCGCCTTCACCTCCAAGGGGAGCCCGGTGTATCTGCTCTTGAAGGACATCCCGGGGCTGCGGTTCTACGTCCTCTCGGAGAGCTCCTACCCGAAGACCTCAGCGGGTTCGCTCGAGGTGATGGTCCCCCGAAGCGACTACTCCGTCCTCCTCAGCGTGATGGACGAGATGGTCACGCGCAACCCAGAAAAGCCGAAAGCCATGATCTTTGACAACGTCTCCTCGCTCATCCTGGACGCAGGATTTCAGGAATGCTACAAGTTCCTCAGGCAGGTGAACGAGATACTCAGCCACGGGGACGTCGTCTCGGAGTTCCTGGTCCTCTCGAAGGCCCACGACGAGAAGATGATGAACCTGATCAAGAACCTCTACTCAGGGCACCTGACATACGACGCGACGGGCTTGCACGTGATGAAGCGCGCCTGACAGCGGCCAGGCTTGCCTTAGCGGCTGTTCTCGACCCTTGTGAGCGGCTGCGGCTGCGCCAGGCCTTGGGCGTGGCGGCGGCCAAGAGTGAATTCAAGCTCGTTTCCTTCGAACCGGACCTTCTCCACCGAGTAGCTCGTTGCGAAGAGGTGCCCCACGGCGCCCGCGATGACCCCCGTCAGGAAATGGTCGTGGAACTTGGTCTCCGTGGCAGGGATTATGGGATCACGGACCTTCACCACAAACCCGTCGAAGGTCGTCCTCATCTCGGTTATCCCCATCCCCGCTGCCCTGAGCAAAACCATTAGGTTCTCCGCCGCTGTCTCCGTCCCGACCTTTTGCCCGAGCTTGGCCTGCAACTGCTTGCCGTACTGCTCTCCGCACGCGACTCCGGCTTCGTAGAGTATCGCGAGCCCTCCGGTGCCATAGGTGAGCAGAAGCCTGGTAGCGATCGACATCCACGCGCCTTCCGTCATCAGGAAACCCCGCACTTCATCGTCGATCATGATCGGAAACAAGAACTCCTCGAAGATCACTCTGTCCTTCTGCACCGCCGTCGCCTCCAAGACGAAGTCCAGCTCCGTAATCGCGGCGATGAGGTCCTCGATGCTCATCTCGGACTCTCCCATCTCGACGAAAGCCACGATGTCCGCGGTCTTGCCTTTCGTCGCCTGGATGTGCATCGTGAGGATGTCGATGTTCGCCCCGGCAAGAAACCCCGTGATCTCGTGCAGCACGCCTATCTTCGATTTTACGCTGAGGTGAAGCTCGTGGGCGTCCATGCTCGAAGGGCTCGTCAGGTTGAGTATTCTTGGCCGCAAAACTGGGGTTCCGCGCGAAAACCGGCCTCGGAACGATAAAAGTATGATGAATTCCGCATACACTTTCTAAATATTTGAGGTCCTTCTCCGACTCCCGGATAGCGGTGGCCATGGATTTGCTTCCGACCAGGTGGGTCTCTGTGGGATGCTCTCTTCGCTCCGGACCGGGCCAGGGCCTTGGAAAGCCGCCTTCGGAGGGCAGGTTAGACACTTGAGAAGCTCTTCCGTCTTGACGCTTGCCTTCGCCGTCCTCGCCGTCTGGACGCTCGTCCTGGTCTGCGCGCCACCGACGTCGAATTCCGCCCACGCCGTCTCGCAGGTCGCGCTCACGGCCAGCTACTCGGTGGTGGGGGGGAGCGGGTCGGCAGTCCAAGACCTGCTGACCTACGTCAGCGGCGGGGTCCAGCTTGTGGTCCCCCTGACGGGCTCACCGACGGTCTACATGGTAGACACGGGAACCGAATGGAGCGCGCAAACGGTCCTCAACGGCTCGACCGCCACGGAGAGGTGGGTCACCACCCAGAGCGTGTCCGGGACTCTCGTGTCCCCTGTGACCGTGTCTTTCTCATACTACCATCAGTATCTTGTCAATTTCGACTTCAACGTGACCAACGGGGGCTTGAGCGTGGGCCCCAACGTCAGCTTCAACCAGATGGGTCTCCCCGTCTCCTTGCCCGCCCCCGTGAGCGCGTGGGTTGACGCCTCTTCCCCCTACTCCTACGACTCGCAGCTCCCGGGCACCACCTCGAGCGAAAGGTGGGTGTTGAAAGCGGGAGGCAGCGGGTCGGTCAGTCAAGCCGCGACCTTCATCGAGACGTATTACCACCAGTACCTGGTGTCGTCCAGCTTCTCAATAGTCGGCGGCGGTGCCCCGACCCCTCCCTCTCTCTCGAGCACGGCCTTCGGCGCCCCGAGCGCGATAGACATGACCTCTTTCACGCAGGGAACTTGGTTCGACGCCGGAGCGAACTACACGTTCACCGCTCCTTTGACCAAGCCGGGGCAGTCGGCGAATGAGACGTGGATAGGAACGGTCCTTTTGCACACGCAAGCTGGAACGGTGTTTTCAATGGACAACACGGGGACGGTGAATGAGCCTCTGTCAATCACCCCCGTCTTCTACCACCAGATCCTCGTGAGCTTGGAATTCACCTTCGTCGGAGGGACCCCCGACGGCCTCACACAACCCGCTTTCACGTACCAGCACTTCGGCAACAAGACCTCGGCGGACACCAACACCACGGTGTGGGTAGATGGCGGCACGCAGTACACGGTGCCGGCGGCCATCTGCTGCCCGATCTCGCCTGGCGCTGAGAGGTGGGTGATGTACAACTCCACCGCCGCCGCAGGCACCATCTCCTCTCCGACAAAGATACACTCGACCTACTTCCATCAGTACTTCGAGTCGTTCTCATACTCGATCGTGGGAGAGCAGCCTCCCTCGCCTTCGGGCCAGCCCGGCCTGACGTATCAAGCCGGAGGCAACGCCCAGCACCTGGCCCTCGATTTGACGCCGCAGACATTCTGGGCGGACGTCAATTCCACCTATTCCGCATCGAACACACTGCCCTCCTCGACGGCAAGCGAGAGGTGGTTCGCCTCTTCGACCACTGGGAGCGTCATAGGCCCTGCGCCCAACAACTCGGTTGACATCACCTACGACCACCAATACCTGCTCACCCTGGTGGGCGGGTTGCCATCCGAATGGGTGGACGCCGGGAACAACACGAGCGTCAGCATTCCCCTCGTGTACGGTCGCTCGCAAGGGGTCGGATACAGGGCAATCTCCTATGCTATAGACTCTGGGAGCACGGTCTCGATATCCCAGCCCTTGGACGTGCTCACCATCCAGCTTTCGATGAACGGCCCCCACTCCATAACCTTCCATTCATTGACGCAGTTCCAGGTCTCGCTGGACACGGGAGCGGCGGGCAGCCTGTACATAGTCACCCCTCCGACCGTCCGAGGAGACTACTACTGGTACGACACGGGGTCCCCGGTGCAGGTCGTCTTGGCCGGCACGTGGGGCCGTACGGACGGGGTCGGCCAACGCCTAACGTCGATATCCGCCACAGGGCAGCCGACCATCCAGGTCGACACGGTGGGCACGGTACTGGCCTACTCCACCTCCTCGCTCGTATTTCCAGTCTCTATCACAACGACGAGCGTGACCCAGTACGCGGTCGTCCTCAACAGCGCCGCCTTGTCCGCCTTCTCGTCCATCTCGCCGCCATCGACCTTCCCCAACGACACCCTCTGGTACGACTCGGGCTCTCCCGCCGTGACCGTTGTGCTCGACGGCGCCTACTCTCGCTCGGGCGGGAGTGGCTTCCGGACGACCTCTTGGGAGCTCGACTCCGGAGCTGTAACGAAGGTCGCCCAGACCGGCCCGATCACCATCGTGACGAAAGCGATGACCGCGCCGCAGTTCGTGAACGCCACCAGCGTAGCGCAGTACCAGGTGACGCTCGACGCCGCGGGCTCGAAGGCCCTCGCCTCGATGACCAGCCCCTCCATCCCGCTGGACTCCGGCTGGTACGACGCCTCCAGCCCGATGGGTCTTGTCCTGAACGGGGCGTGGGGCCGCGGCGCAGGAACGGGCTACAGGGTGGCCGGTTACTCGCTCAACGGCGGCCCCGAGAAGGCCGTCGCGTCGACCGGCCTCGTCATAGTGCTCAACTTGACAACGGTCTCCTCGCCCGAGGCCATCACGACCACGGTAGTGACCCAATACCAGGTGACCCTCGACAGCGGCGCGAGCTCATCGCTATCCTCCATCACGCCGACGCCGGTCCCGCAAGACAAGTACTGGTATGACAGCGAGACCACAGTGGCCGTTTCGTTGAACGGCGTCTGGGGGAGGAGCGCGACGACGGGCGACAGGCTGTTGTCCTACTCTGTGAACCAGGGTGCCTCTACGGACGTCCTCTCCTCCTCTCCGGTGCAGGTGCTCTCCGTCTCGGCGATAGCGGGGCCGGAGTCCATAACCACTAGGGCGAACATACAGTTCCACGTTACCTCTCCAGTGGCTTGGGTCTCGATAACCAACTCGACCATCCCCGGCGACGTCGCCGGGTGGTTCGACACGGGCGCCAAGGTCAACGTGGTCTTCGACTCGGTCTGGAACCAGACCTCGACGGGCTCCAGGGAGAGCGTAATGAGCTACACGATAAACGGCGCGGGCAAGACCACCGTGGCCCGTTCGGACAACGGGACCTTCTCAATCGCCCTCTCCATGACGCAGGCCCAAAGCATTGCCCTGACCTCTGTGACCCAATACCTCCTCACGGTGGTGGGCTCGCCGCAGGTGACCGCAACCCCGCCCTCCCAGACGGGAGACTCCTACTTCGATTCCGGGTCGAAGGTGACGCTCACCGTCCAGAGGGGCTGGAACGGGACATCAGGGCCTGGCACGAGAGAGACGCTTGCCTCGTACTCCGTCGATGGGGCCGCGCCCACCAGCGTTCCGGCCTCGAACAGTTCCGCCTCCTTCACGGTCCCCGCCCTGACCTTCACACAAGCTCACACGCTCGACTTCAGCTCAGTCACGCAGTACCAGGTCTCGTTCCGGTTCTTGGACGGCCTAGGAAGGAACCCCGTCGTGCCCAGCGTCGTCCAGATCGGCGTCGGAAACTCCACCGTAAACGTCGAAGGGCCTTCGGTGTGGCTCGGCAACGGGACCTCCTTCACCATTGTCAACATCACTTGGGAAGGCGCCGGCGTGGGGCCGGAGCCGCCTCCGTCATACCACGTGAAGGCAGCGCCGTTGAACATCACGCTGGACACAGCCGTGTACCAGGCTTCCTTCAAGGTGGTCGACCTCTTCGGTCTCCCCGTGGGAGGGGCGCAAGTGTCGATGACCCTCGCCAACGGGACAGTCGTGACAGGCGTGACCAAAGGGGACGGCACCTTCTCTGCCGGGACCATCCCAGTCGGGACATACACGGCCAAGGTCACGAGCCTCGGAACGAGCGTCCGGATAGTCGGGAATGCCGCCTCAGGCCAGCCGGCCGCGGTGGGAAGGGTGGCCCTCAGCCTCGTCTTTCTCTTCGTGGTGGTCGCCGCAGCCGCTGGGGCAGGCTCGGCAGCGTTCCTCTTGGTGCGCCGAAGAAAGCGCGCGAAGGGGGCCAGCGGAGGGGTGTCCGACCTAAAGTGACAGCCCATCCTCCTAAATACGCTGCGAGCCTCACGGCGAGATAGTATGAAGGCCAGAGCGAAGGCAGGGCCTGTCCTCGCCTTCCTTGCTTGCTCGATTCTGCTTCTCTCGACGCTGGCCTGTCCGCCAGCCCTGGCCGCCTCCTCCGTGAAGTCCAGCAGCACCACTACCTCGTCCGCGCCGGCCCCTGCGCCGGCCGCACCCCCCTCGGCGCTGGTGCTCACCGTGATACCTCCCAAGCTGCCGGCAGACGGGGATTCCTATCCGGCGATAGTGGTCTCCCTCCAGAGCTCCGCCGGGATGGCGTCCCTCGCCCTCAACGACACGGTCGTCTTCCTGACCTCATCTCAGGAGAGCGTGGGGACGGTGACTAACCAGGTCACGATCGCCCTGGGAGCCGCCTTCGCGGTCGCGAACTTCACGACCAGCGCCACCCCGGGAGTCACGTCAATCTCGGCATCCTCGAGCGGCCTTAGCGCCGCCTCAACGCAGGTCGCGACCCTGACCCCCAGCGGCTTCGCGACGGCCCTCAGCATCATCCCTGTCCCGGGTACTCAGCTCGTGAACCCCAAGGGGCAGGGTACCGTCCTGGTGGAGACCCTCGACTCGGCCGGCTTTCCCGCAAAGGCCAGCTCCGCCATCCCCGTCACGCTCTCCTCGTCGAACAACAACGTCGTCAGCCTCCCCTCCGGGTCTCTCACCCTCGCGAGCGGGTCCGTGCTCTCCTCGGTCCCGTACGACGTAGGCGTCTCGCCGGGCACGGCGACCATAACTGGCTCAGCTTCAGGATTCAACTCGGGGTCTGCTCCCATCACAGTCCAAGGCGCATCACCGTTCGCCCTCAGCATAATCGCCCAGCCCGACCCAATCTCGACCTCCACCGCCGGGCGACTCGTCGTCACCCTGACCGATTCGGCGGGCGATCCCGCCCCCGCCCCCGCGACCGTCTCGGTCACGATTTCCTCTTCGAACACGAGCGTCGTAGCGTCGTCCCTGACGACCACGATATCGACCGGGCAGATCTACACGGTCGCTCAGTTCACATCAGGCGCGGCACCAGGGACGGCGAACCTCACGGCCTCCTCTCCAGGACTGATGTCAGCCTTCGCTCTCGTGACCGTCGTCGAACCCGTCCAGCCTTTGAAACTGAGCCTCGCCGCAGCGCCCAACCCGGTCCTGGCGAACAACGCCTCCTACGACTCGCTGGTGGTCATGCTAACGGACGCGAGCGGAAATCCTGCCGTCGCCCCATCAGCCATCTCCGTCACCCTCACGTCCTCGGACTCCGAAGTGGGGAGCGTCAGCGGGAGTCTGAGCATCTCTTCCGGCTCGAGCTACGCCGTCGCCACCTTCTCGTCGACCTACTTCGTGGGGAGCACCTCAATCACCGCTTCGGCGCAGAACCTAAAGTCGGCCACGACCGCGGTCAGCAGCTTCGGCCCCATCCCGACCAAGGTGGTCGTCCAAGCGATGCCCGCCAGGCTGCCCGCCGACGGCGGGGAATACCCGGCGCTGGAAGTGATGCTCGAGGACGCCAACGGGTTGCCAGCTGTCGCTCCGGTGGGCGTCCCGGTCCAGCTCGCGAGCTCGAGCACCGACATCGCGATGGTCAATTCGACCGTGGTCATCGCCGCGGGCCAGAGCTACGTCCTCACGGACGTCGGGACCTCGATATCACCAGGGTCGGCTAGCATCACGGCGACCTCGTCAGGCTTCCAATCGTCGTCGACGGCGATCAGCACTACCAGTCCCGCCCCCTCCCAGCTCGGCGTCTACATCGCGCCCGCGAGCGGCATCCGGTCGCTGGGTCGGGGCGGTGACGCGGTCCTGGCGGTCCAACTGCAGGATTCCAACTCCTCCCCCGCTCGCGCTAGGCAGGACACACAGGTCGTAGTCACAAGCTCCAACAGCAGCATGATCTCGAAGCCCATCCAGTTGGAAATCCCAATGGGAGCGGATTATGCCTGGACGCTACTCAGCACCTCGCAGCCAGGGTCCAGCGTCCTGACCGCATCCACAGGAGGTCTTTCCTCGGGCAGCGCGAACATATCGGAGCTCTCGCTACCCGTCTCGATCACCCTCACGAGCTCCGCCCCCATCGTGGCAGTAGGGACCCCCGCATTCGTACAACTCGTGGTCGAAGTGAATGGTTCCCCCCTGCAAGGCGCGAACGTGACGTTCACGACCACCTCGGGGTCGATGAGCGCAGCCGACGGCGTCACCGACTCTTCAGGCCAGTTCACGGACACGTTCATCCCTTCGACGAACGGCGTAGCGATCATCACCGCCCTAGTCCAAGACCCCGCGCTCGGTAATCAAACGACGGGAACCAACATCCTCGTCACCCTGCCCGGCGCGGCGGGGACCGCAAGTGCGCCACCCAAAGGCTTGGGCATCGTCGGCTCCATCTTGCCCATCGTGGTGGTCGTCATGGTCCTCGTAATCATCGCCCTCGGCGCAAGAAGGATGCTAAGGAAGAGGACGAGCACGGACGAGGGCGAAGAGAGGGACTTGGACACGACGTAGCCGACCGTCTTCGAGAAGTAGACTCGCCTTCCCTTGGGGGTTCGTCTGTTTCCTTCTGGATCGAATCGACTCTTGAGCGCCAACAGACCGGTTAGGTCTCCACCCACAGGGTGTCCCGCTTAAGAAGGCGCCCTGATTCAGACCTTGCGTTGAAGAAGATCATGGGATACTGCACCTTCGAGAAGAAGGAAGTGGAGATCAAGAATGCGAAGAACAAAATGGGGACGGAAGGGGCGGTAATCGGGGGACCTGCAGTTCTTGCGGCAAGTTTGTCGTCAAGATAACTCCTCGACGTCTCCCCAAAACCCCAAGAATCAAGATCGACTGACGATCCTGACCCACATTGGTCGGGGTCCAATCCGGAGGGACGAGCTCTCCCAGCCAGTCCCCCACCAAATCTGAAGCAACGACCCCTGGGTATTTCCCCCACAGGGATTCCTCCATTATTGTGCGCCACGCTCCGCGCCAAGTAGACTTATCAACTGGACATCCCGTTTCGTGCGCAGTTGGACGAACGGGCTCAGAGGCTCCTCATGCAGTACGGCCTTTCGGACAGGGAGTCGCTCGTCTATCTCAGCCTGCTGGCCAACGGGACGCAGAGCGCCGGGGAGATC
>Ga0209415_10007418_pt1 | contig 19169 bp, 16 predicted proteins | sample PeaSoiSIISIP2007_FD_187696 | JGI IMG/M metagenome (GOLD analysis project Ga0209415, IMG submission 187696) | Peat soil microbial communities from Weissenstadt, Germany - SII-SIP-2007 (SPAdes) (version 2) | ecosystem: Environmental > Terrestrial > Soil > Wetlands > Peat | place: Germany... | reverse complement strand
GGTTCGCAACCGCCCAGGTGCCGCTCCAGTTCTTCACAAAGCGAATCATCCAACTGTTCGTCGAGATAGTTCGAGAGCTCCGCGAACATGGCCTTGCAGCGGGCAGGTCTGGGTTGTTCTTTGCTTAGCTGTTCTTGGGAAGACGCCCGCGAAGCGACGACCGTTCTCCCGGAACGTAATTTCAACCCTTTCATCAATTCCTTGCGGACAAACAACCTCGCCCGGTGCAGACGAACCCGCACTGTTCCAGAACGTAGCCCTGTGATCTCGGCCACTTCTTCGTCGGTTAGCCCTTCCATATCGCGCAGCACCAAAACAATGCGGTATTGTGGCGGCAGCCGTTGAATGGCGTCCCGCAACCGCCCCGCTTCCTCACTCCGAATGGCGAACGCCTCAGGGTTTACGACGCTACCATCGGTCCCCAGTTGCTCAAGCTCTTTCTGATCCGGCATGAGTTCTTCCAGAGAGAGGTCTGGATTGGGCGCAAACTTGCTCCGGCGCCGACTCATCAGGCAGCGGTTCTTTGCGACCTTATAGAGCCACACGACGAGGGCTTTGGGACTGTCGAATTTGGGTAGGTGCGGAACCGATTTCAGCAGCACTTCCTGCATCGTATCTTCCGCGTCCTCGCGCTGACCGCAGACGCGCATGCTGAACGAGAACACAGTATTTTGGAGCAGAGCCAGAACCTGCTCCAGCGCCGCATCGTCACCCCGTTGCAAGAGTTGTACGGCTTTTTCGATCTCAGAACGCATTGCGTTGAATGTAGCACCGTGCCGCTCCGCTGCACAGGCCTCTGGGTCTGGCACGCAAGCTCTTGCCGACCGTGCTGCGTACAGAAGATGATCGTGCCGTGTCGTAAAGCCGGCGCACAATCGTTTCCGAATGCCTTCGAACCGGGGGAACTCGGCTGAGCGATCGTTAGGAGAGAGGCCTTCCAACCAGCGATGCAGACCAAACTATCGCGCAGATCCACACATCCCCGCGTGAGTACTTCCGGTACATGAGTGGCGCGGACCCCAAGAGTGTGCCACACTGTTTCCCGCCATGGCGGATCAGACCTCTCTAATCGTCTTGAGATACGTGAACAAGACTCCGTCCTTGGCTTCCTGCGCGAAGTGCCAGCGCAAGTTCTTTACCCCAAATACCTACTACAACGACCCTGTAAGTGCGGAGCAGTATCTGCGCGACAAATTCGAGCTACACGACTGCTCAGAAGAGCCCAAAAGGACAAAGGGAGGTGGATCTTCCAATTCGCCTCTCGTAGCGTGGCAAAACCGGATCAGAAACCGATCATACTGAAACCTCTAAGCGCCAACAGTCCGCCAGTCCGCGAACTGGGAATCACCCGTCGGTGGTAAGGCCTAAGCCGTTTTTTCCCGTCCGTCGGGCTTTCCGCGATTGCACGTGCCGCGTGACCAGCGTCACTGCGTCGAAATCCAATTCAAGCTAAGGTTACTGTTTCCCGAGAGCGCGCAAGCCCAGTACAAAGCTGGCAGTCCGCCACATCAACCCTTCAGGCAGGTGTTCCCGATGCTCTTCGTCGAGTACCAGCGCACAACCCGGTTCCTTCGCCAAATCCATCTCGCAATAATCGTCAGCGTGGTTGTTGTTTTGGGTCTGTCGGCTTGCGGCGGAAGCAGACCGAAGCAGACTCTGCCCGTGTTCTATCCCGGGGGTGCGGCTGTGCCGGTCTCGGGCCCTGATGTCGGTGGCGCCCAGCCATTCGATGCGGGAGTCAGCGCCCTGCTCAAGAAGTGGAACATTCCGGGAGCCGCCATGGCTGTCGCGAAGAATGGCAAACTCATCATGGCGCGCGGTTACGGATATGCCGACTTCGAGGACAAGCAACTGATGCAGCCGGATCTTATGTTCCGCATCGGCAGCAACTCTAAGGTCCTCACGTCGATGGCAATCCTTCATCTCAAGGACCAGGGGATGATCGACACGGATACAAAGTTCCTCAACATTCTGACTCAGTATCAGGTCACTGCGGGCGGAGACCAGCGCCTCCGCGAGATCAGCATTCGCGATCTGCTCCGTCATTCGGGCGGTTGGGACCGCGACAAGACCGGCGATCCCATGGGCTGGCACGGAAAGATCTCCAAAGCACAGCATATCTCGATGCCGGTGCTGTGTCCGGACGTGATTCGCTACATGATGGGGCAGCCACTCGATTTTGCTCCGGGTACCAAGCAGGTCTATTCCAATTTCGGATACTGCATTCTGGGCCGAGTCATCGAAAAGATATCGGGCGAGCCGTATGAGATTTATGTGCGCGATCATGTGCTGGCCACGATGGATGTGCATGCCATGTCGATCGGATACTCCCACGATCTCAGCCAGCGCGGGCCTTTCGAGGTCAAGTACTATGACTACGACGGCGCTCCTATCGTCAATTCTGTGTTTCCGGACGGGGGCAAAGCAAGCTATAGCTATGGAGGCTTCGAGATTCTCACCCTCGATGCGCCGGGAGGCTGGATCGGATCTCCAGTCGATCTCACGCGCGTGATGACGGCGATTGACGGCAGCCGCAGCGGGCCTTTTCTCTCCCCTGGAACTATGACGGAATTCGTGGCGGATCCCGGACTGCCCGACTGGAACACCGATCCCAATTACTGGTATGGGCTGGGAATCTTCGTAGGACCCGGCCCGCAGACGTGGTACCACGGAGGGTCCATCTCGGGCACGGAATCGCAGTTGCTCCGTGATTCCAACGGATACGTCTGGTGCATCATGACCAACTCGGAGTCCACGGACTCCGCCGGACTACATGCTGACATCACTTCGACCATGTGCCAAGCGCTTGGGTCAGGACTGGAGGGTTCGTCCACTGATTTGTATCCTCAGTTCCTATCCCCGGACTTGCCTCCGCGGACGAAGTCGTCACAGTGAGCCGGCCAGACCTAATCGCGCGCGGTGGCGGTGATGGCTGCACTTCATGGAATAACATCTCTAGCCTTGCTGAAGTCGCGCCTTGTCGCAGTACGGAGAGCACGGGTAACGCTTCTTGGCTAGGTGGTATCCAGTGGTCGTCCTATCGCATATTTTGCGACTTTGTATCCTATGTCGCTGCGCGAGACTCCCAGCATCCGGGCTGCTTCGGCCTGCACTCCATTCGCCTGTTCCAATGCTCGCTCAATAAGGCCCTTTTCGAAGGCGGTGAGCAGTTCGCGGAGATCGACGCTAGCTGGCAAGGTTCGTAGCCAATCGCGCATCTCCATCTTCTGGAGCTCAGGTGCTGTGTAGCCTTTATCGTCCACCGGAAGTTCATCGGCGGTAATTTCCTCACGGTGCCCCAAGATGTGCGCCCGCTCCAATAGGTTCCGCAATTCCCGAATGTTTCCGGGAAACGTGTAGTTCGCAATCTTCTGCAGAGCTTCCGTGCTCATGCGCTTAGGCCGGACCTTCAAATCCTTCGCAATCTGGGCGGACAAGATTTCGCAGAGACCAGGAATGTCATCTTTGCGTTCGCGAAGTGGTGCAATGCGAATCGGAACAACCGCCAGCCGATAGTAGAGATCCTGGCGGAAGAGTCCCTGTTGCACTCGTTCCTCTAGGTTGCGGTGGGTAGCAACCAGGACCCGCACATCGACGGTGCGGGCCTGCGTGGACCCAACCCGCAGCAACTGGCCATCGACTAGTACGCGGAGCAATTTGGCCTGAGCGGCCGCTGACATTTCGCCAGCTTCATCCAGAAAAAGAGTTCCGCCGTGCGCGGCCTCAAACAGACCCTGGCGGGCTCGATCTGCTCCGGTAAAGGCTCCTCGTTCGTGTCCAAAGAGCTCGCTCTCCAAGAGAGTTTCGGTGAAGGCTGCGCAGTTGACTGCAATCAGAGGTTTCTGGGCCCTGCGGCTGTTCCGATGAATTGCCCTGGCTACCAGTTCCTTGCCCGTTCCAGTTTCCCCGACAATCAAGACAGTGGCGTCCGTAGGGGCAACGCGGGCGATCTGGTCGCGAACCTCCTTGATTTCGGCGCTGTTTCCGAAGATAGTGTCGGCCCCGAGGAGATTGCCAACGGTGGATTTGAGGAGTTGATTCTCGCGGACTAGATTCGTGCGTTCACAAGCGCGCCGCACGGTCGCCCTGACAACCTCAGGATTAAAAGGCTTTGTGATGAAATCAAAAGCTCCCTTCCGCATGCTCTCAACCGCAAGTTCAATGGTCGGGACTGCGGTGAGGAAGATTACGGGCAACGACGGATCGTTCTCTTGAGCGGCCGATAGAACCCTCAGTCCGTCTCCATCCGGCATCTTTTGGTCCGTGATCACTGCATCGTATTCGCGCTCGGCCAGAAGAGGCACAGCGGCTATGACGCCGTCCGCCTCGTCGACCGTATGGCCGTCGAGGTGAAGTTCTGAGCTTAGGACGCGGCGCAAGTTAGGCTCGTCGTCCACAATCAATAATCTACCCATGGCTGATTGCTCCGGAGTCGGCTGACGCTTCGTCGGAAACCGTCATTGTGAAGCATACGTGCCCGGGTTCATTCCGGGCTACGATCAAGTCTCCGCCTTGAACCCTCGCGATGTTTCTCGAAATTGCTAGTCCTAGGCCTGTTCCGTGCGGTTTGGTGGTATAGAAAGGTTCGAAGAGTTTGGACAACACTTCCTGCGGAATCGGGTCGCCCGAATTTTCGACTTGGAGTTGCACACTTTGGGCCGATGGACGGCTAGTGCGAATCGCTACCTGTCCCCCAACGGGCGTGGCATCAATCGCGTTGAGCAGCAGGTTCAGGAGACCCCGCTGTAACTGTTCACGATCAACGTTCGCTCTCAAGTCCTCGCCACCGTCGACCGTAATTTTGATTTCTTTTTTCGAAGCGTGCACGCTTGCAATCTCAGCGATGTAGCCTAAGAGATCAGCCAGGGCGATCGGATTCCGCCTCGGTTGACTCGGACGCGCATAGGAAAGGAAATCACTGGTCAGTTTTTCCAGCCGAGCGGCCTCGCTGCGTGCGATCGAAAGCATCTCTTTTCGTTGTTGTTCGCCCACCTCGGGTCGGGCAGCGGTGACCAGCGAACTTGCAATGATGGAAACTGGGTTCCGAATTTCATGGGCCACTGCGCTTGAGAGGCGGCCCACCACGGCGAGTTTCTCTTCGACCATTAATCGCTCACGCGTGCGCTCCAGTTCTCGTAGGTTATCGGCCAGCTTTCTTTGATCACTGCGAAGCTGGTTCACCAACAGCCAGACCAAAAGTCCCATGAGTGCATATACGACGGAAATGACGCCGGCCTCAAGGTACTCGCTTGCGTAGATCGGCGGCTGAGATTGTGCAAAATGCCAAACCCAGAAGAATGTCATCGAATCCGCAACCACAATCACTCCGATGCAGGCGGGAAGGCTGAAGCGATAAGCGGCCTGCAAGACAGGCAAGGCCAGCAGGACGAAATACGGACTATTTCCCTGATTGGTAAAGAACGTGAGGAGAAGGGCGAGAGCGATATTCAGGGAAATTGAAAGCCAAACGATGGTGTCGGCCAGTACTTTACTGAGAGTCCGGACGCCGGCCCAGAGCCAAAACAATTCCAGCATCTTGAACAGAAAGGCCGCTCCCAGGGTTACCAGCAAGGCAGGCGAGGGCTGGCCTAGTAAAGAAGAGAACAGGGAGTGAAGAAGCAGAAGTGCAGCCAGGACAAAGAGATTCAAAGTTGCAAAAACCATCTCCCGCTGGCGGAATGATTCAAGGTCAAGACGCGCCAGAACCGGAACTGTTCGCAACTCTTGTGTTTCTTGTGGCACCATTGATTAGAGTACGCCTGAAGCTTCGGGTCAAGAGTATACTCGCGCATCCAATCTCCTCACTGTTCCTAGCACTAGGACAAAGCTATATCAACGACCGTTTCAAGGCTGCAGGAAGCAGGAGCGCTCGGCCTTGCTTCGAAAACAGAGTGAGAATCGTCGACAATCCGATGATCGTCCCAAACGGGAGGATAAAGAGATTGCCAACTGATAGAAGCAATGCAAGCTTCCCGCACCAAGCCCACAATCTTAGAAGGCCTACACCTGCAAGTATTCCAGCCACCGAAAAGCCGAGAAGCACGTAAAGGATCCATCCGCCAAGATGCCCGATTACGGGAACATATTCCTCAACCCTGATTGCACCGATTCCCCCTTTTCCGCCGTATATACCCAGAATGAACAGGAACACGAGAGAGTTTAGGCTACCCACCACAATGTAGGCCCCGCCGAGAATTCGCAGCCAAATCTTCATCGCATCCTCACTCTCGGTCAACGATGTAGTTCATCACTTTAAATCCAGGAGATGGCGGTCAACTCTGGGAGCCTGGCCGCCATTTCCTATCCTCAGGATTTGTTACGTAGCATTCCTGCGGACAATCCTCATTCCTGCGTAAAGGGCCAGGGAGAAGAAACCAAGCAGTCCTGCTAACGGCACAAGACTGGCAGTCTTGGGGAGTTCTTCCGCCGTCGGTTGCTCGACAGCGGCCATGACGGCCGGGGCCTCTCTAGACGGCTCAATGAGCATCGGCCCTTCAAACGTCACATTCGGTCTTGGAGGCGCTTCACCGGTCACAACGGTGTGCATGCTGACAGATTGCAAAGGCTCAACCGTCAATACCGTTGCTGAAATGTTCATGCCCTTCCGCAGATCGAATACCGTCTTGTCTTCACCATTGATGTGGAACACGATTCCGTCTGGTACCGTGTAGGCTTTGTTCTCACCCTCGGGGAAGGACAAGATCAAATGTGGGGCGTTGACATGCCACACCTTGCCATTCACCGTTCTCAACGTTGTCACCTCTTGCGGCGTAGTAACGGTATGAATCTCCTGAGACAGCTTCGTCCCGGGTGTTAGTTCATGAACGGTCAGGTCCCTGCCATCAACTTGGAATCTGAAGTCCTGGCCCAGATTCAACAGCTCAAACTTGCCACTCTCAAGTTCGACAACCACCTCATGACCTGAAACGTGGATGATCTCGGCATTGTTGACATGAGTCGTTTGAACCTCATGCGTCGGCGGTTCTATTGTTTGCGTGGTGGATGGATGCGTTATGTCTTGGGCGGCGATACCCACAGTCATGGCGCAAACAAACGCCGGTATGACAAACGCTAAGCTGAATAATGTGCTCTTGGATTGCTTCATTGGTTTTCTCCTTCGATCAAAAGTGATCTTTCTTGTTGTTCCACATCTTGCACGGCTTGCCCCTTCAAAGAAGCTTCGACTATGTAGCGACTCGGAGCGGGGCCGACGAAATAAAATGGGTAGCACGTCACCAGCGTGAGCGAGTGCTTCGCTCTTGGTTGCAAAACGCTAACGTCGGCTGGGCTGGTAATTCGGATCTGGTCCACGATAAAGACATCTGTTCCAGAAATTGTGACCAACTCAATCGCGTCTCCAGTCCGGATGTCTTTTAATCTTCGAAAGAACCCGTCCCGGTGTCCGGCGATGCCGATATTGCCGCATTGTCCTGGACGTGAAGTGCCGGCAATTCGCCCGACACCGCGGTTCAATGTGACCTCATCAGTGCCCTCTAATACCGGAACCTCCAAATGCAACGCGGGAATCCGTAAAACAGCAAGTGATTCAACAGGCTTGCCGAGATTGGCCCGATACAATTTAGTGCGCTGAATCGACCAGGTCGAGCATTCACTGTTCGGCGCCTGATGAGGGCCACCATTGGGGATAACGCCATCGACCGCTTTCATTCCCGTGGCGACTCCCTTCGGGGATTCAAGTTTTCGCGCTTCGAATTTCGCCATCTCTGCACGGAACATGATGAACCTATGAATGTGGGCGAATGCGAATACAACCAGCAGCAGCAAACCCAAACAAAGCAATCCACCTTCAAGGATTCGAAGCGCTTTTGAGTCGACCTTCATTCGGCTTAGTCCTTATCCTGTGTCTCCGTCGGAAGCGTAGCGTTGGCGTCTGGGGGAGCCGAAGTCACCATCGCCCGTACGCCGAATTCGTGTACGAGCCTGCCTCCGTTGTGCGCGGTATTGACCAGCAGCACTGCGCCTGCGCTGTACAGAACCAGGAAAGCCAACGGCAGAATGGTTGTCGTCAGGCGAGTGTCTGCTCTTTTTAGCAACCATGGCACAGCTAGCAGCGCAAGGAATATCACCGACAGCACACTGAAAACGGCTTGCGTGCGCTCGGCAAGGGATTCGTGGGTTTCGAGGACTTGTTGCATCCCCGGGGCCCGTTCGGCAAGCTTGCCTGCAGCTTCCCCTGTCTCGACCGCCACGAAGATTGCAGCTGTTCCAACCAACAGCAACACCATCGCGGCAATCAGGTACGAACGGCCTTTGGCTGGCGTCAACACCGCACCAACGACTATGAAGATCGGTGCAATTAGCAAAAGAGCAATCGGAAAATGAATGATTAATGGGTGCAAGGCATCCCAACTCGGAATCGCCGGAAATTGAAGCATAGAAACTCCTTAATCCGAAGAAGCGGGACGGCCTTTCGACGGCCCGGTTGCTAGCTGACTTTCTCGTACCTGTCTTTGGGAGTGAAACACGACGGACACTTCGAAAAATCTAGTTTCGACGTTGTGTATCCACACACCGTGCACACGAAATAGTTCTTTGCTTTGGACCCTTTTAGTTTGGGGAGATTGTTCAAGGCCTCGGAATACAGCTTGGCGTGTTCGCTTTCCGCTGTCTTTGCGTAGTTGAAGGTCTGAACAGCATCTCTGTTCCCCTCGGCGCGAGCCTGCTTGAGGAATTCCGGATACATGGTGTCGCGCTCGTAAGACTCTCCCTTGATTGCCGCATCGAGGTTTTCCTTGGTCGACTTGACGACCGGAGCCTCGATTGTTGCGTGGGCTGTACCGCCCATCTTCTTGATCACCGCGGCGTGGTTAGCGGCGTGAACTTCCTCAGCCTTGGCGGCAGCGCGGAACAGACTCGCAACTTCACCATACCCTTCCTGGTCGGCTTTTTCTGCGAACGCGAGGTAGCGCGAATGGGCATTGCTTTCGCCGTTGAATCCGGCCTGCAAGTTGTCGAGTGTTGTTGTCGCGGCGGCAGCCCCGCTTGGCAGGGCAATCAAGGCGAGCGTAAGAGCAAGCAGATTATAAGCGAACCTCTCCATAACAGCATTCTCCATTTCAGCGAGTCGCGATCTTTCTCTTCAGATCGCTCGCCGGAGAGTGGTGCACGGATCGGGCCAACCATCGATTTGCGCCATGTTGTACAGAACAAACTGTGATGGCCGCGACGATTACACCTCCAGTACACCCTTGTCAGAAGAATCGGACAGCGAATGTCAAAGCCATCGGACAACACAACATGTCTGGCTGGTTTGGTCGTTCCAGTCGTCCGGGACCCAAGCTGGCAAACACAAGCGACAGTCTGCTAATAGGGCTATCGAGTTTGTTGTCTTGCGCTTGGAATCCCCAGTCCTTGATCGGGAATCCGAGGGTAAAGACTTGTAAACCCCCTCGGCTCCGCGTCCCCCCGGCACCCAACATGCACAGACTTCCAATGGGGAGGCTGAGTACAAGTACCCATGCGAGCCCCCCCGGACGGCTGATTTCGGCATCTTCAAGGACAACATATGAAGATTCTTCGGCGTCACTGGATGATCGCAATTCTGACCGGGCTGGCATTCGCTGCCTTAGCCGTATTTCAATTGAAGGGGAACGACAATCGGCAATATTTCACGGCCAAGGTCGACCGCGGTGACATTAGCCAGGTAGTAGAGGCCACTGGAACCATCAATGCCGTAACCACCGTGCAGGTCGGCTCTCAGGTTTCGGGGACCGTTTCTCGTCTGTATGCAGATTTCAATTCCCGAGTAAAGAGAGGACAGGTTATAGCGCAGATCGATCCCTCACTCTTAGAAGGATCGTTGCTGCAGGCCAGAGCCGACCTGGCCAATGCGCGTGCCAGCGTCGCCACTGCCAAAGCAAATTTCCAGAAGGCACTGGCTTTGCAAGTTCAGACCACCGGCGACTACGAACGCGCCAAGGCCTTGACTGCACAACGTGTCATGAGCGCACAGCAACTTGATTTGGCCAAGGCGAACTATGATTCGGCGGTCGCCGGTGCGTCTGCGGCTGATGCCCAGGTGAAGCAAGCCGAGGCCCAAGTTCAGCAGCGGGAAGCCGCTGTCAGCGTAGCCCAGACCAACCTGGACTACACCACCATCCGTGCTCCCATCGATGGCACCGTTATTGCACGCAACGTGGACGTTGGCCAGACAGTTGCAGCCTCGTTACAAGCACCGACACTATTCACTATTGCTCAAGACCTGACCAAAATGCAGGTCTACGCCAGCACAGATGAATCCGATGTAGGCGCGATCAGGGCAAACCAACGAGTCACCTTCAAGGTCGACGCCTATCCAAAGGAGAGCTTCAGCGGACTGGTCTCTCAAGTACGGATGAACGCTACCACCGTTCAGAACGTTGTCACCTACAACACGATCATCGATTTCGACAATCCTGAAATGAAGCTGTTTCCTGGGATGACGGCTTACATCACGATTCCGGTGACCTCGGCAACGAATGTACTTCGCGTCCCAAATGGCGCGTTGCGCTACAAGCCCGACATGCCGGCCGCGGAAATACGCGCGTTATATCAGAGGTATGGCTTCGACAGCGCAGGCGAGACCCATAGCACCGCCAACCAACAGACCGAAAGCACCAGGCCTGAATCCAGTGGTGGAACGGTAAACGCTAACGGCCGGACTGCTGAACAAGAGAAAACGAGTCGCCTTGTACGCAAGGCTGATCCGCCTCTGGATGTCGCCGTCCTCTGGAAGCTGCGTCCGGACAAGACTCTAGAACCGGTAAGGATCCGATCCGGCATAACCGACCACACGGTGACGGAGGTGGCCGAGCTTTTCAACGGATCGTTGATGGACAACGACGAACTGGTTACAGGTTCTGTTCTCGCCGGACCGAAAATGGGGCCCGGAATGTCGAGTCCAACCAGGCATTAGAAGACGAGATCCTGAGGGAGCGAGAAAATAGAAGGTGGAGCGCTACGTTTCTCACAGGAACTAATGGTCACGATGAGCCAATCCGAGATCAACGTTGCTCCCTCGCAACTGGGGGAAGTGAGGATCCACGTTCTCGATGTCCACAAGTACTACGACTTGGGCGAAACCCGCGTGCATGCGTTGCGGGGCATCACGATGGATATCGCGAGTGGTGAGTTCGTGGCCATCATGGGAGCGAGCGGAAGTGGTAAGTCCACGTTCATGAATATTCTGGGCTGCCTGGACAAGCCTAGCTCTGGAAGGTATTTCCTTGACGGAATCGATGTCTCCGGCCTTAGCAAGGACGAATTGGCTGCAATCCGAAATCGCAGAATCGGCTTTGTGTTTCAGGGCTTCAACCTGCTTTCCCGAACCACAGCGCTGGAGAACGTCGAGTTGCCCACTCTGTACGCGCAGGTTAGCAAGGCTGAGGGTGAGAAGCGGGCACGCGAGGCGCTTGATCTTGTCGGACTCGGAAGCCGGTCGACTCATTTTCCATCTCAACTATCTGGCGGGCAGCAGCAGCGAGTCGCGATTGCGCGCGCCCTCGTGAACAAACCGTCGATTTTGCTGGCGGATGAACCCACGGGCAATCTGGACAGCCGCACTTCGGTGGAAATCATGGAGATTCTTGAGAGGCTGAACGACCGTGGATTGACTGTCGTCTTGGTTACACACGAGCACGACATTTCGCAGTTTGCCAGGCGCACGATCCAGTTTCGCGACGGGAAGGTCCGCCGAGATGAGCTTGTAATGAATCGTGAGACCGCCTCCCAAGTGCTCAAGGACCTGCCAGCGGAGGAAGATCAATAGCCCGAGAATGTCATTCAAGAGGATCAGTATGGACTTAGTCACGGTAGCACGGATCGCAGTGCGAGCTCTGGCTCGCAACAAGATGCGTTCTGCCCTCACCATGCTCGGTATCATCATCGGCGTGGGCGCAGTCATCGCGATGGTAGGGGTGGGGCAAGGGGCGCAACAGCAGGTGCAGCAGCAAATCGCCGCGATGGGTTCGAACATCCTGTTCGTTGGCTCAGGTACTGTTACGCGGGGCGGAACTCATATGGGCTCGGGTGCCACCAAGACTCTCGTTTACGCGGATATGCTCGCTATTTTGCGAGAGTGTCCGACCGTCAAAGATGCCGCTCCCGGTGGTAATACCAGTACACAAGTTGTTTTTGGCAATGACAACTGGGCGACCCGAATTAACGGCACCGAGCCGCAGTACTTCGAAATTAGGAATTGGCCTTTTCAGGAGGGCACGGTGTTCACACCCGAGGATGTAGAGATGGCGGAGAACGTGGCGGTCATCGGCGAAACCGTGCGTAAGAACCTCTTCGGGGCAACCGATCCGCTCGGACAAACCATTCGGATCAAGAGTCTCCCTTTCAGGGTAGTGGGCGTGCTCGCGCCAAAGGGAACATCAGCCGCAATGGGCGACGATCAGGATGATGTAGTTCTTGTTCCCATCACGACTCTACAGAAGAAGATCACAGGGCAGGATTGGCTGCGCTGGATCATGGTCTCGGCCACCTCGCGTGAGGCAAGCTATGCGGCTCAGGAGCAAATCACATCTCTGTTGCGAGATCGTCACCGCATTCGCCCCGAGCAGGACGACGATTTCATGGTACGGAACCTGGCCGACATGGCGGACCTCGCAGACCAGGCGGGGAGCATTATGACCATGCTCTTGGCCTCGATAGCCAGCGTTTCATTGATTGTGGGTGGCATCGGAATCATGAACATTATGTTGGTGTCTGTCACCGAGCGTACTCGCGAGATTGGTATTCGCATGGCGATTGGTGCCACCGAGGGCAATGTGCAGAGTCAGTTTCTGACCGAGGCGGTCGTGCTGAGTCTGATTGGGGGCTCGATCGGCATCATCTTTGGGATGGGCGCATCGTACTTCATTACTCAGACACTAGGCTGGGTAGTGCTGATTTCTCCTCTCGCGATCGTGACGGCCGTGGTGTTCTCTATGGCGGTTGGAATTTTCTTCGGCTTCTACCCAGCGCGAAAAGCGGCACGCATGGATCCAATCGAAGCCTTGCGCTACGAGTAGGTCCCCATTCGAAAGATTTCGCAAATACATGCTTCCTCCCTGGCGAGTTGTGAAAGAACTGGCTGCGGCCGTAGTGGGCTACTTTGAACTACCAAACAATCGCCACGACTTCTACCGCACCAATCACAGTCCAACAGATTGCTCTTCCATGCTCTCCGGCTAACCAGAATCCACTCGCTGCACTGAAACAAAGAATTGCGCTTGTCCAGCCGCTCACGAGGGCGCCGGGTTTGCTGAGCATTTTCAGAATGTTCATTGGGATTGTCTCCTACTAAGAGTGCGTTTCATTCCCTATCGCGGCGTTTGTTGGAAAGGCAAATTGGTCGGTTCGCACCGCAATGCGCCGCTAACCATCCTCAATCACATTCACATATGTGCGTAGGACATCCGTCGTGCCTTGAACTCGCCCCTTACCCATGAAAACAGCCCACTACCAACCGGCTGTTGTTTGCTGATGCAGACCGGCCTTCCAGCTATGTTGTATCCGATACGTTCCGTCCACAATTTCAGCGATGTCGTAGTCCCGTCGTTTTGTCAAGCCGGCGCTGCCAGCGTCCGCAAGGAACCGTCAGTCCACGTATACGGTAATTGCGATTCGATCCCGCGGGTACCTGCGGTTGTACAGGTAATAGCCGTCTTCGGAGTAAACGACATACACATCATCGTTGTCGTACCAATCGTCCGCCCAGTACTCTGGCCATGGGTCCATGAAACCGAACCAAAAGCCTCCGTACTGGAACCGCGGATACCCGCCATACAACTCCATCGGGTACCTGTGGATGCGGAACCAGTGATTCGCCCCAAAGCTGCCACGATAGTGGGCATCTGGAATGCGGTACCCGGTATAACCGCCACGTTGCCGCCAATCGCGGTGCTCGGACTGCCAGTCACGTGCGCGATGCTGCTGCCACACCGCTCTCTGCTGATCGTGCTGCACACGTTGCCGCTGCCGTGAGGACAGATTGTCCTGTTGTTGAGCGCGCTGTTGCTGTTGCTTGCTCTGGTCCGGTTGTTGAGCGTGCTGTTGCTGCTGCTTGCTCCGGCCCGGTTGCTGGGCCCGCTGTTGCTGCTGCTTGCTCTGGTCCGGTTGTTGAGCGTGCTGTTGCTGCTTGCTCCGGTCCGGTTGCTGGGCGCGCGGTTGCTGCTGCTTGTTTCGGTCCGGTTGCTGGACGCGACCCTTTTTTTGGTCTTGCTGTTGTTTATTCCTATCAGGCTGCCGCTTTTCAGGCTTGCTTTGCTGAACCTGTTTTGGAGGCTTGGCCTCTTGGTTTTGGTCCTTCTGTGCGTACGTGGGACCTACGGTTCCGAGAAAAAGTAGTAGAACTCCAATGCTGATAATTCCAACTGGTTTCATGGGTCTTACCTCCATGCGTCTATTTCTTGTGCCCTTCGCTAGGCCGGGGCGCGGGTATTAAGTTCCCTTGCGTCCCAACGTAGATGTGGGAGGGCGAAAGGATGCCACTGCTGCCTCCCACCCACCCCAGCCGTTATCGTGCCATCGGTCCTTACTTACCAGACTCGTTCCTGGGAGACTTCTTGTTAAGAGTGGCAAGGAGCAATTTAGCCGAGGCTGGCGGGCGAATCGCACTATTGATTACGACGTCCTTGGCCAGGGTTCCCTTTCCGTAAAGCCTCTCATTGCCATCGTTGTCGGGACGGAGAGTTGAGCCTTCCAGGGAAACCCCGGCGAACAATCCTCTCGCACGCGAATACGACAGAATTTCCGCCCGCATTGTGACATCCGTCGAGGCCGCGGCGCTGCGGCCTTTTGGTCCGGCTGCGGCAGCCACGTCGCCGCCGAGTTTGACCTGGCTGGTGAGAATAGAATCAGCACCGCGTCGATTCATCACCAATAAGACAAAGTCTGTCGCTTGGCCTCCCAATTGCAGGCCGAAGCTTCCACCTTCGAGCGCCATCATGGAAGGTGCACTCCAAGGTCCGCTGAACTCCTTACCGCTCCGGCAAGTCATCACGCCGCGGCCGTAACTGCCCCCGAAACCGATGGCAAATTTCAACACCGAAGGCAGTACGATGACGCATTGCGCCTTATCCAGCAGGTCCTCTGGAATATCGTCGGGTACATTTAGAATCTCAACCATCACTTTGCCAGCATTCTTAATGCGATTGTTTTCGTCTTTTTGGGCAGACGCAGGCAGAGAAAACAGCGCAACCATAGCCATTAATAAGAAGAAGTGTTTCATCAGTTTATCCTTTCCAAACAGCAAACCCTGCGCTTCAGAACTGCAGCTTCAATCCGAACTGAATGTTCCGCGGATCACGGGCGCTAGTTACCTCGCCGTAAGTTCCGCTGTCCAAGCTACCGTCCACGCCTGACCAGTTGGTGTGGTTCCAGATGTTAAAAGCTTCGGCACGGAACTGCAGGTTCACGCGTTCCGTAAGTTTTGTGTTCTTGAACAGCGACAAGTCCCAACGACCGAAGCCCGGCCCACGCACAACCCCGCGACGTTCGTTGCCGACGCGGTATTCGCCGTCTGGTACCTCTTGAAATGCCGAGGTGTTGAACCATTGCAGGCGTGTATGTGGCGCTCCGGAGTTGGGATTGCTGACTACATCGGGGTACAGCAAGTTCCAGTCGCTGGACAGAACACCGAGACCCGCGTGGTCCATATAGGTTCCGGAGGTCACACTGAAAGGTGTTCCTCCCATGTATGACACAATGCCGGAGACTTCCCATCCGCCCAAGGCATGGCCCATGAGGCCTCGCTGGCCCCTCAGCCAAGGCAGACTATAAACAAAATTGGCGGTCAGCATGTGGCGACGGTCAAGGGTGGAGGGGCCGTAGTTGGCGGCGACGTTGTAGGTGTTCTGGGGTGCGTTCCAACGATCCCCCGGACTGTCGGTCATGGTGCGGGACCACGTGTAGTTCACCGCCAGCATCGAGTTCCCGCTCAATCGCTTTTGTGCAGAGACCTGCAGAGAGTGGTAGTTAGATTTGAACCATGGTTCAACGGCATTCATGAATCCGTATCCGACATACGGGCGATACGCGTTCAGGATCGAGAGATTGTCAGTCGAGAGACCTTCTGGCGGCACTATTCCCGCTGCTACGGCAACGCCGGGCCGGACCTGGTTCAGATCAATTCCGCCGAGCAGATGCGTTCCTTTGTTGCCATAGTAACCGACGTCCACCAGGAGGCTCTTACTGAGTTCATGCTGGATATCGAGGCTCCACTGCTGCGTATAAGGAACGTGCCAATCAACGCCAGCAATACGCAGATACGGCGGGGAAAGATTCTGGTCGGCGGTCACTCCTCCAGGGTTTGTGAAGCTCGTTCCCGTGAAGCTGTAACCATACGAAAAGGGCGGATTGACCCAGGCGTTATCTTCGACGTATCCGACCGTTGAGGAGTCGTAAAACATACCGTAACCGCTGCGTACAACGGTTTTGCCCGTATTAAACGGATCCCACGAAATTCCGACTCTCGGGGCAAAGTTCAGGTTGTTATGAGTGGATACCGCTGTGCCATAGGGTGAATTCTTCCCGCCAATAATGATGCCGTTGAGCGGGTCGAAGTTTGCGTTGCCGCCTGGGACGATGTTTCCGCTCGCGTCGATGACCGGAGCGTTTGCTAGGTTATACAGATGAGGGTTGAAGTTTGTCAGGCGGCCGTTTCCATCCGTGGGTTGACGGAACAATGAGTAGCGCAGACCGTAACTCAAAGTCAGGTTCGGCCGGATTCGATAGGCATCCTGTGCGAAGAGCTCAAGTTGGTTTTGGTGAACGTCTGCGACCAAGTCGTGTGCGTCCTGTGTGAAATTAGCCACCCGTCCGAGCAGGAAATTAGCCCAGGCCTGCTCGAAGTGAGCTGTTTCGGAAGTGTTTGCCGCCGGCAATCCATCGAAGCCGAAGGTGAACGATCCCGTGTTGTTCCCACCGGCATTCTCGTTCTTGTTGTAGGTGCTGAAGCTGGCGCCGAACTTCAGAGTGTGGTGGCCGAGGACCTTGGTGATGTTTCCAAACGCGTTGTGGTTACGGTTGAAATCATCGTAGTTGCCGAAGCCTCCAAAGAAGTCACCTCCCTCGAAGGTGAGGGCAGGAATGCGGCCCAGTGTAGAGGGACTGGGCAACTGAATCGCGTTAAGAATGTCGGGAGAATTCTTAGTTGAAGCCAACCCGATGTTACGGCTGACAATGGCGCCGTAAGAATAGGCGTACCCAGCTTCGAGCAAAAAGGTCGGAGACAAGCCCGCTGTGGCGCGAAGCATCAGGTTGTGCCCGGGTGCATTCGTACTGGTGGTAGCGATTCCGGGAACATTCATCCCCGTCCACAGGCCAGTCGGTTCCTCCGTCGGAATGGAGTCGTTGATGTACCGTACGGAAACCGTCAGTCTGGGGCCGAAGATGTGGTCCACCTTAATGAGTTCCTGCCGGTAGTTGTACACATTGCGTAGAGGAGAGATAAGTGTGTGGAGAACCGGATCCTGCGGATTGGGAATCTTCGAAAAGACGTCTGTGATGTAGGCCTGAGCGGCTGGATCAAGGCTGCCGGTGGGGATCAATGTCCCGACTTGCGAGCAGCTTCCTCCCTCACCATTAAACTGCACGCAGACCGGGTTGGCAAAGACGCCCAACTTCTCCTCGGCAGTCGGCACGATGCCTGGGCTGGAAGTCGCGGAGGTAATAACGCGGCGGAATTCCTGAGACCAGAAGAAGAAGGTTTTGTTTTTTTCCTTGTTGTACACATTGGGTATGAAGACCGGTCCGCCGAGTGTGTACCCAAAGTTGTTGTAGCGCAAAGGCGGTCTTGCATTTCCCACTAGGTTGTTGAAGTAATTGTTGGCATTTAGCGCATCATTGCGGAAAAACTCATAAACCGTGCCATGGAACGTGCTCTCGCCTGACTTGGTGACAACATTGATCTGCCCTCCGGCACCACGTCCGAATTCGGCGTCGTACATTCCACGCAGAACTTTGAACTCGGCAATCGAGTCGACGCTGGGATAATTCAGAAGCGTACTGTTTGAACCGCGATCCACGTTGTCGGCGCCGTCGATTGTCCAATTGTTGGCATTGTCGCGAGCCCCGTTGACGGAGAAAGCGACAGAATTATCATCCCCGTTGGGGTTCATCACGCCAACGTAAAGCTGATCTCCGCCGCCGTAGGACACGCCCGGTTGGAGAGCCACGAGTTGTTCATAGTTGCGATTGTTGAGAGAAAGCTCCCTTACTTGAGTGCCCGAGATCAATCCGGCCGCCGTTGGCGTCTGTAGCTCTACTTGCAACTGGCCGGATTCAACTGTCACCTGTTCTGCCACAGTGCCGACTTCAAGCGTAAAGTTTAGGGTCAGTTTGTCGTTGACATTCAGCACGGCATGCTGGACAGTCTCCTTGAAGTTCGGGGCGCTAACGGTCACAGAGTAATTCCCGATGGGCAAAAGAGGTGCGACGTATTCCCCAGTCGCGTCCGAGGTGACGCTCCGGATCAAGACGTTCTTGTCTGTGTTGAAAATGGTGATGGTGGCCCCTGGAACCACGGCATCGGTGGGATCTTTGACTGTACCCAAGATGCTCCCTGTGATTTCCTGAGCGCCAACACCGAGAGGAATGAAACAAGAAAACAGGATCAATACAGTTGTTGCGGTACGAATACGACTTGCAACTACTCCGAGCATCTGAACTGTGGTCTTTGGATTGGGCATGATTACCTCCAGAAATTTGTTGAAAGACCGCGAAGATACGCTTGTGGAGCACTCATTTGTCGGCTCCGATCTGGCAGAGGAGTCCTAAGAAATGCGACGCAGCGTCCATCTGGTGGCGCTCGGTCGTTTCCATCGGTCCCGCGTACCACATTTCAAAAGCGCGGAGACGGATTGCGGTTTGGGCTTCGGCGACGCGTGTCTTGATTTTCCTGCGGTCTGACTCCAAAACGGCTTCTCTGTAAAGCGCCACCCAATTCTGATTTCCGTCTGAATTCGCCATTGGTGATTTTCCTTGTGCGTGAGTGTTGGTCATTCCCTGACGTGAGTGCTGCGTTGTGAACCAAATTACGTAAGAGGTCGCGTCGTTATCCGGCAGCTTCCTCGAAACTCCGAACACAAGGAGAACTTTGATCTAAGCGCACGGCGTGTGCCAGACGTTGGCGGGCGACAAGTTGCACAAAACAAATGTCAAGGACAACACCGATTTCACCT
>Ga0209415_10007417_pt1 | contig 19169 bp, 21 predicted proteins | sample PeaSoiSIISIP2007_FD_187696 | JGI IMG/M metagenome (GOLD analysis project Ga0209415, IMG submission 187696) | Peat soil microbial communities from Weissenstadt, Germany - SII-SIP-2007 (SPAdes) (version 2) | ecosystem: Environmental > Terrestrial > Soil > Wetlands > Peat | place: Germany... | reverse complement strand
GAGGGAGCGTCCTGGAAGGAGAGAACAAAAGGCGTGCGGGCCAGCACGGCGCGTACGATTTCGCGTTGCACTCCGATTCCCCGCCCATGGATGATGCGGAGTGCCTTCAGACCCAGACGGTCGGCTTCCTCGAGATACGCCTCAACCGCTTCTTTGACATCCTGAGGCCGCACCGTGTGCAGGTCGAAGACGTCAGTGACGGAAATGCGCAGAGGTTCGTCGTCGTGGTCCATTCTGCCCTAACGTTCCGACCCGTAGCGCGGACCCCCGATTTTGGGGTCCGCGGCCTTTTCTTGGGCCGGTGGACAAGCCACGGACCCCAGAACCGGGGGTCCGCGCTACCCTCCCAGGTTGAAGTTCACCTGCACGGTGACCTTCACAGGGACGGGTTTGCCTTTCTTTGTGGCGGGCTTGAATTTCCATGCGGGCAGGGTCTGCAGCACGCTCTCATCCAACCCGTCGGTTAAGTCCCTTGATAGGCTGACAGCAGCAAGTTTGACGCCCGCGACGTTGCCGCTGGCGTCCACATCCATCGCCGCGACTATGGCTCCCTGCACCTTGTCCTTCTTCGCTTGAGGTGTGTAAGGAGGCGCGGGCATAGAGACGGGCACCGGGCCCTTGATCTGAGCAGCGTCAATGCTGCGAGGCAGCGAAAAACCGCCGTGACCTTCGTCTTTCACCATATAAAGCATGTAGGCGGACGAGCCTTCGGTGCCTGGCGCACTGGCCGACGCATAGACTACCCCAGTTGTGAGTGCCGCCGCTGGAGCCTGGAGACAGAATCTCCGAATCCCCCACCAACCCGTCCCCGCGACGACGGCCAAAGCGATTACCAGCGATGTAATGAGTCTCGGTTTTGACATACGCACCTCCTGCACCAGCAGGGCAACACGCCGCGCCAGTTGGTTTTCGGCCAGAAACAAGGGCGCGGGCAGGGTCATCGCTCGCGGCATGGCTGCGATTTCGAGCAGGGCGTGGAGATAGGGCTTGCGCGCTCCGGTTAACGCCACAACTTGGCAGTCCACCACCTGCTCGCGACTGAGGTGAATCCTCCGCACCAGCCACCAAGCGGCGGGATGAACCCAGAAGAACGTCAAGATGAGTTCCTCCGAAAGATTCATCAGCCAGTCTCGCCGTGCCACGTGCAGCAGTTCATGGCAGGCGATGGCGAGCTGATGACTCTCGTCCATGCGCTCAAACTGCCTGGGGAGAATAATGGCAGGGTCAAGCCATCCAAAAGTTACTGGCGTCGCCACGCGGTCGGAGAGATAGAAGGCGGGCTCCACGCCCGCGAGCGCCTGAGCCTCACGGAGCACGCTTGGCAAGGGTGCAATTCGCACTGCCGTGCGCCGATAGTGGCTGAGGCGCCAAAGCCCCAGCACTAACCGCAACAACCCCACGCCCACGCCTGTCAGCAACAGCAGCAATATCCAGGCACTAACTGGAACCGAGGATACCAGCGAATCCACAGCGCCGGTCTTTGCGCTGACGGCCCACCTGGCGCCGACTGCTGGAACCAAGCCCGCTTGCTGCCAGGGTTCGACCAGCGGCAAAAGAAGGCAGGCCGCAAGCAACGCCTGCCAGTAGACCAGCATGACGCGCGGTTGCCTCAAGCGCAGTGACGCCGCAGTCAAGCCGCCCACGGCAACCACCAGCGCCATCTGGACGCTATATGCCGCGAGATTTCCCAGCCACCACGCGGCGCTCATTCGGCCTCCTCGATTGTTCGCGCGATCTTTTCCAGGTCTTTTTGTGACAACCGCCGGTCCTTGATAAGGTGGACCAGCAACGGCTCGGCGGAGCCGTTGAAGACCCGATCCACGAACTCCCGCACCATGGCTTTGATGACTTCACTCCGCGGCCGGGTGGCCTGGTAGACGTAGGCACGGTCCTGCGCTCGCTTCTTCAAATACTTCTTTGTTTCCAGGATGTTCATCATGGTCATGACAGTGGTGTAGGCGATCTTACGGCGCTCGCGCAGAGTTTCATAAACGTCACGCACCGTGGCGCGCTCCAGGCCCCATACCACCTTCATGATTTCGAGTTCTTGCTCGGTCAAGGTGCGGCTTCTGGGTCTCATACTATTAAAATAGTACTAATAAGTTGAGAGCGTCAAGGGAAATCTTGGGGGTAGCACAGGCACTCTTGCCTGTGGCCAAGTCTAAGTCATTGCATGGGGGCACAGGCAAGAGTGCCTGTGCTACCCCCAAAGCCGGGCCGCCGGGTGTATGATAATGCTTGAATCTCTCAGACGGGTTTTCTTGCTGGACCACAATGAATCCCCTGCCTCGCAGCGTTTGTCGCCGAAGGCCTCGAATCGTGGCATGGCTGGTGGCGCCGCTCTTTCTGCTCGGATCGAAGACGGCGGCAAGCCAGGACCTCCAACAGCAACAAACGGCTCCAGTGGATTCCGCCAACCGGCCTGCGCAAGCTGAGGAATCTCCGACGCGCATGACTCCGCAGGAGATTCGGCTCTACGGTGAGGCGAAAACCCTGATCGATTGGACGCCCGACCAGATTGGGGACTTTCCCGACTTGCACGATTTGCAACCAGCGGAAAGCCAGCAGAACCTCCCGGCAATCCTTAGCGCCGTCGGCCAGCGCGTGGCCGCGTTGTTCGATCAGTTTCCCAACATGGCCTCCGCGGAAGAGGTCCGGGCGGGGCCCTGTGACGAGGGCCTGCGCAAGAAATGTCGCGTGACCTACAGAGGCAAGTTCAACTATCTGGTGGTGCGGCGGACAGAGGGCGACCCTCTGATGGGCGAGTTCCGCACCGATTTGAAAGGGCGGCCGATTGATTATCGAAACCTCGGCCACGGGCGGATTTTTCTCACCTACGGCTTCGCCACTACGCCTCTCCAGCATTTCCACCCCCGGAATCAAACCGATTGCCGGTTTCGTGATTTCGGGCGCCAGATGGTTGGCGGGCAGCAGACCGAGGTGGTAGCCTTCGTTGAAGTCCCGGGAAAGTATCCCTGGCCAACCGAGTTGCGCTACGGAACCGCGGTTGTGCCGCTGTGTTTACAGGGCTTGGCGTGGATCGACCGGACAACGTATCAGATTGTGCGCATCGAAACCTTTTTGTTGGCGCCGCCTCCCGAGGGCGACCTGGAACGCGAGGCGACGCGGGTCGAGTTTAGTGAAATTCACCTTCACCAAGCCTCCACCGCCATATGGTTGCCCATCGAAGTTGTCGTCGACGTGTGGCTTCACCAACGGCATTTCGAAAACGTCCACAGGTACTCCGGTTTCAAACTCTTCCAGGTAGAGACTCGCATTGGCCCGGTGATCGAAAAGTGAACAGAGTTGGGCGCGCACCCACGGGAAGGCGAAGATGTTATAATCCCGGAGCGAGCCTTTCGAATCCCTCGCTGAAAGGCGCAACCGTTGTTCGGCCATTCTTCGGAAAAAGCAGCGCCCGGCGCACCTGTTGGCGAAGCGGGAAACAGCCGGGAAGGGTTGCCCCGCTCGCATCGTCTCGCATGGGGACGATGGTCGCCACGGCTGCGGGAACTGGGCAGAAGAATGGCGCATGCAGTATTCCTGCGTTGGCGGCGCAAAGACCCCGCCGAACTCGAAAAGCTACGGCGCCTGGACATCAACAAGCGCGGCCGCATCAGGGCAGGCCGAGTTGTGGATCTGCTGGAAGCCGAGACGGCGGGATCCAAGACGCCGCTGGTGATTTATTCCTACGAAGTGGCCGGAGTAACCTACGAGGCCGCCCAGGACGTATCGGCGCTGCCTGAGATTGCCGCGCGCGCCTGGTTTTTCACCGGACGCACGGCCAGCGTGAAATACGATCCCAAACGACCTGGGAACTCCATTATCGCCTGTGAGGAGTGGAGCGGGCTGGGGGCAGCATGACCTTTCAGGAGAAACTCGAGGAACTGCGGCGACGCCGGTCTTGCTCGGAAGCGGGCGGCGGTGAGGAACGCCGGGCCAGACAACATGCGGAGGGAAAGCTCTCGGCCCACGAGCGGTTGGAAATGCTGTTTGACCCCGGCACTTTTGAAGAAATCGACATGCTGGTCGAGCACCGCTGCCACGATTTCGGGATGGACCAGCAACGCATACCCGGCGATGGGGTAGTGAGCGGACACGGGCGCATCAACGGCCGGCTGGCGTTTGCTTTCGCGCAGGACTTTACCGTTTTCGGCGGCTCGCTGAGCGAAGCGAATGCCGAAAAGATTTGCAAGCTCATGGACCTGGCCATGAAGGTGGGCGCGCCGTTCATCGGGCTGAATGACTCCGGAGGCGCGCGCATTCAGGAAGGAGTTGCGTCGCTGGCGGGATACGCCGATATTTTCCTGCGCAATACACTGGCTTCGGGAGTGATCCCTCAGATTTCCGCCATCATGGGGCCCTGCGCGGGCGGCGCGGTCTATTCCCCCGCCATCACCGATTTCATCCTGATGGTCCAGAACACCAGCTACATGTTCGTGACCGGCCCGGACGTCATCAAGACCGTCATGCACGAGGACGTCACCAAAGAAGACCTGGGCGGGCCCACGACGCACAATTCGGTGAGCGGGGTGGCGCACTTCGTAACCAACGACGACCCCGACTGCCTGGCCCTGATCCGCGAGTTACTTTCGTTCATGCCGCAGAACAACCACGAGGATCCGCCCCGGGTTGAAACCCAGGATCCTGAGCACCGCCGCGACGCCGTTCTCGACACCCTGGTGCCCGTGGAGCCCGAGAAACCCTACGACATCAAGGAAATCATCCACTGCGTCGTGGACGACGGCTATTTCCTCGAGGTGCACGAGCACTTCGCCAAAAACCTGGTGGTGGGCTTTGCGCGGCTGGGCGGGCAAAGCGTGGGCGTCGTCGCCAACCAACCCGCCGTCTTGGCTGGCTGTCTGGACATCAACGCTTCGGACAAGGGCGCGCGCTTCATCCGCTTCTGCGACGCCTTCAATATCCCCATCGTCACTTTCGAGGACGTTCCGGGATTCCTGCCCGGCACGCAGCAGGAATACGGCGGCATCATTCGCCACGGCTCGAAGCTGCTCTTCGCCTACTGTGAAGCGACCGTCCCCAAGATCACCGTCATTACTCGGAAGGCCTACGGCGGGGCTTATTGCGTGATGGGATCAAAGCATGTCCGCACTGATATCAACCTGGCCTATCCCACTGCCGAAATCGCCGTCATGGGACCGGAAGGCGCGGTGAATATCGTCTATCGGCGCGAGCTTCAGAAGGCCGAGGACGCAGAAACCTTGCGCCGCGAAAGCGTCGCGGAGTTTCGCGACCGCTTCGCCAACCCGTACGTCGCCGCCGAACGCGGCTGGGTGGACGACGTCATCCAGCCCCGCGACACCCGCCCCAAACTGATCACGGCCTTACGCATGCTCGAAACCAAGCGCGACACCAACCCGCCTAAGAAACACGGAAATATTCCGCTATAGCGATTGCCGATCCTTGATTGCGCCGGCAGCGCAAACGTATGCATATCCTGCATCCCTCGGTGGCTTTTCAATGCCCTTCTCGTCCGGGGCCGCATGGACTAAAATGCAGTAAGCAGACGAGGTGGAATTAAGCATGGGTCACCATGGCGTCAGTTTGCCAAGAGAAATAATTGCGGAGTTCTGCAAGCGTCATCACATTCGGAAGTTGGCGTTATTCGGGTCCGTCCTGCGCGAGGACTTTCGCCCGGACAGCGACGTCGACGTGCTGGTGGAGTTCGAGCCGGGCCACACGGTGGGACTGCTCCGCATGGCAGGCCTGGAGATGGAACTCTCAGAGGCGCTGGGACGAAAGGTGGACCTGCGGACACCGGCGGAGCTCAGCCGATATTTCCGGGATGAGGCGGCACGCACCAGCGAGGTCCAGTATGCCCAAGAGTGACTGGATTCGCCTCCGCCATATGCTGGACGCGGCAGGAGAGGCAATGAGGTCCGCTTCAGGACGCACCCGCAAGGACCTCGATACCGACTAGGTATGGGCATTGGGCCTGGTCAAATGCGTTGAAATTATCGGCGAAGCGGCCGCGCGCATGGGGAAGGAAACCAAAGAGAGAAATCCTCAGATACCTTGGGCGCAAATAATTGCGATGCGCAATCGTCTGGTCCATCTATATTTCGATATCGACCTTGATCAGGTATGGAAAGGGCTCACAGAAGACTTGCCTGCCCTCGTGACTCAATTGCAGGAGATGCTGGAGAAGGGCTCGTCTAAGTGAAGCGCCCTATGCTCCTGGAGACGTCTTCACAGAACCGCCAGGACACCGCGCGCGGCGAGGCTGATGCCCACCGCCAGCACCAGCAATGCCGTGGCGGCGGCAGCGGTGAGGCGCCAGCCCAGCTCGCGGAACATGGAAGCGAGTGTGGCCATGCAAGGAATGTAGAACGTCACGAAGAGGGTGAAGATGAGGATTTGCGCAACGCTCATGACGGAAGCCACGTTGGTGGTTCCCAGCGCCTGCATGAGCATGAGGAGAGAGAGTTCTTTTCTGAGGACGCCGAAAATCAGCGTCAGACCGACCGCGCGGGGCAGACCGAGCAGTGTGGTCATGGGCGAGAGCGCAGCATTGATGACCTGTTGCCATCCATAGAACTCGATCAGACTTAAAACCGCGCTGCCCGCGACGAGCAGTGGGAACGCCACCAGCACAAACTCGCGCAGCCGCCACCAGGTCTTCATCAGGACCACTTTCAGCGCGGGCAGCCGGAAGGCCGGCACTTCCATCAACATCCCGGGAGAGATCTCCGGCCAGATCAGGGCCAGAACGTGGCCGGCCAGCACCACCACCAGGAGATTCAAAGCGTAGATACCGAGCGCGTAGTAAGGGCCAAGGTAGACACCCACCAGGGCCATGATCACCGTCATGCGCGCCGAGCAGGGGACCAGCACGCAGAGCATGGCGGCGATGAACCGGTCGCGCCGCGAACTCAGGATGCGCGTCGCCATCACCGCCGGAACGCTGCACCCATATCCGAGGAGCACGGGCAGGGTCGCCGTGCCATGCAGCCCCAGGCGGTGCATGAGCACGTCCATGAGGTAGCCTACTCGAGAGAGGTATCCGAGGTCTTCGAGCACGGCGAGACACACCAGGAAGGGCAGCAAGTAAGGCAAAACAATGGCGACGGCGCCGGCCGTCCCCAGCAGCGCCCCTTTGGATGCCGCCATCAGCACACTGTGCGGATCCATGTGCCGGGTCATCGCCGCGAGGAGGGCATTAAACACACCCAGGATGCGGTCCTCGGAGAACTTGCCTGCCGTGAAGATCAACTGAAAGATCCCCAGGAAGACCAGCACCAGCACCGCATATCCCCAGACCGGATGCATCACCAAACGGTCGACTTGTTCGCGCCAGTCCCTGCGGGGATGGGTGACGCGGGCCACACTTTCGAACAGGTTTAAACAAGCGGCGTGCCGCGCTGAGGAGATCGCCGCATCTGCGGGCTGACCCAGGAGGCGCGTGATTTCGTCCTGTGCCTCCCGCACGGCCGCTGCGACTGCAGGGGTGGGGAGTTGCGCCAACGCTTGGGGATCGCTCTGGAGGAGCTGCAGAGCCCCGAAACGAGCGGGGGGGAACGTCGCGACGGACTGCGCAGGGGCCATTTCAGTGGCAACTGCGACGGAAAATGCAGTGTCATCCCGAGCCCTTCGCTTGTCATTCTGAGCTCTTTGCCTGTCATTCTGAGCGAAGCGAAGAATCTCTGCGGTTCGCTCAGGGTAAACTCCGCGAGGAACCTCGCTCTGGTTCGTTCCCCGGGAATCCAGGGCAGGATTCCTCGCTCCGCTCGGAATGACAGCCGGTTCGGAATCGAATGCGTTGTCCCCGCGATCAGGGCTCTCACTTTTCGTCCTGCAACCCGTGATCTTCTGCGCCAAGCGCGCGACGATGTCTTCGACTTCCGGCGCATAGATGAAGGGTTGCCAACTTAGCTGCGAGGATTGCTGCGACAGTCTCAGCACGGTGCGGAACGCATCGAGGATTCCCTGGCCGCGTGCCGCGATCGTCTCGACAACGGTAACGCCGAGGACGGCGGAGAGCGCCCTGGAATCGATGAGGATGCCCTTGCGCACCGCCTCATCCATCATATTGAGGCAGACGACCATGGGCGCTTCAAGGTCCTTCAGTTCGAGCGTCAGTTCCAGGCTCCGCGCCAGTTGCGAAGCGTCGATGACGTTGATGATCACATCCCACTGGCCGCTCAAAAGGCATTGGCGGGCGATGGCTTCAACGGGATTGGTGGGCGTAAGAGAATAGAGGCCGGGCAGGTCAACCAAGTCAACGACCGTGCCGTTTACCCGCGCCTGGCCGTGGGTGTACTCGACGGTGGTGCCGGCAAAGTTTGAGGTGAGAGAGCGATAGCCTGCGACGGCGTTAAACAGGGTGCTTTTGCCACAATTGGGTTGGCCGACGAGAGCGACCTTCACGGCAGGACTTCTACCTTGATCTTCTGAGCCAGTTGCTTGCTGACTGCAACTTGCGTCCCCCGGTTGTCGATGACCAGCGGACCGCCGAAGGGCGCCCGGCAGACCACCCGAATCCGGTCGCCGGCATGAATGCCGATTTGATTGAAGGAGCGGCGGATCTCCCAACCCCCTAGAATGGATAGGATTTTCAGGTTGGCTTGCCGATCTGCTTCGTAAAGGCTGGGTGAGTCAAACTTCGCGCTGAGTGACATGGTACCGCATTATAGGGCAAAAGGCGTTCCAGAACAGCAATAAAAGAGGCAGGGCGTTAAAGAGAAGTGAACTCGCTTATCGCAAAAGAGTTGCAAGAAGGGAGGGGTTGAGAGGGGGGCGGAGACACTGACATAATGTCCATACCGCGCAGCGTCTTTTCACCCCGCCTCGGACCCGCCTCGACAGCTAGGGAGCGCCAACCGCCGCTTTGGCAATGGGAACTTCCACCCTCGGTCTTCTCCCAAACTCGCTGCGATGCCGGCTGTAGGCGAAATAGATGACGAGTCCGATGATCAGCCACACGACGAAGCGCACCCAGGTTTCGATCGGCAAGCTGGCCATCAAGACCAGGCAACAGAGGATAGCCAGAATCGGAACCACGGGTACCCACGGCGTACGGAAAGACCGGCGGCGCTCGGGTTGAGTGCGGCGCAGCACCAGCACTCCCAGCGACACCAGGATGAAGGCGAACAATGTTCCGATATTGGAGAGGTCGGCCAGCGTTCCGATGTCAAAGATGCCGGCGGGGATGGCCACAAAGAAGCCCGCCACCCAAGTGCTGACGTGGGGCGTGCGGAAGCGCGGGTGTACTTTCGAGAAAACCCGCGGCAGCAGCCCGTCGCGCGACATGGCGAACCACACCCGCGCCTGGCCCAACTGGAAGACCAGCAACGAGCTGAGCATTCCCATCAGAGCGCCGATGCTCACCCACTTCATGATGTTGGGAAGCCCGATCGCCACCAGCGCATTGGCCACGGGCGCGGCGTTGCGCAAGGTTGGCCACTGCTGGATTCCGGTCAGGACTAACGCCACGGAAACATAGAGCACGGCGCAGATCACCAGCGAAGCAATGATCCCGATAGGAACGTCTTTCTGAGGGTTCTGGCACTCTTCCGCGGCCGTCGAGACCGAGTCGAATCCGATATAGGTGAAGAAGACGATCGCCCCGCCCGTGAGCACTCCCTGAAACCCGTTGGGCATGAAGGGCTTCCAGTTTGAGACGTGGATGAATCGCGAGGCGGCGGCGATGAAAACGAGGATGGCGATGAGCTTCACCCCCACCATTAGGTTGTTGGCCCCGGCGCTCTCCCGGATCCCGATCACCAGAATCACGGTGAGGATCATCACGATCAAAAAGCCCGGAAGGTTGAAATAAGCTCCCGTGGCTTTTCCGCCCATAATCATGGGCTGCATCAGTTTGGGCGGCAGATTCAGCCCAAACCCGCGCAGCAGGCTGTCCACATAGGCGGAGAAGCCCACCGCCACCGCCATGTTGCTCACGGCGTATTCGAGGATGAGATCCCAGCCGATAATCCAGGCCACAATTTCGCCCAAAGTCGCGTAGGAATAGGTGTAGGCGCTCCCGGCGATGGGGATCATGGAGGCCAACTCGGCGTAGCACAGTCCCGCCAGAGCGCAGACGAAGGCCACCATGAGGAACGAGAGAGCTATGCCCGGCCCCGCCCCGGGCCGTCCCGCCATCCCCAGAGCCTTTGTCCCGTGCAGCAGCGCGTCCAGCAGCGGGGCTTTCAGGATCGACCGTACTTCCAGCACCTCACCTGCCGCGGCCGTTCCTGTCAGGATGAAGATTCCCGTCCCGATGATGGCGCCAATGCCCAGCGCGGTCAGCGACCATGGCCCGAGAGTCTTGCGCAGTTGATGGCCGGGCGCGTCCGCGTCCGCCAGGAGCTTGTCGATGCTCTTCTTCCGGAAGAATTGGTTGGCCACGAAGTCCCTTCTTCAGCGCTCCTTTGTTTTCAGCAACATGCCGGATCAATCGTCGAAGAACAGCATTCAGCCGTCAGCTATCAGCTCGCAGCAAACAGACTCCCCCTCCTCGAAAAAGCGGCGGCTGGCCCGAAGCCGCCCAAAGGGTGGTTTATTGCCCCATTGGGTGGTTCGTTCTGAGTTCGTTCGCACTTGACAACCAGTTCGTTTTGAGTTCGTTTCTTTGCACTTTCATTGATTCTAAAGGGTCTTATTGAGTTCGTTCCCTCTATTTTGGGCATTGATATACTTGACTGACAAGGGGACGGAAATCCGCTGAACGCACAAAGTTTAGCTACACATAAAAATTTATTCCCCGCATGTTTATAATACCCGCATCATGCACTTTTACCATTGCGCTAAATGCGAACAATGCCAAAGATGGCTCCGTCTGAAGTATATTGGGCCTGATACTGCGCCCGTTCATATCCTAACTCAGCCGTTGGTTCTTCACGGTCCAGTTTATAGTACATGCGCAAACTGTGGCAAAACGAACATGTACAGGATAAAAGACATCTGTCACCGCAAATGGCCTGACCCCCCTGAGCCCGGTTTTCAAGACGCCTTTTGATTTGACAGCACCCGCAGTCGCAACCGGGAGGATTTGGGGGTGTCTGCCCGTCTGTCGCCAAGGTAGAAACAAATTCCTTCAAACAGTCTTCTAGCGTGGCAGGTATAAAATCCGGCATATTTTCCTCCCTGCAAAGAGGATTAAAGTCACAATATCAGATTTTGGCATTGATAGGCTTGTCTGACAGAGGATGCTGAGGTTTGAAAACCAAAAAGGGAGGTGCCGGTACACTCTATTCCATCTTGATTTGGTCTATGACCAACCCTTTGGTGGTTCTCGTAAAATAAGCCACGCCACGCTCCCGTTTGTCGGCAAGTCCGTCTGCGGTCCCGAGGTCCGTAAGCTTCCAGTGCCAACTGAAGTCGATCTTCAAACCATCTGAGAGTTGGGTTGTCGCATCAACCTGCTGAAGCTCACGACACCCTAGAGTCATGGTCAGCCCATTCCCTTCCTGTTTGATTTCGTTGCCAATTGCCCTGAGACCTTTGTCGGTCAGAATATTATAGTATAACGTACCACGGCTGGTCTCAGTACGAGGCTGCTGTATATACCCCGCAGCAATCAGCAGGGACAATTGCCTAGGCTCACCTGGCATTAGCTGGAATTGACAATGCGCACTTGGCCAACCAGAGGGGCAATGGGCGTTGCCAGCAGTGTCATAATTATACCTTTGGTCAGGCCACTCGGTGGTAACGTGAAACTGCTGAGTCACGCACACGGCAAAGTCCTTGTGGTTGCTGATTAAGTCCTGAATGAGTGCGGTTTCCTTTTGGATTCGCTCCTTCTCAGCCTGCGTTCGGGCGGCTTGCTCCTCCAGCATCTTTTGCTGTTTCTCGCTCTGGCCACAGGCCACGCACCCCAATACCAATGCCAAAAGAACCGGCAACCCGACCATAATCCCACAAGCGAGTCTTGTCTTTTTCATGAGTATTATCCGTTTGACTAGATTTTCTGATTTTCAGTTACATAGAAAGGAGATAAAATACGGTTACGAATTCCGTTCGTCCCGCTCTAACAGAGCAAGAAATTCGGCAATTCCTTCGGCGTCATCCCGATTTTGCTTACTTCGTAAGCGCCTATAGGTCTTGTCGATGGTTTCATGGCTTAAGCCGTGAGGATGCTCTCGAAGAGATACAATCAACGCTCTCAGAAAAAATTCAACTCGCTCTAGCCGACGTACTAGATAGGAATCATGCAGGAGAACGCTCGATGGAGGCATTGATTTTAGAGCCTCTTTGATTCTGTCATCCACAAACCGCTTAAGCTCATCTTTGGTCATGTGGTTCTCCTTTCTGCGCTCGGATTATACGCCTGTTTCGTTTTGAAAAACCCATAGAAAACCCAAGAATCCCCCGGAAAATCCATATCCCGAATGTATATTATAGGTATGGATACACCCGATACACCCGATACACCGACCACCCTCCAGGAAGCCATTGTCTTCTTCTCCAACCCCTGCAACTGCCACGCTTTCATGGCCAATCTCCGCTGGCCGGATGGCCGAATAACCTGCCCCCAGTGCGGCTCGGATAACGTCAAATATCTCCCCAACGCCCGTGTCTTCAAGTGCTTCCAGAAGCACCCTCGCCAGAAGTTCTCGCTCAAGGTCGGAACCATATTCGAGGACTCCCCCATCGGCCTGGACAAGTGGCTCCCGGTGGTGTGGATGCTGGCCAATTGCAAGAACGGCGTGTCGTCATGGGAAATCCACCGTGCGGTGGGGGTGACGCAGAAAACGGCATGGTTCATGCTCCAGCGGGCGAGGCTCGCCATGCAGGACAGCTTTACAGGCGGGAAGCTAGGCGGGGAAGTGGAAGTTGACGAGACCTTCATCGGCGGACTGTCCCGCAACATGCACAAGGACAGGCGGGCCGAGGCCATCACCGGGACAGGGCCGAGCGGGAAGGCCATCGTGGCGGCAATCCTGCAACGGGGCGGGAAGGTCCGTGCGACCGTGATGGAGAACCGCCGCAAGAAGGCGTTGCAGCAGATGGTGCGGGATAATGTCGAGCCAGGGTCGAGCGTCTACACGGACGCCCTGAAGTCCTACGAGGGGCTGAATGAGTTTGCCCACCAAGTGATCGACCATGCGGAAGCCTACGTCCAAGGGAACGTCCATACCAACGGCCTGGAGAACTTCTGGAGCCTGCTAAAGCGTGGAATCCGTGGGACTTATGTCTCCGTCGAGCCCTTCCACCTGTTCCGCTACCTGGACGAGCAGGCGTTCCGCTACAACAACCGCACGGAGACGGACGACTCGGGAAGGTTTATGGCGGCAATGAGGCAGGCTGTGGGAAGGCGTCTGACCTACAGGGAATTGACCGGGAAGGCGGAGGCGGGGGCGGCAGGCTAGGCGTCGGGGGGTGTAGACGGCTTGACCTTCCGTTTCAACCTCGGGCGATTCGGGTTGCCTGCGGCTTCCCTGCGGTGTTCCTCGATTCGCCTTTGAACCTCGGAATGGGGAACGGCCAGGATGCCTTTCATTGTGTCCTCAAACCTCTTCCATGCTTCCGGTCCCTCAACTATCTCAGTTCGACGTTTCATAATCCTGTAGCCTTTTTCTAAGATGTATTATCCCTGTGCGCCTTGGTTTGCTACCTTTTTCTCTAGGTCTGCGGTGAAGGAAAGCGGCAACATCACACCACGATTGTCCTTCAACGTCAAGCTTCCCTTTAATCTCGTTGCCGGTACACAGGAGTCTGACACCGGCAAATCATAAACCGCCCTTGCCGCAACCTGACGTATGGTACCAGGGGGAATTGTGCGATACACCAAACTTCTTTCCACAACATGGTCATGGACCTCCACTTCAAACCCTAAACGGTCACACTCCCCGTTGCCACGCAGGTCACTGGTGCAAGCCACGAGTTCAACTGTGCTGGTGTTCTGACCATCACCGTTCCTTACCCTCAGTATGAAATCAATAAAGACTCGATGGTCTGCCTTCCTGCCGGGGGTGTCCTTTGGGCATAAGGACTCCACTGCCTTTACGGACACGAATTCAATAGAAAGATTATGAAGCCGCTGTTGCAGTGTCTCATATGCCTCTTCCGCCGCTTTCTTATCCTGGAGTCCCTGAGCTTGTTCCGTCTGCCGTAGTCTATACCCGCCCTCAAAGACAATAAACGCTATGCCCGCAAGGGCTATGACGGCTGCCCATGTCAGTGGTAATTTTGGAAGTACAAAGGACAGAGGGAGGTGGATGTCAACGAACGGTGGCGGGTTCGTGATGAAGCCATAGACGGTGGATGCGACAACTAGCATGGCCACCACCCAGTTCTGCTTTGCATGCTTCCAGCAATCGCCGAGATACTCTCGATGGGGTCGAAAATCGAAGCGTGCCCGCATCTGGCAAGGCTACCATGTGACGCTTTGAAAAGCACATGATTGTTTAGTGGATGGCTTGCTTCTCCTGCATTTTCAGGCTGGCCCATTATCTCCCCTCAATATAATACCGTGAGGGGTGAAAAGTTTGTGGGATGTCAGCGGCTTGACATCCCTGTCAGCCAAGTATATCAATGCCCTATTTTGAGCATCTTTTGCGCGTTCTCATGGGTTCTTCCATCCGGACCCCTCTGCATTTCGCCTTCGAGGCATTCCCGCCCGATCCTCCGCGACCGGAGTCGCTGGCGCGAACCATCCAAAACGGGGTCTTTGTCCCCACTTGCCTTCGTTTTTGAGTTCGTTTGCACTTGAAAACCAGTTCGTTTTGAGTTCGTTTTTTTGAACTTTCATTGATTCTAAAGGGCCTTATTGAGTTCGTTCCCTCTGTTTTGACAGATATTGTACGTCTCAGCGGTCCGGCGGCCACCCCAGACATTGTGTCGGCAACCAGACCACAAGTATAGGCTATCACAATTCCCTGGCCTTGTCAAGCGGGAAAATGCGAAAAAAATGGGCGGACATTCCCGAAAATGTCCCCAGCGCATGCACGCCAGGCCGACCCCCGGAATCGAGCGGTGCCACGAGATTTGCGCCTGTGTGACGTTTTCGCGTATCCTTACCCGCGTACACGAATGACCACAGAAGCCGAACTCCGCGAAAAGCTGCGCAAGATTTACGCCCTGTTCGAAGGCGCAAAGACGCCGGGAGAACGCGAGGCCGCCGCGGCGGCCATGGGCCGGGTCAGGCAGGCGCTCGCCGCGGCGAAGCCCCGCGAGCAGCCGGTCGAGTTCAAAATCGCGCTGCCCGACCGCTGGCAACGGCGGCTGTTCACGGCACTTTGCCGCCGACACGGCCTTGAACCCTACCGCTACAAGGGTCAGCGATACACCACGGTCATGCTGCGCGCCCCCTCCTCCCTGATGGACAGCGTGCTCTGGCCGGAGTTCCGTGAAATAAAGCTGGTCCTCGACGAATACCTGAACGAAGCCACCGAGCGTATCATTCGCGAAGAGGTGTACGGGAACGACAGGGAACCTCAGGAGCGCACCGGCTAGCGTGAAAGCTGGACTGAACAAATGGGGGGTGAGCATGATTAAGCGTATTCTTAGCAGGGAGCATGCGGCCAAATGTAGAATTGCAGGCATAGCCATCATCATCACCCTAGCCGCTCAGGGGGGCCTGGCCCAGGACGCAAGGGAGGTTCCGCCCGTTGTGCCGGGAGCGAAGCCTGCATTGGTTGAGCACACCAAGATTCGCGGCACGTCACTCGAAGGTAATCTGGAAGGGGATGCGGTCGATCGCGAAGCGGTCGTATTTTTGCCCCCGAGCTATACCAAGGAGAAGCACCGCCGCTACCCGGTGGTTTATGCTCTGCACGGATTTACCGACAAGGCGGAGTGGTTTACCCACGACATTGGTGCGCCCCAAACGATGGAGGGAGCCTGGGCCAAGGGCAGCCAGGAAATGATTGTAGTGCTGCCCGACTCGTACACCGTTTACGGCGGGTCCATGTATTCCAGTTCCGTCACTACGGGCGATTATGAGAAGTTTATCGCCCACGACGTGGTGGCTTACATTGACGCTCACTATCGCACGATTCCTAACCGCGGTAGCCGGGGCTTGGCGGGCCACTCCATGGGCGGTTACGGCACGGCTCGCATTGGAATGAAGCACCCTGACGTGTTCAGCAGCCTCTACATCATGAGTCCGTGCTGCCTCTCGCCCATGGGCTCCGGGTCGTCAAATGCCGAGAGGCAGAAGGCGATGGAATCGGCGGAGAAGGAAGTGGCGTCGGTTAAGACCCCTGCCGATGCGGCCGGCCTGTCGTTCTTCGCCAAGGCGCGGCTCGCCTCAGCCGCGGCGTGGTCGCCCGACCCGAAAAACCCGCCGCTCTACCTTGACCTGCCCGGGAAAGACGGCGAGCCCCGGCCCGAGGTCATTGCCAAATGGGCGGCCAATGCGCCTCTGGCGTTCATCGACCAATACATTGACAACTTGCGCCAGTATCGAGCGATTGCGATCGATATAGGCGATCAGGACGGCCTGAGATTCGACACGATCAAACTGCACGAAGTCCTCGACACCTATGGCATAGCCAATAGCTTTGAGATTTATCACGGCACCCATACCAGCGGCCTCGCCGTTCGCTTTCAAAACTATGTCTTGCCTTTCTTCAGCAGAAATCTCTGCGCGACGGAAAGCTGCAAATGAGCCCGCGCCCCGTTGCTGACGAAAACGCGGCTGGCGCAGAGCGAGCCCAGCTCTGCGGTTCAAGTCATCTAATCCCACCAGAATCGCGTATTGTCACATTGAATCGCCTCCTCCAGTTCAGGGGGTCTTCGCATGAACCGGAATGAGTGCCAAAAGCTCATCGACTCGTACGTGGATTGGCTCCGCCAGGGACTTTCTGTGGAGGAGGTCGGTGGGGCCTGCGAACTGACCACTCCCTTTCTCGATCGGCATAACGACCACCTCCAGGTGTATGCCACGCGACGGAACGGAAGCATCGTCTTGTGTGATGACGGCTACATCCTTTCCGACCTGAGAACCAGCGGGCTTGAAGTCGAAACACCCGAAAGGAAGCGCGTGATCGATAGCCTCCTTAATGGGCTCGGTGTCCGGCTCGAAAACAACCAATTGCTGGTTGAAGCTTCGCCCCAAAACGTCGGTCAGCGGCTCCATTCGCTGGTTCAGGCCATGCTGGCCGTTAACGACATGTTCGTGATGGCCCAAACGCGAGTTGCCAGCTTCTTCTTTGAGGACGTGCGGGCTTTTTTCGACAGCCATGACGTTCGATACACATCTTGGGTGAAGCTCGCGGGCAAAAGCGGGTACGACCAGGGAGTGGACTTTCTGATTCCGAAATCGCGCACCCATCCGGAACGCACTTTGCAAGCCATTGCGGCCCCGAAACGTGAGAATATTGGCGCGTACTTGTGGACCCTGAGCGACACGCGGGCTGCACGCACCGGCGATTCAGCACAAGAGGCAGAAGCCTACGCCTTCCTGAACGATCAGGAGCAGGCTGTAGGCGGAGATGTGATCGAAGCACTGAATGCCTATCACGTCACCCCCGCAGTGTGGTCCCACCGTAACGAGTACGTCCAGGCTTTAGCTGAATAGCGATCTGCATAGCGCGGAGGTATCCGTCAGCCGACGGGTTCCTCTGCGGCCTTTCCGCGGGCGCAGAAATCCTCGGCCGGTGTTGCATCCGAAGGAAGAACCGCGGAGGAGGGCAAACTGCGCCCACCTCCGCGCTGCAGGCTATTCCCTGACAACCGTGCAATCCACCAGCATAGCGCCTTTCTCGTTTCCCTGTATTTGGGGATTCGGGCTATTCAGCCAGAGGTTCTCGCCGTTGGCGCCAACCACTTTGATCACGCGTGCGGGTTGGGGCGGGTAAGTGGGTCCGAAGACTACATCACATACCATATTCGTGCGGAACTCGAGCCCCTTTTTGACCGAGATGTAAGCCTTAAACAGGCCGTCCTCGCCCACGGCGACCCGAGTCTCATCACTGAAATACCTCGACCCCTCTCCGATGTAATCGGAGATATGAACCACCAGCACGGCCCCCGGGGGCAGGTTGGAGGCCCCGTGCACCGTGACCAGCACCGGGCTGGCCAGCATCGCCTCTGTCGTAATGTAGTAACGGAATACAGGACGCTTTTCGGGGTCGCCCGTGCTGGAACGACCCCGGACCGAAACGGAAGTAGCTAAAGGATACGCCAGAAGCAGAGTTCCGATAAGGCTCATATTGAGCATACCCCTCATACGGCCCTCCTTGTGCATTCCCCAGTTTCGCCTAGGAATCCACAACCCTCGTTCCTACTTTCCGTTCAGGCAGTTAAAGAACGACGTCAGCTCTGGCCCCAGCCGGCGGTCTCTGTCCATTTCCAACGATACCCTTCTCTCCGGCCCGCCCAGTAGTCCTCAGCAATCCGTTTCGTCTTCGCATCCTCGGTGAGGAAGGTGAGAGTGAAGTTAGGTTCTTCAACCATGGTGGCAACCCCCTCGCAAGGCAATGGCTGTGGGTACTCTATACAATAATCTGTTATGGTTTCCAGCGCACACGCGGCGCATAGATAGTAACCAATGTCTGCGCTACTGGCTGGCTCTGTCTGGTATCGCGCGTAGATTTATCGCATGTACAGTAAGCCCGCAAAGCGGGCGACAGATCGTAGCCCACGGCACAAGCCGTGGGGCGATCGGCCCGGTCCCTCAAGCCCCTTTAGGGGCGAAAGAAATCACGACCAAATGTATCGTTCATCGTAAGGGATGCCGTTCTTTTTCAGAAAGGCGATCAATTCCTCTTGGAAAGTCATGCGGCGGTGATGCTTCTCTTGGTCACCGATATATCGCATAACCGATGGCGCCAGGGAATGGCTGACACTGAATGCTCCGTAGCCAGTTTGCCAATCGAAGCCGGCAAACTGCCGGTTGCGGTGCACCCAACGCGAGGAATTGGTTTTCACCACCCGCAGGGCGTCGGATAACGCCACCACCGGCGGCAACGAGCAGAGCAGGTGCACATGGTCGGGTCTAGCGTTCGCGGCCCGGAGCGCACCGCCAATCTCGCGCACGATTCCGCCAACGTAGGCGAGTAAATCGTCATGAAGCGCGGCGGTGATAAGAGGCTCTCGGTCTTTGGTGCTAAAGATAACGTGCGTCAGGAGGTTCGTGTAGGTGTGTGACATGTTCTTTCGCCCCTCCGGGGCTTGGGGGGATTCTACTCGAATTCCTCACCCACGGCTTGCGCCATGGGCTACGATCTTTCGCCCGCTTCGCGGGCTGCAATCAGGGACGG
>Ga0209415_10007415_pt1 | contig 19172 bp, 18 predicted proteins | sample PeaSoiSIISIP2007_FD_187696 | JGI IMG/M metagenome (GOLD analysis project Ga0209415, IMG submission 187696) | Peat soil microbial communities from Weissenstadt, Germany - SII-SIP-2007 (SPAdes) (version 2) | ecosystem: Environmental > Terrestrial > Soil > Wetlands > Peat | place: Germany... | reverse complement strand
TCAACCCCGACCAAACGCAGCCCCGACGCGGACACGCTGGCTTGGGAAACACCGGACATCACGGCTTTGGGCTAACAGGCGCCCCTGGTTGGGGGAGGGCTCACCCTCCCATCATGGTCTTCCTGATGGTATCTGCGACGATGCTAGATGCAACGTCCTTGAGGACGCCGCCAACCGCCTTGGCCCCCTCGACTCCCGCCTTCATGGTGAACCACCTGCCGAAGGTACTCGCTTGCTCAGGCGTCGCTCGATTCGCCACGACGTCGGCCGCAAAGCTATTCAACGCCTCGGTCGTCGCGGGATCGAGCGAGTTGAGTTCGACCTGCATCGCCGTGACTTGCTCGAGGCGCCGAAGGGAAGCGGCGCGCCAAGGATATGGTTCACCACACTCCCCACAATGGGCCGGTGGCCGTCTGTCCGTCATCACCCGAACGTGAGGCGCATCCCCCGGGATAGGCGCATTGCATCTTGGGCAGCGCGTAAGATTCGGCGCACCGCAGCGAGCGCAGAATTTTGGGATGTGCGAAAACTCCTCGGCATGCCCAGTAAGGCGGTGTCCGTTCTCGCAGACGACCGCAGTGTGTTGTTTGTCCGGACTGCGACCGAATGCCATGGCAGCCTCTCCTTGCTTATCCTTCCCCGCTCATCGTAGGCAGCGCGCCTACGGAATCCTCCGGGGCTTCACCCGATTCGATCGCGTTTGCCTTGAACGCGTCGGCAAGAACGATGCGATTGCGACCGTTGTTCTTCGCACGGTACAGCGCTTCGTCCGCAATCGAGACCAGCTGCGCGAGATCACCGGCCCCGGGCCGCCATTCCGCGATCCCTACGCTGGCGGTCATGCTGATCGCCGCGTCGCGCCACGGCATCGTTCGATCGCGTACCGCGCAGCGGATGCGCTCGGCCACCTTGGCCGCCATCGGTCCATCGGTGCCCGGCAAGAGCGCGCAGAACTCGTCGCCTCCATAGCGTGCAAGCGTGTCGCTCGGCCGCAAGCATGCGGTAGCGCCCTCGACGAGCACCTTGAGGATCGCGTCGCCGGCGGCGTGGCCGTGGGCGTCGTTAATCGACTTGAAGTGATCGATGTCAATCATGAGCACCGCGAACGGCCTACGGCTCCGAGTCGCGCGAGCACGCTCCCGTTCACCTTGCTCCAAGAAGGAACGCCGATTGGCGAGGCCGGTCACCGGATCGGTCCCGGCGAGGTGCGCGAGCTCGTCGTGCAGTTGCTCGAGCGCCATCAGGACCAGCGCAAAGTTCCAAACCAGCGCAGCCACGATGATCTCGAGGATCATCGGCGTGCGTACTCGGATCGACGAGACCAGGACCGTCCCGCCTTGTCCGTCGAGGGCGACGCCGACGCGAACGGCATGCAGCAGCGCACTTGCCAAAAGTGCCCAGCCCGCCAACCGGATTCCTAAGGCGTGGCGCTGCGACCTCGCGCGAAAGAGGTCGACGCCGGCGAGCAGCAGCAGCGAACCTTGGCCCAGCGAGAGCACGACTGCGCGCGCTCTGCTGTCAGGCATCACGATCGCCGAATAGACGAGTCCGATGGTAACGAACGTCGTGATTACGGCGATGGTCACGGTCGGCACCGGCCGATGCAGGTAGCGGCGTATCCCGGCCCAAGCAAGTCCGTTGGCGAGGACGATGCTAGCGCCGGCGAGGACGACGGAGGCGGTCGCTATCCCGCGAGGCGCGGCGAGAAATATCCCGAGCCCGGCGATGCCTGCAACTGCGGAGGCGGCCCAATAGCGAGCGGCCGTGATCGTGGGATACGTTCGGGCGACGATCACCCACAGGACCGCCAGCCCGCCCAGGAACGCGCACGTGAAGAAAAGGGCCGTCGTTACGTCCAACACGACCTCACTATGGTAGCATCAGGCTCCCAAGTCGAGATTCAAGGCCGCTTTTCTTAACGCTGCCTTTACAGCTCCCCGGTCTCTCAAAGGAGAGTGTAGTTACGCCGTCTGCGAGATGATCGTCAGGTTCGATGAATCGAGGGCATAGTTGCCCGCCGACACGAGATTGTTCGGACGGGCGCAAATGACGCTATTGTCCGGCCCGTAGATCACGACGAGATTCGGCGGTCCGCATGGCACTTGCGTCAGGTGATAGCTGGAGAGCAGCTTCGCGCCCGGACTGTTCGATTCAACCTGATACGACGTCACCTTCTGGTTATTTGCGTTGACGATCGCCCCGTAAACCGCGGCGGAGGTAACGCCAACCGCCATCGGGCCCCAGAAGCCGCCGCCCCAGTAGGTCGGCGCGGGGTACCATGCGACGCCCGCATTCCAACCCCAAGCCGGATAGCTGCTGTAGACGGGATTCGTCACGTAGGCGCTCCGGTTTACGGTGCCGTTACTCGTGCTGGTGGTCCCGTGATACTGCTGGCCGTAAATGTTGCTTGCGTTCGTAGACTGGCTATAAGTGCCGGTCTTGGCATTCCCGCTCCCGCTCGTGTTATACGAGCCGTAAGCGTTGCTGCCGCTCGCGCTGCGGTTATAATTGCCGGTGTTCGTATTGCCGCTCACGCTGTGCTGGTTGTTGCCGTAGGCGGTATTGCTACCGCCGCTGTGGCTGTAGTTCCCGGTGCTGCTATTGGCGCTACCGCTGCTGTTGTGAGTGGCGCCGTAGCCGTTGCTGGCGCTGCCGGAGCGGTTATACGTTCCGTTACTGGCCCCCGCGTTGGCGGTCTTGCTGTAGCTCCCATTATTTGCGGTGGTCGTGCGGTTGTATCCGCTGCTCGTATCGTTGACGCTCGTCGTGCGGGACGTGCCTGCGGGGCCGGTACTCGAGTGGCTAGCGCCGCCGCCCGTGTCATTGGGAAACCTAAAACCGCCACCACCACCGCCGCCGCCGCGCGCAGCGTCGGTAGCGACCGGTGCTAAGAACACGAGCAACGCACAGGCTGCGAGTCTTTTGCTTTTCATTTCTTTAGATTATCCGCCGTACCGTTGAGCGATATGTACGTTCCCGCCTTCGTTCGTATCGACAGCAGTACGCCGCCCGGCGGAAGCTGCGCCGAGGAGAGCGGCAGTGTTTGTTTCTCGTCGCTGGGGTTGAACCAGACCGTCCCGATTTGCATCGCGATCGGCCGCGTGCCGCCATCCTGGTCCAGGACGACGGAATAGGGCAAGCACCGCATGAGCTTGCCGATCGCCGAGCACGCGGCTCTGCTGATCACGAGCGTCCCTCTCCCGTCGCGCGAGGTGATGAACATGCTCTGGTCTTTGATTCGGATACGAACGTTGGGATAAGTTTCAACGGCACCGTCGCGCTGTTGGACCCGCGCCGTTCCCTCGGCGTTAGCGGCGAACATCGTAATGCCCGAAAATGCTAGGAAAAAACCCGCGGCCAACAAGACGCGCAAGGCTTACTCGATCCCCGCGGCGGCGATGTTGAGTTGCCTTTGCCAAGTCTCCCACTGCGCTGCCGTCAGTTTGGGCGGATCCAAGTGGAAGGTGACGCTATTAACAGCGCCGGTGAACCGGAACGGACTCTGGTAGTTGCTGTCGACCGGCGTTAAGGCATCCTGTCCGATGTCCATCCCTTCAAACCAGGGCATTGTGAGCGGCACGGTCTGCGGAATTCGCTTATGGTCGACGGCCTTGCCGTCGACGAGCAGCGTCCCTACGCCGCCCTTCCCGTAGCCGCCACCGTCGTAGACGAAATCGAACGCGATGACGTGGTGGCCTGGGGAGACTGCGTTCGGACCGCTCCAGCGGAACATCGCCAGATCAATGAGGTTGTAAGAAAATGCGGGGTGGCTGTTCTTCATGAAGAGCGAGTAGCCGCCGAAATAGCCGCCGTCCGCCACGATCGCGCCGGTTGCTCCGGCCGCGGGGACCGTTATGTCGCCGGAGATCCGATACGAGCGGTTGAGAATGTTCGGAGAATCGGCAAAGGGTAATCCGACCATCGCCGACTTATACACGATCGTTTTGCGGGCGCCGATGAGGCTCGGGCGCGGGTTCAAGAAGCTTGGTACGTTGTTTAGCGGCGTGACGTGGTCTCGCTCCGCCTCGCTGGCGAAGAGCGCCTGCAGATCCTTGAGCTTGTCGGGATTCGCAGCCGCGACATCGTCATTTTCCGTCCAGTCGGCCTCCGGCGTAATGTGGTAGAGATGCCACTTAGCAGTGCCCCATGGATCGTCGATGGGCTTGTTTGCAAATGCCAGCCATGGAGCGCCGAACGGGTCCGTTGCAGCTATCCAACCATCGTTGTAGATTGCTCGAGCGCCGAACATCTCGAAGTATTGCGTATGATGCCGCGAAGGCGCGTTCGCATTTGCCTGATCGAGCGTATATAAGAAACTGGTCCCCTCGATCGGCTCCTGTTTCACGCCGTCGACCATGTCAGGCTGGGTTATGCCCGCGGCTTCTAGAATCGTCGGATCGACGTCAACGACGTGGCTGAACTGCTGCCTCAATCCACCTCGGTCGTTGATGTGATGCGGCCAAACCACGATCATGCCGTTTTTCGTGCCGCCGAAAAACGACGCAACTTGTTTTGTCCACTTGAAGGGCGTATCGAGCGCCCACGCCCACGGTGCGGCAAAATGCGGATCCGTCTTCGGGCCGCCCCATTCCGGCAGGTACTTCACCATCTGCTCCGGCTTGAGGAATACGGCGTTCCCCAGAGACTGCACCTCACTCGGAGTTCCGGTTAGGCCGCCCTCGGTGCTCGCACCATTATCGCCGTTGATTACGATGGTAAGCGTGTTATCGTAGCGCCCCGTGTCCTTGAAGGCTTGGATGACGCGATGAACTTCGTAATCGGTCTGGGCAAGAAAAGCGGCGAACACTTCCATCTGATGAGAGTACAAGCGTTTTTCAAGGGGGCTTAGAGAATCCCACGTCGGGAGCAAATCTTTCGGCCACGGCGTCAACTTCGCAGCCTTCGGGATGATACCGAGCGCGATCTGCCGTTTGAACGTATAGTCACGATAGGCGTTCCAACCGTAGTCGAACTTGCCTTTGAATTTCGCGATCCACTCCTTGGTCGGTTGATGCGGTGAATGGACCGCACCCGGTGCGTAGTACAAGAAGACCGGCTGGTTGGGCTTCATATCGTTGACGCGCTTCAGCCAATCTATCGCTTTGTCGGCGAGCGCGACATTGAAATTGTATCCGGGGTGCCCGACCGAGGGGAATTCGAGCGTTGTGTTTTCGTAGACGCTCGGATTCCACTGGTCGGTGTCGCCACCGAGAAATCCGTAAAAATAGTCGAAACCTTGCCCGATCGGCCACTGATCGAAGGGGCCTGCCGCAGTCGATTGCCAACCCGGGACGTTATGCTCTTTCCCGAACCACGCCGTCGCGTAGCCGTTCGCTTGAAGGATGCGGGCCACGGTCGCGTGATTCTTCCCGAAGACCGAGTCGTAGCCGGGGAATCCCGTCGAAAGCTCCGAGATCACGCCGAACCCGACCGTCTGATGATTGCGGCCGGTGATCAGTGCGGCGCGCGTCGGCGAGCAGAGCGACGTCGTGTGAAAGTTGTTGTAAAGTAGACCTTCTTTCGCAAGTGCGTCCTGGTACGGCATCGGGATCATCCCGCCGAAGGTGCTCGACGAGCCGAATCCCTCGTCGTCGTACAGAACGAGCAGGACGTTCGGGGCGCCCTTCGGCGCCGCAACCTCCGGCGGCCACCATGCCTTCGAATCCGCAGCATTCTTCGCGATCGTTCCACCGAACGTCGGCTCAGGCGCCGGGATCACTTTGCTGTTGGCGATGGATCGCACCGCCGTGAGCGACCCCACGTCGGTTACCACGAGCCCGTTCCAGGCTGCAACACCGACACTTACGGTGCAGGCAACGACGAGTAGGGCAACAATAATGGTTAAGCCACGCTTCATGAACGTTTTCGCCTCTCTTGTTTAAGGCAATCTAGTGCTGCAAGGACGGATGAAGGGACTCCATCGTGCCGTGCTCGTCGTAGTGATGGGAACGCTTACGGTTTCGTGTGCCAGCCCTAGGGCGTCGGTTCCTACCTCGTCGGGGCCGAAGCTCGCCGGGATGTTTGGGCCTTCTTCCGCCGATACATCGACCTGTAGACGAACAGTGATCTTGACCGGGCACCAGCCCGATCGCAAGGCGCATTTGGGGATGGTCTGGATTCCCGCCGGTGAGTTTTCGATGGGATCGGAAAGTTCGCGATTCGACGATGCCCGTCCGTGGCATCGCGTGCGCATCGACGGTTTCTGGTTGAGCAAGACGACGGTGAGGAACGAAGAGTTCGCGCGATTCGTGCGCGCGACCGGCTACGTCACCGTCGCCGAACGCAAACCGCGCCGGCAAGATTTCCCCGATGTTCCTGCGCAGGACCTCGTTCCCGGATCGCTGGTGTTCACGCCGCCGGATCATCCGGTCCCGTTGAACGACGACACTCAGTGGTGGAGCTACGTCAAGGGCGCGAACTGGCGACGCCCGGAAGGCCCGCAGAGTTCGCTCGCCGGCCGCGACAAATACCCCGTCGTGCAGATCGCATTTGAGGACGCTCGAGCTTACGCGCGACGGGCAGGCAAGCGCTTGCCCACCGAAGCCGAGTACGAATACGCGGAACGCGGCGGGCTAAGCTGCATGCCGTTTGCATGGGGCGATCAGTTTACTCCGCACGGCAAGGACATGGCCAACACGTTCCACGGCCATTTTCCGGACAAGAGCACTGCACCGAACGGTCATCCCGATGCGAGGCCCGTCGCATCGTATGCGCCGAACGGATACGGTCTATACGACATGTCGGGCAATGTTTGGGAATGGACGACCGACTGGTACCGCGCCGATTACTACAAGATGCTAGCCGCGATGGGCCGCGTCGCTGCGAATCCGAAAGGTCCCGCTTCGAGCTTCGATCCGAAAGAGCCGGGCGTCGTGAAACGCGTCGTCCGCGGCGGGTCATTCTTGTGCACCGATCAATTCTGCTCGCGCTACGAGGTCGGTGGGCGCGGCCAAGCCGAACCATCCAGCGCTGCCAACCACACCGGCTTCAGACTGGCTGAGTAGGCTCGTCGACCTGGCGCCAGTTTCCGAAAATCATGCCCAAACCAAAAATCAAAAGCAGCGTGTTGCAGACTGCTTCGGTGTCGGTGGCGAATCGAGCCGCCGCCGAGCGGGGAGTGATGTCGCCATAGCCGAGCGTCGTCATCGAGGTGACGCTCAAATGCAGGCAGTCCGCGAAGATGGCCAGGCTCGCCTCGGGGATGAACTGGACGACGTCCTCGATCGGGCGGGCACCGGCAATCTTCCTCATCTGCTCCGGCGACACGTTGTAAATGCTCGGCGGAAGACCGTCGAAGAAAGTGCCGACCCGCACCGGCCAATCGACCCCTGACCACGACCGCCGCGCAATGCCAGAGAACGCGCGCCGATCGTCGTACTTCGGACCTTCGATGTGTGCCAGAGCGTCTGCGCGATAGTGCTCATACTTGAAAACGGCGTCCTGTAAGTCGCCAAAGAACGCAGCCTCGTAGTAGATGCTGGCGAATACGAGCATCAGGCTGAAGTATGAGGTAATGACGGTTATTAATAGTGCCTTTCGATCCTTGCGGCGAAATGCTCCCGCTACGGCGCCCGCAACGATGCTGCCGTTCAAAGCGAGAAATGCGAAGGCCGCAACGTGCCCGATGAAGGAACTGACGACTAAAGTGGTGCGATGTCCTGACGACAGATATTGGCCCAAGATCTGGACCGTTAGAACCGAAACGGCGACGGCGAGGGTCGTTCCGATGAAGATCGTCTGAGCAGTCCAGATCGAGCGGTAGTGCATCGCAGCGGTGCGAACCAAGCGGCCTTTTTTCAATTCGATGACCTCTTTATGGCAGAGGCTCGCTAAAGCGGCGGTGTTGCCAAGAGCGCGCCCGGACGGTCGCCGGTCCCGACGATGACCGGCGCGACGACGCGAATCGGATTGCCGTCGAGGTTGAAGGTCGCGCTCACCGTCACGACTTTTCCCTCGAGCGGCTGCGTCGGGATCCCCGTCCCCCACGATTCGGCGAGCGGCTCGAGCGGCAACGAGCGCGTCGTCCCCTCGATGAGCCAGCTCGAGGCGTTCATCAAGGTGACGAGATCCGGCAAGCGGACGGCGGCATCCGCGAAACGTTCGGTCGCGCGGCGCACGGCGTCGGCGATATGGCGGTCGCTCGAAACGATGCGCGACATGCGCACCCACTGTCCTTTATATGCGACGGTCAGGCGGACGCCGAACGTCTCGCCGGCCTTCGTCCCCAGACCGTGCGCGCGAAAGTATGCCGGATACTCGCGCATTTCGGTCGCGACGGCGACGTAGACTTCCTCGGCGCCGCCCCAGCGCGCCGCGCCTTCGACCGCCGCGACCGCCCCGGTGATGTCGCCCGGACGCTCGGGCAGCTTCGCGAGCGCATCGCGCGCGATCCGCGCGGCGTATCCCGCCAGCGCGATCTCCGTCCCGTCGGCGTGCGCGCGCAAGCGATCGAACAGTCCCGTCGCGTCGACGACGCCGGCGACGCCCGCCTCGCTCAAGTCTTCGGAGATTCGGGTCGGGAGCGCATCGTACTCGAGGACGCCGATCCGGCTCCCCGCGTAGTTGGGGACGCAGAGTTTCGCGATCTCCCGGCCGAGTCTCGGCGCGCCGACGATCCCCTCGATCCACGACGTCTGCGCGATCCACTCGTGGACGCGCTTCGAAAGCGCGGCGGCGAGCGTCGGACGCCCGTTGCGCGGCAAGAACAGCATGCACTCCGACCAATAGGGGACGAAGCCCGTCAGCCAAGAGACCGCCGCAGGGCGCGTGTGATTGGTGTAGATGAGCAACGCCTCGATCCCGTCGCTTGCCATGGCGGCTTGCGTCTGCGCGATGCGCATGTCGAAGACCGTCCGGGGGATCTCGGTCTTCGACCAGGAGAGCAAACCGCGACGCATCGCTTTTCCTACGCGCTCTCGAAGAGGACGCGCGGCGTCTGCGTGACGACCTCCGCACCGGCGTCGGTGACGATGACCGTGTCGCCCAAGACGATGTAGCCCGCCTCGGGATGATAGGTATTGGGGTGGACGACGATCGACATCCCCGCCTCGAGCACGACGTCGACGTCTTCGAGCAGATGCGGCTTGCTGTCGGCGAAGAGCCCTAAGCCGTGGCCGCGGACGCGCGTATACGCGTTGGTCGTGAATTCGCCTAAGCCGTACTTGCGAAAGACGTCGTTCTCGGCCTTGGCGACGTCGGAAGCTTTCGCGCCGGGGCGGACGCTCGCGATCCCCGCTTCGAGCGCTTCGAGGAAGACGCCGAACGCCTTGCGTTGCGCGCCGCTCGCTTGACCGACGACGAGCGTCCGGCAGATCTGCGCGTAGTAGCCGTCGACTTCGGGCGTCAGCTCCGTCGTCACGAGATCGCCGCTTGCGAGTTGACGTTCCGAAGGCGGGACCATCCCGCGCACGTCGATCCCGCCGGAACCGACGAGCATGAAATTCTCCGGGCTCCCGTGCGCGCGTAAGAACGTCTCGACGTCGGCGACCAGCTCGTATTGCTTGCGTCCGGCGACGGCCGAATCACGGAAGACTTCGTATGCCCGGTCCGCCAAGCGCGCGGAGCGCCGGATCGCGTCGAGTTCTTCGGGCGTCTTGTGCATCAAGAGTCCATCGACGAGCGTCGTCGCGTCAGCGAGCGTGACCTGCGAGGTAAGGCCGCGCGGCAACAAGTGATACGGTGCGCCGGCCAGGCGCTTCCCGCCGGCGCTCCGCAGATGTCCCAGCATGACGCCGACGACATCGCGCACGTGCACGACCATGAGGTCCGGCGATTCGAGGGCTGCGCGCTCGGCATCGACGGCGCTCTCCAGATAGAGCGTAATCGAGCCCGCCGCGTCGATCGTCGCAATCCCATTCCCCTCGACCAAGCCGAAGTCGGTCGCGTACTTGAGATAATCGCCCTGCCACGAGTTGCCGAACAACACGAGGATGTCGATCGCCCCGCCGTTCATCGCAGCAGTGAGCTTCTTACGCCGCGCGCTGGCGATCGATGCGCTCATGCCGAGGGGGTTTTCGATGTGGCGGCGCGGTCCTTCAATCTTGTCTCCAGCGGGTAAAGCGCGACTCGATCAAACGGACGAGTTCGTTGAACACGACCGCCATGACGGCGAGCGTCAAGACGAGCGAGAGCAGCGACGCCGGCTTGAACGTCTCGGCGAAGAGCTGCGTGTAACTGCCGATCCCGTTCGACGAGACGAAGAGCTCGGCGAGGATGACGCCCAGTAAGGTCAGCGTCATCGCGAGCCGCAGCCCGGTGAAGACCGTTGCGACCATGTTCGGAAAGATGATGTGGCGCAAAATCTGGGACCGCGACGCGCCGCCGGCGCGCGCGCTCGCCAAGTAGAGCGGATTCACGTTGCGCATCCCCGCGACGGTATTGACGATGATCGGCAGGACGCCGTGCGTGAAACCGAACGCGATGCGGCTGGCCGGACCGATTCCGAAGATCAGAATGACGAGCGGCAAGAAGACGACCTGCGGCAGTCCCCACGCCAAAAGGACGAACGGGAAGAGCGTCATGCGCCCGAAATCGCTGATCCCAACCGCGACGCCGATCGCGATCCCGACCGCAACGGCAAGCGCGAACGCGATAACGAGCTCGACGATCGCGGTAAGGAGCGCGCTCTCGAGTTTGGGATTGCCCGCGAACGTCGGCCACCATGCGACGAGCACTCGGCTCGGTGGAGCGAAGACCGCCGGATCGATGAGAAACCGTCCGACGATCTCCCACGACGCGAGTATCGCGAGCAAGACGGCGAGCCTGATCTTGCTCTCAGTCCTGGCGAACACGGCTCATAGATCCGGTCAAAGCGAGATTCATGGCGATCGTTGCAACCAGGACGATCACGATCCAAGCGTACATCGGCCCGCTGTTCAGCAGCTCGCCCTGCCGCGCAATCTGGTGGCCGACTCCCGATGCCGAGGAGAGCGTCTCGCCGCCCAGCACCGATGCAAAACAAATGAAGAAGCCGATGCGCAAGCCGGTGACGATCACGGGCAACGCCCCCGGGAAGTAGACGTGACGGAAGATTTGCGCCCGGCTCGCGCCCAGCGAGCGCGCGGCGCGCAAGAACAGCGGGTCGACCATGGTGAACGCCGCGATCGTATTCAGCGCGATCGGAAAGAATCCGTAGACCGCGCCGAACGCGATCTTCGACGGCGGCCCGATCCCGAACATGATCACGAACATCGGGAAGAACAGTGCGATCGGAATTGCAAAGACTCCCGAGATGACGGGTTCGAGCGCGCGGGTCAACACCGGCGAGCGGCCGATGACGAACCCCGCCCCGATCCCAAAGACGACGGCAAGCACGTAGGCAACCGCAGTCGTCGCCGCGGTGACTGCGACCGCCGACCAAAACACCGGCGTCACCACCAGCCGCGCGAGCGCAACCCCGACCGTGGGGAGCGCCGGCAAGAACAGCGGATTGATCGCGTGCATCTGCGTGAGGAGCGTCCACAGGCCGAAAAACGCAGTGACGATCGCGAGCTGAATCGTCCCGGCGGCGATCCGCGCTTGCGTCGTCATCGCGCAGGGCCGGCGTCGCGAGCGACGCGCATCGCCTCGACCGTGAGTCGTATCTCGTCGCGCAAGAACTCGTACAGCTCGTTGCGAATCTCCGAAAAGCGCGGCGTCAACATGAACTCCGGGCTTCTGGGATGGGCTTCGGAGACGTTGAGGATCGCCTTCACCTTGCCGGGACGCGCCGTCATCACAACTATCCGGTCGGCGAGAAAAACGGCTTCGGCGAGCGAGTGCGTGACGAAGACGATCGTCTTCCCGGTGCGCGCGAGCAAGACCGAGAGGTCCTCGCCCAGGACCAAGCGAGTCTGCTCGTCGAGCGCGGCGAACGGTTCGTCCATCAAGAGGATCTCGGTTTGCATGCAGATGCCGCGGGCCAAGTTGATGCGCTGCTTCATCCCGACGGAGAGCTGCCGCGGATAGTGCTGAGCGAATTGCTCCATTCCAACGGAGCGTAACGAGGCCAGGCCCCGCTCGCGCCAATCGTCCGCATGACCCTGAAACTCCAGTGAGACACGGAAATTGTCGAGGATCGTGTACCACGGGAGCAGCGTGCTCTCTTGGAAGACGAACGCCATCTGTTGCGGGAGCGGTCCGCGCACGGCCGTCCCGCCGACTGTTACCGACCCGGCCGTCGCCTCGAGCAAACCGCCGATGATGTTGAGCAGCGTGCTCTTACCGCAACCCGAGGGCCCCAAAAGCGCGACGAACTCACCTTGCGCGACTTGAAGCGAAACGTCGTCGAGCGCGAGCGTCTCCGAGGCACGGTCTTGCGAAACGAAGCGATGCGTAACGCGATCGACCGCGATCGCGTGGGAGCCGGATTCGTTCAGATCTTCACCGGGACGAATTTCCCCGTGTACATGGAGTTCAGCGGCGGCTCCGTATCCGAGATCCCGAGCTCGACGAGCGACTTGCGGACGGCTTCGATCGAGGCGACGTCCCATGCGCCGTTCGTGGAGAATCCCGGCATCGCCGCATCGTATAGCCGTGAAACGATCGCTTCCGGCTCGCCTAGCACCGCCGCAGCCGACTTCACGGTCTCGGCCTTGTGCGACTTCATGTAGGCGATGGTCTTGAACCAGCCTTTCAAAAACCGTGAGAGCACGTCCGGCTTTTGCGCGATCATGTCGTCGCGCGCAAAGATCACGTGGGTGTAGAACTTCTGGACGAACGAGCCGAAAGTCTGAAAGACTCTGCCCTTCCCTTGCGCTTCGAGGTCGTAGCCGACACCGATATCATTGACCGACCCCGCAATCTGACCCGACTGCATCGCGGCGACGCGCGCCGTCGTCGAGCCCATCGCAAGCGAGGTGATCCCGTCGGGGCCCCAGCCTTGTCGCATCGAGACCTGATGCACGAGCCAATCGGTCAGAGAGCCGGCCGTCGTAACGCCGATCTTCTTGCCTTTCAGGTCGCCGACCGATTTGATCCCGGAGTTCATCCCGACGATCAGCGCCATGTCGGACGGCGCGCCGTACATGGCGGCGACGGCCGTTGCGGGTACGCCCTTGGCGTGGTAGCCCATCGCGGGACCCGATCCGAGGCCGACGTCGACGGCGCCGCTCGTCAACCCGTCCTGAAGTTTGCCGTCGCCGTTAAACGATGTCACTTCGACTTTGATCCCGACCGAATCCCAAATGTGCGCGTCCGCTCCGATCTCGGGGACGGCAAACGCGAAAGCGGTCGAGACCGCGCGTCCGAGCTTTACGGTGTCCGGCCCAGCCGTGCTCGCGGGGCGAACCGCGCTTGCGGTGATCAGACCGACGGCAAGCAGCACGACAACGGTGCGAGTAGCGATCGATCGAATCATGTATACCCCCAAGTCAAGGCGCGCCGGACGTGATTTATTGCTCCTCGAGAACGAACCTGGTAGCCCGAACGGACGTTCGATTAGCGTGGTGGGGCGGTGTTCGTCGCGTCGAGCCCGAACGGCGAGTAGGAATGAGTCTCCGGGTTGCCTGCTTAGGAACCCGGGTTAAACGGGTGCTATGAACGGTAAGGTTGGGTCAGGCCGTGTCCGTGACGCTGCCTCTCTTATGGGCGCAGCGTCTGTTCTCGCTGGCATCGGCGCGCTCGCGGTCGTCGCGGGCATCTTCATCGCTCCCACGCCGATCGTGCGAATCGCGCTCGCCGTCCTCTCCCTGATCCTCATCGCCGGCACAGTCACCGCCCGTCAAGCCGCGACCATTATTGCCTCGAGCCGGCGCGCGCTCGCCGACGCGCTCGCGATGGCGCGGAGCGGCGCCGCGATCGACGTGCGCGGCATCGCGCCGCTCGTCGGGCCGCACGCCGCCGAGCTCACCGGGCTCATCGCATCCTGCCAGCAAGATGCCGCCGCGCGCGATCGCTACGCGGTCATCGCAGCGGCGGCCGACGAGCTCGTCGGGGGCCACGCGCGGATGACCGGGACGCTGCGCTCGCAAGCCGAGGCGTTGCGCGACACGAAATCGTCGGCCGGAAAAGCGCTGATCGATTTGCAGGAGACAGGCGACAACGCCGGCCACCTCGCGACGAGCGTCGTGCAGTCGTCTGCCGCGATCGAGCAGATGGTCCGTTCGGTGCGGACCGCGTCGTCCAACGTCAACGTCCTCGCCGACACCGTCAACTCGGTGAGCTCGGCGATCGGTGAGCTTGCGGCGTCGATCACGCAGGTCGCGGGGAACGCGCAAGAAGCGAACACGCTCTCACTCGTCGCCGACACGAAGGCGCGCGACGGCGGAAAGGCCGTCGAGCGGCTTGTCGAGTCGACTCGCGAGATCGCGAACGACATCGGCTCGATCGTGAACAAGATGGAAGAGCTCGGGAAGGCGTCGGCGCAAATCGGCAACATCGTCGAAGTGATCGATGCGATCGCCGACCAGACGAACCTGCTCGCGCTCAACGCCGCGATCGAAGCGGCGCGCGCCGGCGAGCACGGTCGCGGCTTTGCCGTCGTCGCCGATGAAGTTCGTAAGCTCGCGGAAAACTCGGCGAGTTCGACCAAAGAGATCGGATTGCTGATCAAGGACATCCAGGCCAAAACGGTCGAGGTCGTCCGCTCGACGACCGCATCGGGGACGAAAGCCTCGACCGGCTTGCAAATGGCCGACCTTGCGGGCCGCGCGATCAACGACATCCTCGAGGCGGTCAACGATGCCAGTCAGCTGATCGATCAAATTTCGAAAGCCGCGCGCGAGCAGGCCTCGGGCAGCTCCTCGATCGTGAACTCGGTCGAACAAATGACCTCGCTCATGCGCGAGTCGGTCAAGTGGCTCGACGAGCAGGACTCGGCCAACCAACAGATGATCGACGCGATCGCGACGATGCGCCAGCTGACGGAGCGCATGACGGGCGCGATCCAGCGGCAGCGTACGGCCTGCGAAGCGATCGACGAAGCGGCCAAACGCCTCGAGGCGACCGCGGAGACGAGCTTCGAGATGAGCGCCTCGATCGAGGAAGCGATCCTGACCCTGCGCGAGCGGGCCTACGCCGCGAGCGACGGGACGCTGCAGATCGAGCAGCGTGACACCTACGTCCTGATGACCGGGCCTTAGGGCGAAGCTTTCCCTTCGAATCCGTACGCGGGCGCGTACGAGTCGAAATCGTCGTAGCGGACGCCGCATAGGAAGAGTCCGCACGCCGGCGCGGTCTTCCCCGCCGCGCGCCGGTCGCGCGCCGCAAGGATCTGTGGAATTGCATCGAGGTCGCGCCCTCCGGCAGCGATCTCGAGCAAGGTACCGGCGCAATTGCGGACCATGTGATGGAGAAAGCCGTCACCGACGATGCGGATGCGGAGCAGATCGCCCGCATCGTCGACGGCGACGCTGCGAACCGTCCGCACGGTCCCGCCGTTCTCCGGCGGGATCCCGCAAAACGACGCAAAATCGTGCGTCCCGACGAGATCGGCAGCCGCGCGTTCGAGGCGCGCGCGGTCGAGCGTCCGATAGACGTGATGAGCGAAGCGCGCCGAGACCGCCGAGCGCATCGGCCGGTTGCGAATGATGTACTCGTACGTGCGCGCCCGGGCCGAGAAGCGTGCGGAGAACATTTCGTCGACGTTCGCCGCCTCGCGCACGGAGACGTCCGGCGGCAAGACGCTGTTCAGCGCGATCGCCAGCCGCTCGACCGGAAAGGCGCGCTCGCTCGAAAACGATATGACCTGCCCGGTGGCGTGGACGCCGGCGTCGGTCCGCCCTGCGCCGGTGATCTTTACCGGTTCTTGGAAAATGGCAGAGATCGCGCGCTCGAGCTCACCCGCGATCGTCCGCGTCGACGGCTGAAACTGAAAACCGCTGAACTCCGTGCCGTCGTATTCTACGACGGCACGGAAACTCGCGCGGTCGGCGCTACGCGACGGCGCGGTGCGGGACGGAGCGCTTTTCGTCCAAGTCGAGCAGATCGGTCCAAGCGGTGACGTCGGTCCGATCCGGTGCGACCTCGTTGCGCAGCTTCACGAAATAGTCGTGGGCCGGCGTCCCGGCATCCGGCGCGTGCCGCAGCCACTCTTCGTTCCAACGCTCGAGCTCGGCAGCCGACTTCTTTGCGACAAACGGCTTGACGTACGCCTCGATCTCCGCGTCGTTCTTCGCGTTCTTGATCGCAGCGAGCAGTTTCTCACCGTCGAGTCCCAAGTATTCGAAGAGATGCTTGTCCATCGGACAGTCGTAGTTGTACTCGCCGACGTTGCCGTCGACGACGGCCTTGCCTTTGTCGATCGTTCGAGCCAGCTGGACGATCCCCAGCATCTTCTCGCGGACGCTGCGCGGATAGCTCTTCGTTAAATCCATGTTATGTGCTCCGTTGGTTCGAAAGTGCGATGCGTGCCCTCAAACAGCGGTCCGGATGGCTTGGTTTCAGGGCGGGAGCGGGCGCTGCAGTGGGAAGAGGATCACCTCGCGGATCGAGGTGTTGTTCGTCAGCAGCATCACGAGCCGGTCGATCCCCATCCCCATACCTGCGGTTGGCGGCATCCCGTATTCGAGTGCGGTCACGAAGTCCCAATCCGGCGGGGGGATCTCTTCGTCGCCGGCGGCCCGCTCCTTCACTTGCGCTTCGAAGCGGGCGCGCTGATCGTCGGGATCGTTGAGCTCGCTGAACGCGTTGATCACTTCCATGTGCGCGATGAAGAGCTCGTAGCGGTCGGCGATCTCGGGATCGCCTTCCTTGCGCTTGGCGAGCGGCGAGATGACGACGGGATAGTCGTAGACGAAGGTCGGGTCGACGAGCTTCGGCTCGATGAACGCCTCGAAGATCTTGTCGAGCGCGTGGCCATGCGACGTCGTCGCGGGCTGCGGTAGGCCCAGCCGCGCGAGCAGCTCGCGCGCATGTTCCGGCTGCAGCAACTCTTCCCGCGTGACGCCGGCCCATTTCTGCATCGCCTCGAAATAGGAGACGCGCGCGAACGGCCGCTTGAACGAGATCGGTTTGCCGTCGAATTCGAGGACGTCGCTTTTGCTGAGCGTCGTCACCAGATGCGCGAGCATCTCTTCATTGAAGTCCATCATCTCGGCTGCCGACCAGTAGGCCGCGTAGAGCTCGAGCATCGTGAACTCGGGGTTGTGCTTGGTATCCATCCCCTCGTTGCGGAAGATCCGGCCGATCTCGTAGACGCGTTCGAGCCCGCCGACGATCAGGCGCTTGAGGTTGAGCTCGGTCGCGATCCGCAGATCGAGGTCGAGGTCGAGTGCGTTGTGATGCGTGCGGAACGGCCGGGCCGCAGCGCCGCCGGCGACGTGCAGCATCACCGGCGTCTCGACTTCGTAGAAGCCGCGCGCGTCGAGGAAATGCCGCAAGGTCGCGACGATCCGGGTGCGCTTGACGAAGACGTCGCGAATCTCGGGGTTGACGATCAAATCGACGTAGCGCTGGCGGTAGCGCTTTTCGACGTCGACCAAGCCGTGCCACTTGTCCGGGAACGGCCACAATGATTTGCCCAAGATGCTCAAGCGCTGGACGCGAATCGTCAGCTCCCCCATCTTCGAGCGGAACGGATAGCCGTGCACGCCGATCAGATCGCCGCGATCGAGCTGGTCGAAGAGGTCGAACATTTCATCGCCGACCGCGTCTTTACGCAGGTAGAGTTGGATGCGGCCGGTGCGATCTTCGAGATCGGCGAAAACCGCTTTGCCCATCTTCCGCAGCGAAACGATCCGGCCGGCGATCCCGACGACGTGCTCGGGTGCATCTTCTCCCTTTGCGAGGCCGCCGTGCTGTTCCGCGATCTCGTGCGCCTTCGAGGTGACCTCGTAGCGGCTGGCGGCGAACGGATCGGCCCCGCGTGAACGTAAGGCGGCCAGGTTGTTACGCCTGGCCGCGATCAGTTCAGCTTCGGTCTTTCCGAGATCGCCGGCGTCTTTCAAGACGCTTTCTTCGTCGTCTTCTTCGCCGGCTTATTGATTGCTTCGATTTTGTATTGCATGACGCCGCGCGGCGTGGTGACGTCTACGACGTCGCCCTTCTTACGATGCATCAGCGAGGAGCCGAGCGGCGATTCGTTCGAAAGGCGGTGGTTCCGCGGATCCGATTCCGCCGAACCGACGATCGCGAACTCGTGCGCGTCGCCGGTCTTGATCTCCTTGACCTTGACGATCGCGCCCAGATGGACTTCATCCGCGACGTAGTCGGAAGCGTCGATGATCCGTGCGTTGCGGATCATCCCTTCGAGCTTGAGGATCCGGCCTTCGACGAACGCCTGCTCTTGCTTGGCGTCCTCGTATTCGGCGTTTTCGGTGATGTCGCCGTACTCTTTGGCTTGTCGAATCCGTTCGTTTACTTCGCGGCGATGGACTGTCTTGAGGTCGTCGAGCTCATCCTCGAGCTTTTGCAAGCCCTCCCGGGTAAGCACGATCTCTTTTTCGTTCAAAAGGACATCCTCGTGTGATACTAGCCCGCATCGTGAATGGCGGGCGTGGCAGTCTCTGGGCCAGCGCCGTTTGTTCCACTCGCCGGGCCATGGTCCTTCAGGCCCTCTCGGGCTCGGGGGCAAGCGCAACGCTGACGCGGGAGCGCCAGAGCGCGAGGGGGACGCCCAACAGCGCGCAGATTCCGATCGTGATGCGCGTCGGCGTGTCGTACTGAAGGAAGGCGATGACGAGGATCGCGGCAAGCGAGATGGTCGCGGCGAGGGGGATGACGACGCCCATGAACCGCTCGGAAGGCTCCCGCATGAACGTCCGCGCCGCCGCGGCCGTGCTGCACATGAAGAGCGCTCCCAGAAAGAGCGCGCTCCCGTTGAGCACGAGATTATAGGCGTCGTGCGCGCTCCTCCAGAGGCCCGTGGCAAGCGTAAACGCGATCACGATCACAGCGACGCTCACGATCGACCACGTCGGCGTCCCGCGACGGTCGAGCTCGCCGATGAAGGGCGGCAGCACGCCGTCTCTCCCCATCGCGAAGACGCCGCGCGTCAGGTAGACCAGCGTCGTTTGAAGCGAGACGAGGATCGAGATCAGGACGACGATCGTAATCATTGCGCCCCACGCGCCGGAGCCGAGCTGAGCGCCCACGTACGCCATCGCGTCTTCGGCGTGGTCGTTAAAGCCGGAGACGGTGCCGACGCGCATGTACGCGACCATGCAGATAAGGAGGACGAGCGCGGTCGCGAGCAATCCGATGATTCCACCCCATCCCGGCGTGTCTCGGCCTCCGACGTTCTCTTCCGAAGTCGA
>Ga0209415_10007414_pt1 | contig 19173 bp, 20 predicted proteins | sample PeaSoiSIISIP2007_FD_187696 | JGI IMG/M metagenome (GOLD analysis project Ga0209415, IMG submission 187696) | Peat soil microbial communities from Weissenstadt, Germany - SII-SIP-2007 (SPAdes) (version 2) | ecosystem: Environmental > Terrestrial > Soil > Wetlands > Peat | place: Germany... | reverse complement strand
TTGGCGTTTCTGGTCTCGACTGGAATCTTTTCTTATGTGTGCATGAGCCGGGCAGGCGATCTCCTCTTTGATTGGGGAGAAAAGATGTGGGGCGGAATTCATTCGCAACCAATTTCGCAAAACCCTGCGCCGGTCGCGAGCTCCGCGCCCGATTCTTCAAAGCCGCCTCAGCAGTAACCAACCGGGAAAATCCGCGACAAGGAATCACGAAGCCGGATACTGGTGTGATGAATTCCTGAGCCAGATTATTTCTAAAACGGGCCGGTCCTGATATGATGGCGCCCATCATTCGATTTCCAAATGGTTAAGGCGGCAATTTATGGGAGGTGCTTCATGAAAAGCAAGCTGCTCGTGGTCCTGGCTGCGGTTGCGAGCCTCGCGATGTTTTCGGGCTCCGCGATGGCGCACCACGGCGTGGCCGGATATGACATGACGAAGACGATCACCGTGCATGGGACCGTGTCGAAATTCGATTGGAGCAATCCCCACGTGGTCGTCTACGTGGACGCCAAAAATGAAGGCGGGGAAATGCAGCATTGGACGATCGAGTTCGCCTCTCCGGTTCATATGGTGCGCGCCGGGTGGAGCAAGAGTTCGATGAAGACGGGAGATGACATCACCATCGACACGCATCCCTCGCGAAATGGCGCGCCCGTCGGAATTTCCAGTACGATAACGTTCATTTTGAAAGTCGTGGTCAACGGCCAGGCGCTTCCCAGCCGGTCCGAGTAGACCAGCCTGCACCCGGGGAGGAAACTCAAGATGCGAATCCGCATAGCGATTTTGATTGTTGCGCTGGGGCCGGCGCTGGCGTTCTCTTCTGACTTGCCGGCCCAGTCCGCACCAGCTTCGGCTGGCGCAAATGCACAAAAGCCCGGCATGATGTCCGGCGGCATCCCGGACTTGTCGGGCATCTGGGACCCGGATTTCCATGGTCCCGAAGGCATCAGGCTGAACACCTGGGATCCGTCGGACCCATTCGCCGCTCACCCCGAGAAGGCCCCCATGACTCCGTGGGCAGCGGAGAAATTTAAGGGCGTGAGACCTCCGTTCGGGGCCCTGCAAACTTTCAATGATACGAATGATCCCGTGCAGAGGTACTGCGATCCGCCGGGAGTTCCCCGCATCTATATGTATCCCTGGGAAATTACATTTATTCAAACGCCAAAAATCGTCTATATCCTGTACGAGTACACGAAGGTGTGGCGGGCCGTCTACATGGATCGCGACCATCCGAAAGATCCGGATAGCAGCTGGATGGGCGATTCGATTGGAAAATACGAGGGCGACACTTTCGTCATCGACACGATCGGCTTTAACGACAAGACCTGGCTGGATCAGACCGGGCATCCGCACAGCGACGCACTCCACCTCATCGAGCGCATCCGCCGGCTGGACCACGACAAGCTTGAACTAGCCGTTACGATCGACGATCCAAAGGCTTACCGGAAAACCTTCTCGGCGGCGAAAGTGTACAAGCTGACCACCGCGCCCATGGGGGAAACGCTTTGCGCCTATTCCGAGATGAAGGAGTTTCAAGAAAACGTCGTGGACAAGACGCAAACGCCGCCCGGTAATTAGAGGTTGCATGGTTGCGGGTGATTCATCGTAGGTCGCTACTACACAGCTTGCCGAAGAAGCATTTTGCGTTATCATTCCGAACGAAGCGAGGAATCTCTCTTTGTTTTAAGGCGAAGAAAAGAGAGATTTCTCGCTTCTCTCGGAATGACAGTTTTCCGTTTTGCGCAGCTTCTCGTTCGTTTGTGACCCCCATCACGCGCAAGGGTTCCTCCCATCACATCACTCTTCTGCGGAAAGTGACATGCTGTTTTTGGATAGAGGGAACAGCAAAAGGAGGGCGTCATGGTCAGACAAGATTATCTTTTCATGGCGATTCTCATGTTGTGCCTGATCTTCTTCACGCACTGGGGAGGAACGCACCACTTCCGGCATTGAGACGCGGCAAGGGGATATTCCTACACTGGGAAGGGAGACGCGCAGTTAGATTAATTCACTTTCTGTTTCTGGGTGAGACGTAATCTCATTGCCCATGATATGTTTGGAACCGCGTGATGTGGTCGTCATGAGGGGGCGGGATGAGTTCTATTACTCGTTTGCGGTTTCTGGCAATCTGGGCGCTTGGGATATTCCTTGTTTCTGCCATGGGCGCCGCGGCTCAGACAAAACCGACGGCGGAAAAACAGTACGAACAGTTGATTTTTTCAGTCCGAGGTCCGGACCTCTACCATGCGCACTGTGCGGCCTGCCACGGTCCAGACGCCAAAGGCACCGGCCCGGTGGGAGTAGCTTTGAAGATAAAGCCCGCCGACCTGACCGTCCTGGCAAAGAACAACGGCGGAAGATTCCCCACGCAGCGAATTCAAAAATTCATTTCCGGCGACGATCCTTCCTTGCTTTCCCATGGCACCCGCGAAATGCCCGTCTGGGGCCCGATCTTTCACCAGATCGAAGAGGACCGGGATTTCGGCAACGTCCGTTTGCAGAATTTGATCAAATATTTGGAGACCATCCAGCAGAAGTAGCCACTCAGCGGGTGTGTTGGAAGGTTATCGGAAGAATTTTGGATAAGCTTGTATCAGTCGTGCAGAATCATCCCCATCAATGATGCCAAAATAGACTTTCCTGCCGTCACTCAATGATTTTACCTTTGCAAATACTTCCATTTGTTCGATCACTGTTTGATCAATCTGACGCCAATACTGAAGCAAGAACACCTCCGCAGGGGTCGTGAACAAGCTTTGTATTTGGTCTCCGTTTTTTCCCATATGTCTCGGGGTCAACCGCTTGATCTTCAAGCCCTTTCCCTTGAACGCAATTGCAGTGTGCCTCCGGCGACCACCGATCCACATTCTTGTTGTGAACAGGTCACTACGCTCCCCGCCCCAGTCAGTAGACTTGCCTGGCTCACCTGTTATCTTTTGAAAGCCCCGCTTAATCATTCGCTCTGCGGGGGGCTTTGCGAATCTATTAACGACATTAGAAGAATGTTTCAGTCGGGAGAAGGAATCAACATCATCAATTGTGATCCTCTCGATCCGCACCAAAGAGCGGGGTAGGCGGATTACTTCGACTTTTGCTTTACTAGCTGAGGCCCCAGGGTTAATTTTTGTTGGAAATCTATCCAGTTTTTTCTTGTTACTAGCCAGGGAAATAATTTTCCCCCTCTTGTGAGCGTAAAAGCGATCTTTCTCGTAGGCGGTTTCGCCGTCGACCTTCATTTGGCTGATAATTCCGTTGTCTGCGAGACTGCGTCCATCGTGTAACACTTCGACCCTATTTAGCCCCGTAGCGCGCATGATCTCAGAAACTTTCTTGACTTTTTGTTTCCCTGAATAGATAGCCAGAAATACCTTCAGTCGACGTTTAGACCTTCTGATCAGTGTTGCAGCGTGCGCGATCTGGTCGTTCGGGTTAGACCGGACATCGGTAACATTAGATGGAAGAGAACCTATCATTCATCGATCCTTGGTCCTATGGCGTGGTCCGTTTAATCTTCCTGACGGGCAGAAGTTGACTGATGCGACTGGGGTGGACCTTAAGTGCGTGCGCTAAATCACCAGGAGTCCCGCCAAGTTTCAATATCAGCACCATCAACAGCCTCTTTACATCCTGTACCTCTTTTAGGTCATTTGCATCCATAACATCCTCCGTCTCTCGTTAGTCTCTATTCGCTCCTATCCCCCGTAAAAAAGTCCGTTGATACTACCCGTCTCGCCAAGATTCTGGCGCCCTACTGCTTATTATTTTTGAGGTGTTTAACAATCCGATTGACCCTAGCAATGTCAACGCCCAGGATCTTTCTGATTTCAAGCTGGGGTACTCCGCCCTTCCCAAGAGAAGTGATCAGGAGGTCTTGGAGTAGATTAATCATTTTCTGGTCCGCCGCGGGTTGAGTCGTTTTCATTTGCGCCCTCTCTTTCCTAGTTTTCGGAGCCCAGTGAGCTCTTTATTTACAAAAGTTTGAGTCTTACCAAGTATCTTCGCGATTTCCACCGGGCGGAGGCCTAGCTCGCTCAAGAGATTGACCTGGCCTCGAAGACTAATACTGTGACCATCACGCTGAATAGTCTGCAGGACTAAACTTATGAGTACATCCAGTCGCTTTGTAATTTCCTGAATCTGAGGCTCGTCCATTTCTTCTCCATAAACAGCGGTAATGAAGCTGCGCCCATCCGCTTAAGGATAGGATACATGACCGCTAAATGTCAACTACTTCGCTTTATGTTCGTCAAAAACGAGCTGAATCGTATTCCCTCTCACTCGGTTTAATGACTCATCAGGTGTGAACGCACAGTCTTCGCTTAATTATCGAAAAGTTAATTCAAGACTTTTTCCCAGACCACGATGTGTGTGCCAGGGGGTATCTACCCGGAGGCTACAATGGGCCCTGACGGGTGTTCGGGGGCTACAATAGGCATATGCAACGTAAGGTTTTCTGGACGACGTTTGGCGCATTGGGCCTGATAGCCGATCTAGCCTTGCCGTTTTGGTGGGCGATGGGTGCGACCATCCCTCTTGCCTGGGTGAGCTGGTGGGTCGCCTATCGAAGCGAGTGGTTTTAGTAGCACAGACTGAAGTCTGTGCTACTTGAGTCTGCGCTACTTGGTTTTGCGCCGCTCACGTCTTCACGTTAAACTGCTTGCGGGAGAACACCGAGTCATTTGCCTCCGATCATCGCTGCACAAGGACTTTCCAAAAGATACGGCGCCGAACCGCTCTTCCAGAATATTTCGTTCACGGTTTCCGAAGGCGAGCGGATTGGCCTGATTGGCCCGAACGGTTCGGGCAAATCGACCTTGCTCGAAATTCTGTACGGCCGCGTGCCTCCGGACACCGGCGAAGTGGCCATTCGCAAACGTACGCGCCTGAGCAGCGTCGCGCAAAATTCGGAGTTTCCGCCGGACGCGACAATCCGGTCCGTGATCGCGGGCGCGCTCGATCGCGCGGCAGTGCCGGAGAAGGAGCGGGCGGCGCGCATCGCCGAGCCGCTGGGCCGCGCCGGTTTCACGGACATGGATACGCCCACGGCGGCGCTGTCCGGCGGGTGGCGCAAGCGGCTGGCGATTGTCGAAGGCCTCGTGCAGGCGCCGGATGTTCTGCTGCTCGATGAGCCGACCAATCACCTGGACCTTGCTGGAATCCAGTGGCTCGAAACGCTGCTGCAAAACGCGCCGTTCGCTTGCGTGGTCGTCAGCCACGACCGCTACTTTCTGGAAAACGTCGCCACCGCGGTGGTCGAGTTGGCGCGCTCGTACGAGAACGGTTTTCTGCGCGTCAACGGGAACTACAGCACGTTTCTGGAAGCGAAAGAAGTGTATCTGCACGCGCAGCGCAAGCGGCAGGAAGCGCTCGAAAACCTGGTGCATACGGAAATCGAATGGCTGCGCCGCGGCCCTAAAGCCAGAACCACAAAATCGAAAGCGCGCATCGATACTGCTCAGGAATTGATCGGCGAATTGGCGGACCTCAACTCCAGGACTCGCACTACCTCCGCCAAAATTGATTTTTCCGCGACGGACCGCAAGACCAAGGGGTTAATCACTCTGGATGACGTGACGTACGGCATTGGCGGCCGCACTTTGTTCACGGGTATTCATTTCACTGTCACTTCCGGAATGCGAGTGGGGCTCGTCGGGCCGAACGGGAGCGGCAAGACCACGCTGCTTCGTTTGCTGCGCGGCGACATCCAGCCCACACGCGGGGAAATTCGCAGCGCCGATTCGTTGCGCGTCGTGTATTTCGATCAGAATCGCGAACTCGACCCGGACATCAGTTTGCGCCGGGCGCTCGCGCCGGACAGCGATTCCGTGATTTACCAGGACCGCGTGATTCACGTCGCCGCCTGGGCCGCGAAATTTCTCTTCGACCCCGAGCATCTGAGCCAGCCTGTGGGCAAACTCTCCGGCGGCGAGCGGGCGCGCGTGTTGATCGCGCAACTCATGCTGCAGCCGGCGGATGTTCTGCTGCTGGATGAACCGACCAACGATCTCGACATTCCCACGCTGGAAATTCTGGAAGAAAGCCTTCTCGAATATCGCGGCGCGCTGGTGCTCGTCACGCACGATCGATTCATGCTCGATCGCGTATCGACCATCGTGCTGGGCCTCGACGGGCTTGGCGGCGCGGAACGTTTTGCCGATTATTCGCAGTGGGATGTCTGGCAGCGCTCGCAACAAAGGGGAACCACGAACTTGTCGAGCGGCGCCAAGCGTTCGCCCGTGGCCGGGGAAGCGCAGTCCGCCATCGCGAAGAAGAAACTTTCCTATCTCGAAGTTCGCGAACTGGAAACGATCGAAGAGCGCATCGCCGAGGCGGACAAGAATCTTGAGATCAGACGCGCCGCACTGGAAGATCCGGCCGTCACTAGCGATCCGCCCCGCCTGAAGGCAGCCTGCATCGAAATGGATCACGCGCAGAGCACGTTGGATCGTCTTTACCAGCGTTGGGCCGAACTGGAAAAAAAGAAGAGCGGCGCCTGAGAGGTTGACTTCGTGCCTTAGCAGGGAGACAAGTAAGCAAGGAGGCAGGAGAGCAGGGAAGCAGAGAAAATCATTTCCGCGTACTCTGTTGTCAAGGAGCTGCCATGCAGAAGCCGCAAAAGAATATTTTGGCCGTTGACGTGGGCGGAACGCACATCAAAGTGCTGGCCACGGGGCGGAAAGAGCCCGTCAAGATTCCTTCCGGACCAAAGATGACGGCCAAGAAAATGGTGAAAGAAGTTCGAGAGGCGACTAAGGATTGGAACTATTCCGTCGTCTCGATCGGATATCCCGGACCGGTTGTCCACGGACATCCGTTGACCGAGCCGCACAATCTCGGAGGCGGCTGGGTCGGATTCGATTTTCGGAAGGCGTTCGGAAGGCCCGTGAAAATCGTCAATGACGCCGCCATGCAAGCCCTCGGCATCTATCGAGGGGGCAGGATGCTTTTTCTGGGACTGGGCACCGGCCTGGGTTCGGCCATGATCGTGGACGGCATCCTCGAGCCGATGGAGGCCGCCCATCTGCCTTATAAAAAGGGACGCACCTACGAGGACTACCTCGGAATCCGGGGATTGAAACGCCTGGGAAAAAAGAAGTGGCGGCGCTACGTGGCGCGAATTGCGGAACAACTTCAAAACGCGCTGGAAGCGGACTACGTGGTCCTTGGGGGCGGAAATGCAAAACTGCTGAAAATATTGCCGCCGGGCTGCCGTTTGGGCGACAACTCGACGGCGTTCACGGGAGGATTCCGGCTTTGGGAAGAGCCCGACGAACAAGCCAAATGGAATCGCGCTCAAAAGCTGGAGGCGCAGAAGCAGACCAACTAAACTTGCTCCCGTTTTGACCGATGATTCCTTTCGGAGTCATCGTATGCCCGAGTTAAACGATCCAGAGATCTACCAAGCTGTCCTCGACAAACTGCAAACGGGCGTTTACATTGTCGACCGAAACCGTCGCATCCGCTTTTGGAACGAAGGCGCGGAGCAGATTACCGGATACCTGCGGCAGGATGTAGTCGGGCGCTTCCTGCGCGATCATCTTCTGACTCAAGACGCCGTGAAAGACGTCGATTCAGAGCCTGACGATCCTATTAACCTCGTCTTTCGGGACGGGAAACCCTCAACTATGGATGTGTCCATCCTCCACAAGGATGGATACCGGGTCCCCATCGTTCTTCGAACCAACCCCATTCGCAACAGCCATGGCGCGGTCGTCGGGGCGGCGGAAAGCTTTGAGAAAAATCGTTCGGCCTCCGATTGGACTCGCCGGCAGGCCGGATTTGCCGATTTTGGATGTCTGGACGCGATGACCGGCGTCGCGGCGCAGAGTTTCATGGAAACACAACTTCGCGAGAACCTGACCATATTCGCCGAACACAATATTCCCTTCGGGATACTTCTCGTCCAAATCGATCGTATGGATCAGTTCCGCGCAAGCCGGGGTCCGGGTGTGGTGTCCACAATCTTGCGCGTGATTGCGCAGTCGGTGGAGAACTGCTTGCGCCCGACCGATCTTGTCGGGTGCTGGGGCGCGAATCAATTTATCGCGATTCTATTGGAGTGCAGGGAATCCGAGGTGGCCCGCGTCGGGGAGCGGGTCCGAAAGATGATAGGCCAGGCGGAGATTGAGTGGTGGGGTGACAGGTTCTCGGTCACGAGTCCGGTGGGCGGCGCCGGTTGCCGGGCCGGGGACAACGCCGAGTTGCTCGTTGCGCGGGCGGCTGCGTCACTTCAGGAAAGCATTGAAAAGGGCGGGAATTGCGTGACCGTTCTGGCCTGATCTAGCAGGAGCAATCCGGAGGTTCGGAAATCGATGTTTTCGATCATAGGAATCGTGGTGGTCTTTGGCGCCGTGGTTGCCGGGTACTTGATGGAGCACGGCAATTTGAAGGTTCTGATGCAGCCCGCGGAATTGATCATCATTCTGGGCGCCGCGATCGGAACCGTCCTGGTCGCCAACCCTCTCCACATACTGAAGAAAATCGGCACCGGAATCGGAGGAGCCTTTGGGGGATCGCCGTTCACTAAACAAAGGTATCTGGATTCCCTGAAAATGATGTACGAGCTATTTACGCGGGCGCGCAAGGAAGGCCTGATGTCGCTGGAAGCCGACAGCGACGCCCCGGATCAGAGCACGGTGTTTTCAAAGTACCCCGATTTTTTGAAGGATCATCATGCATTGCATTTTGTGTGCGATTCGCTGCGCATGGCGGCCAGCGGCGGAATCGAGCCCTTTGACGCGGACCAGATGATGGAACTCGACATGGACGTCCACCACCACGAGGCCACCCAGCCTGTCGCGGCGCTGTCCACCATGGCCGATTCGCTGCCCGGATTGGGAATCGTCGCGGCCGTGCTGGGCGTCGTCATCACCATGGGCGCGCTGGGCGGCCCTCCTGAAGAAATTGGCAAAAAAGTGGCTGCCGCGCTTGTGGGAACATTCCTCGGCATCCTCCTGTGCTACGGGCTGGTGGGCCCTCTGGCCTCCAACATGGCCAAAACCGCCGATGACGAGCACGCTTACTACCACGTCCTTCGCGTGATGCTGGTGGCTTTGCTCAAAGGTACCGCGCCGACCGTGGCCATCGAGGTCGGCCGCAGGGCCATCCCCGGGCACGTTCGGCCGACCTTTGAGGAAGCGGAGGCTCATATTAAGAACAAGGGCGAAACCGCCGCGCCGCCGGAAGCCGCCGCAGCCGCTTAGATGCCTTGAGGAAAGCCTATGCCCGCGAAAGCGCCGATCGTCGTCATCAAGAAAAAGATCAATCATGGGGGCCACCATGGAGGCGCATGGAAAGTCGCCTATGCGGATTTTGTGACTGCGATGATGGCTCTGTTCATTGTCTTGTGGCTTCTGAGCAGCAGCAAACAAGTCCAGGAAGCCGTTGGGGGTTATTTCAGGGATCCCACTGGCACATCCAAGAAAATCGGCAGCAGCATGGAAGGAGCCGGCGAGAGCTTCGCCGTTTCCAAAGACAATATGGGCCAGTTGAAGGATGAACTACAGAAGGCCATACGCCAGGTGCCGAATTTCGACAACTTGAAGAATCACATCGATATGACGATTACTTCCGAAGGGCTTCGCATCGAGCTCATGGAGTCCGCGACCAGCACGTTTTTCGACAGTGGCAAGCCGGACCCGAACAAGGACGGCCAGGACATCCTGATAGCGTTGTCCAAAGAGCTTGGCACGCTTCCCAATAAAATTGCCGTCGAGGGACATACCGATTCGAAGCCCTATACGGGGAAAGGCAATTATTCAAATTGGGAGCTGTCCGTGGACCGTGCCAATGCGGCTCGAAGGCTCATGCAGCAAAATGGGATTCGGGGCGACCAGATTATGCAGGTCCGCGGCTTTGCGGATCAGCATCTTCGGAAAACGGATGCTCCCCTTGATCCATCCAACCGGCGCGTTTCCCTCATCGTGCAGTATCTGAATAGAGGTAAGGACGACTCCGACGAACCGGCTTCCGGAGAAAACAAGGAAGGAACGAAACCTGGGGCATCAGAGGCGCCGAGAACACCTTCCGAAGGCAAATAAGTTTCGTATTCAGTGCGAGAATGTAGTGGCGCGGGCTTCAGCCTGCGGGGGTTCGTTCTTGCTAGACCCAAACCCCACAGGCTGAAGAGCCTGTGTGGAAACATGCAAAAATCGATTTCCACATCCCTTTTGCATTTTCATTTTTGTTGAAGCGAATCAACTTGCGCGCTTCTACAGAAAATACAAGCTGTGGAAAACGAGGTTGCCACACAGGCTCTGAAGCCTGCGCCACTGGCCCCGCCGGGAAAATCGATTTTGCATTCACCGAAGATAGAGGGGAACCACAAGCGGGCTGTGAAGAGTTCGGCCTATTGCGCCGAACGTGGATTCGGTCCGATCCTGTAACCCGCACCTCGCACCGTGTGAATCAGTCTGTCCGGCGCGTCGCCGTCGATCTTTTTGCGCAAATAGTTGATGTAGACATCGACCACGTTGGTCATGGTGTCGGAGGAGAGCTTCCAGACGTGCTGGATGATGGAAGAGCGCGATACATTTCGGCCAGCGTTCAGCATTAAGTATTCGAGCAGAGCGAATTCCTTTGGCGTGAGTTCGATGGAGTTGCCGTTTCGCCGTACGAGGCGCCGCACGCGGTCCAGTTCCAGGTCCATGCTGTGCAAGACGGATTCGAACGGGAGACTGCCGCGCCGCAGCAGGGCGCGAACGCGGGCGACCAACTCCGAGAAAGCAAATGGTTTGGTCATGTAGTCATCCGCGCCGGAATCCAGGCCGCCCACACGGTCCTCCACGCGCGCGTTTCCGGTAAGAATCAAAATGGGCAGATGAGGCTTCTTGGATCGCACCTGCCGCAGCACGTCGAGTCCGTTCACGCCCGGCAAATTCAGATCCAAAACAAGCAGGTCACAAGGCCCGTCTTCGAGCATCCGCGAGACCTCCCGGCCGCTGGGCACAAGCCGCACGTCGTAGTGTTCGGCTTCCAGGCCGGAGGAAAGAAATTTCGCGACGGGCAAATCGTCTTCCGCAATCAGAATATGCATGGTCAGAGACTCGCTTGTGATGGTGCGTTTGTTGAAGGGGGAAGTCAGTTTCCCAGCGAGATTAAAAAATGTCAAGGGATCGTTCGCGAATTCGCGCATCGACCATTCAAGGTGAAACATGGTGAGAAAATATTTGTGGAAATTGGAGTTCGCGATGAGAGAAATCTTTTTCACCTTTCATGAGAAAGTCTCAATTGAGGACGCGCCATCCTTTTTTGGCTCGCGGCCAATCGGCGCGCTTCTCTATCCCGATTATTTCTCGCTCAAAGTTCGATTCAGTTTGGAAGCACAAGCGCAAGGTCTTCGGCATCGATTGGGGAGTGTTGAGGACGAATCTCCAATCCATGAAATAAGGTGGATCTAATCTGGCGGCGGGGGCCCCGGAGCAGGGAGTGAAAAATGGCAACGGCGGAGACACATTCAGCGTTCCGGAATTCGCGCGTTCTGGTCGCAAGCTCGAACGAATCGTTTCGCAGGCTATGGGCCGGAAAACCGGAATATGAAACGGCCGAAATGGAAGAAGCCGCCGGCGGCGCAGACGCGCTTGCAAAATTGGAGTCGGAGAACTGGGGCGAAGTGCTGTTGGACCGGCACTTGCACGATCTTGACGTGGATGAAGTCCTGCAAACCATTCGCGAGCGCCACCCCCATTTGCTGGTCCGGGTCGTGGATTCCGGTCTCAGCGCCGCGGAGGGCGGCGATGTCCATGAGCCGCCTCGCATTATTCCCCCTGTTCCGCTATGTCCCCATTCGGACAATGACCGGGCCGAATCCTCCCACAATGCCGCTGTTCCATCGGAAGATCGCAAGCGGGGGATCGGGAAAACTCCACTACACGTTGAACCCCTTCCGGGGATGATGGGCGACGGGCCGGGCCTCGAACAAATCTATCGTCTGGCGCGCCTCGTCAGCCCCCGCCAGACCACGGTGCTGATTACCGGCGAGACCGGCACGGGGAAGGAACTCGTCGCCCGGGGAATCCATCAGATCGGTCCTCGCGCAAAATGTCCGTTCGTCGTCGTGAATTGCGCGGCCATCCCCGAGCAGCTTCTCGAAGCCGAGCTGTTCGGGCACGCGCGCGGGGCGTTTACGGGCGCTGTGCAGTCGCGCCTTGGACGGATTCACGTGGCGCAAGGCGGAACGCTGTTCCTCGATGAAGTCGGGGAACTGCCGCTGGGCATGCAGGCCAAGATGCTGCGCTTTTTGCAGGACGGGGAAGTGCAGCGCCTGGGAAGCTCCGACGTGTTTCGCGTGGACGTGCGCGTCATTTCCGCCACGAACATCGACTTGCTTCGCTCGGTTCATCAGAAGCTGTTTCGCCAGGATTTGTACTATCGCCTCGCCGTGTTTCCGATCGAACTCCCCCCTCTGAGGCAAAGGAGAGGGGACATTCTCCCTCTAGCCTCGCATTTCCTCGAAAGTTTGTGCGAACAAACGGAGTATCCATCCAAGGAGATTTCGCCTTCGGCCGTGGGAATCCTGCGGCAGTATTCCTGGCCGGGAAATGTGCGCGAATTGGAACATGCCATCGAGCGCGCCTTTATTCTGGCGGGAGATGAGCGGCAGCTCCGCCCCGTCCATTTCAACCTTCCGGAAGCAGCCCCGCCCGTTAGAGAAATCTAAGCTCCTGGCGCCGCGGTTGGCCACCGCCGTGCACGTCCGAAGGGCATGCCAATTCTGCCCAGTGCCTGGCAAAATACGCGCAGTCCGCGGCGCGGCAATCGTTCCCGGGACGACGCGGAACGCTCCCTGGTCCACGCGTTCGCCACTTTCACGCAGGCAGCCGATTCCCTGGAAAAATCCTACGGGCAATTGCAGACGGAAGTCGCGCGTCTCAGCGGCGAACTCGAGCGCGCCAACTCGGAACTCACGAGCAGCCTGGATGAAAACACCCGGGTGCGCGGTTTTCTTGCGCAAATTTTAGAAGGTCTGCCGTGCGGCGTGCTGGTCTTTGACGCCGGCGCGCGGCTGCGTGTCATCAATCCGGAAGCCCGCCGGTTGTTGATGCTCGAACCTTCGTGGTTGCCTGAAGAGGGCATGGCGTTGCCGGCGGTGATCGATCGGCTCCTGGCGGAATCTTCCTCCAAAAGTCCCGCTGCGGAAAGTGAATGGTCGTTCGACGATCCCGCCGGCACACGCTTTCTCGGAATCGCGCGCGCGCAAGTCTTCGGAAAGGACGGCGCCGATCGCGAAACCATCTGGATCCTCCGCGACATCACGCAGGAAAAGCGAATCTTCGCCGAAGGCGAGAAGTCGCGCCGGAACCAGTCGCTCGCCGAAATCGCCACCGTGCTGGCGCATGAAATTCGCAATCCGCTGGGCAGCCTCGAATTGTTTGCCGGCCTGCTGGCCGATACGACGGCGATCACTTCCGAGGCCAGCCAGTGGGTCGGCCAAATCCAGGCTGGATTGCGCACGCTCGCAGCCACGGTCAACAACGTCCTTCAATTTCACAGCCAGCCTTGCCCTGAGCCGATCCCGACCCACCTGGACCGCTTGCTGCGCGAGACCGTTGATTTTCTCGGTCCGCTCGCGCGGCAGCGGGGCATGCAGGTGCGGCTCGTCAATCGCGCTGGGAAAGTTCTGCTTCATGCCGACCCGCACCGCCTGCAACAGGTGTTTCTCAATCTTTCGCTCAATGCCTTTCGCGCGATGTCACCGGGCAGTTGGCTCGTTGTGACCGTGGCCTGGGCGCTTGCGTCGGAGGGCGCCCAGGTCCAAATTGATTTTGAAGATCAGGGCAGCGGCATTTCCGAAGAGCACCTGGAAAAAATCTTCGAGCCGGGATTCACATCGCACGCGGGAAGCTCCGGACTCGGGCTCGCCGTGTGCAAAAAAGTGATCGAGCAGCACGGCGGAACGATCCGCGTCCACAGCGCTCCCCGGCTGGGCACGACGTTTTCCCTGATTCTGCCGTCGGCAGGAGATTTGGAATGAGCTCATGCGCAGTGCTGGTTGTGGATGATGAAGCCGCCATGCGGACCGCTCTCGAAGCCAGCTTCCGGCGGAACGGATGGAACGTGACCACCGCGAGCGGCGCCGGCGAAGCGCTCGCCAAATTTCGCACGACGCCGTGTCCGCTCGTCGTGACCGATGTACGCATGCCGGATGGAGACGGCTTGCAAGTGATGCAGGGCATTCGCGAAATGGCCCCGGACACCGCGGTTATTTTTCTTACCGCGTACGGCACGGTGACCGAAGCGGTGCAAGCCATCAAGGAAGGCGCGTGCGACTATCTGATGAAGCCGGTGTCCTTTGACAGATTGCGGGAAGCTGCGGAACGCGTTCTCGCCGCTGCCCGCATTCCAGGAAACACAAGACAACACAATGGAGTCGCAGCAAAGCTCATCGGCCGCTCGCCGGCGTTTGCGCGGCTCCTCGAAAAGGCGCGCCAGGTGGCACGCACCGGGGCCGATGTGTTGATTGAAGCCGAAAGCGGCACGGGCAAGGAATTGATTGCGCGGCTGATTCACCTGGAGAGCGCGCGCCGGGAAGGGCCGTTCGTCGCGATCAATTGTTCCGCGTTTCCGGAGCATCTGCTCGAGAGCGAACTCTTCGGCCACGTTCGCGGCGCCTTCACCGGCGCGAACGTGGCGAAGCCGGGGAAATTTGAATTGGCCAATGGCGGCACCATTCTGCTCGACGAAGTCGGAGAATTGCCGCTCGCGCTGCAGCCAAAACTATTGCGCGTCCTGCAGGAAAGGGAAGTGGACCCACTCGGCGCCACGCGGACCGTGCCGCTCGATGTGCGCGTCGTTGCCACCACGAATCGCCCGCTGCGCGCCGGCATTACCGCCGGAGAATTTCGCGCGGACCTGTACTATCGCCTGAACGTCGTGCCGCTTTCCATTCCTCCCTTGCGCGAACGGCGCGAAGACATTCTCGAGCTTGCCGCGCACTTCTTGCGCAAACATGCCGCCGCCACCGGCGAGTCGTACTGCATCGCTCCGGAACTTGCCCAGAGTCTGCAATCGCACGATTGGCCCGGCAACGTGCGCGAACTCGAAAATTTTGTTCGCCGCTCGCTCGCGCTTTCGACGGGCCACGTCCTCGGTCCCGAGCTCCTCGCCCACTTGGAGATGTCGCCCGAGGCGCAGCGCCCGGCCGCGATCGAGGCGGGCGTTTCCCTGCGCGATGCCGAGCGCGAGCTTCTCGAACGAACCCTGGAGGCCACGGGCGGAAATCGCACGCGCGCCGCTGAGTTGATGGGCGTGAGCCTGCGCACGGTAAGAAACAAGATTCGCAACTACGGATTGCCGGCCCGGAGGAATGCATGAGCATCATGAACACATCGCAATTGTCATTGATTGAAAAATTCCTGGACTTGGCCACCGCGCGCCAGTCTTTGCTGGTCAGCAACATCGCCAACGTGGACACGCCCGGCTATCGCACGCAGGACATGGATTTCCACGGAGAAATGGTTCGCGCGCTGAGCCAGGATCCCGGCTCCCCCGTGATTCCCATGGTGCGGGACGTTCCGGGCCTATTGTCCCGGCCCGACGGAAACAACGTCAGCGTCGATCGCGAAGGATTGCTGCTCGCCGAGCTTCAACTAAAATATCAGGCGGCCACGCAGGCCATGCGGTCCGAATTCGCCTTGATCCGGTCGGTGGTGAGCGATGCGGTCTAAAGGAGCGTGAAAAACCATGAACCTTTTTGGATTGATGCAAATTAGCGGATCCGCTTTGCTCGCCCAGCGCGAACGCGCCGAAATGTCCGCCAGCAACCTGGCCAACGCGGATACCACGCGCACGATCGAGGGCGGGCCGTACAAACGCCAGAACGTCATTTTCGCGGCGAACCACCCACTTTCGAGCGGATTCTTCGCCACCCTGGCCAGCTTCACGGACATCCACACGCAAACCGTGCAAGTCGCCGGAGTGGTTCAGGACGAATCCGCCCCGACGCGCCGCTACGATCCCGGCCACCCGGATGCGGACGCGGCGGGCTACGTGAATTTTCCGAACGTGAATCCCATCGAAGAGAGCGTAAATCTGATGGAAGCCGCCAGGTCCTACCAACTCAATGTTTCGGCCATACAGACCACCAAGGCCATGATTCAAGCGGCGATTCAGATCGCGCAGTAACCGCGCGCACGACGGAGGATTTCCATGGCCAATACGATTCAAGGATTGCCGGTTCCGAACCTGGGCGCTTCCACTACGCGCGCGACCTCCGGCGCGGGCGGCCAGTCGGATTTCTTCGAGGCGCTGCAAGGCGCGATGGACCAGGTGGAACAATTGCACCAGGACGAGCAGGGCAAGGTGGCCGGGATGCTCGACGGCTCCGGTGAGGACGTACACTCGGCCATGATCGCCGTGGAAAAGGCGGGCCTGGCTTTCGAGATGATGGTCCAGGTGCGCAACAAAATCGTGCAAGCCTATCAAACCGTTTCGCAGATGAATTTCTGATCCGGGAACGATAGTCCTTCGCGCGGCGCGGTCCGGGGAAATCCGCGCCTGGGAATTCGCGGACATCTTCACCGACGGCCATGGACAAAGTTCTGGAACAGATTCGCGCATTTCTGCGCGGGCTGACCATCAATCAGAGATTCCTGCTGGCCGGCAGCGCCGCGCTGGTGGGGCTGATCATCTGGCTGTTTGTGCGGCTGTTCGCCGCCGCGGATTTCAAAAATCTCTATACCGGACTGGACCCGACCGACACGCAAAAAATCGTCGCGCGCCTGACCCTCGAAAACATTCCCTATCAGCTTTCGAGCGACGGAACTTCCATCGATGTGCCGGTGGACCGGATCGACCGGGTGCGAATCGAAATGGCATCGCAAAATCTTCCGCATACCGGCCGCATGGGATTCGAGCTGTTCGACAAGCCGAATTGGTCCAGCAGCGATTTTTCCGAGCGCGTCAACTACCAGCGCGCTCTGGAGGCAGAGCTCGAACGCACGATCGAGACGATGGACACGGTGGAGTCCGCCCGCGTCCACCTGGTTCTGCCGCGCGAATCCTTGTTCACGACCGAAGAGCGCCCGGCCAAGGCGGCGGTGGTCGTGAAACTTCGCACGCAACGCCTTGCCGATGAAACCGTGAACTCCATCGCAAATCTGGTGGCCAGCGCCTGGGAAAATCTTTCCCCCGACGACGTCACGATTGTCAGCGCAGATGGGCGGCTCCCGTTGACCGCTGGAAGATCGAGTGGCGGGCCCGCGCGCAGGGGCCTGTCCGATCTGGAAACTACGATTGCGGAGAGGATCGTGGACACGCTTGCTCCCGTGGTCGGCGCGGACCACGTCAAGTCGAGCGTGACGATCGACTATAACCCCGACTCCGGAGACACCACGCAGGAAGTCTACGACCCGAACGCCACCGCTGTCCTGACCTCGCAAGTTTCCGAAGACCAAACCACCGGCGCGGCTCCCATCGGCATTCCAGGCACGACCAGCAATGTGCCGAGCGCCCCGCCTGCTCCTCCCGCCGCAAACACTCCCGGCGCAGCCAATTCCGCGCAGCAAAAACCTGCGGGGGTCTCTCAAGGAATGCGGAGCGAAAGCAAGACGTTTGCCGTGAGCAAAACAGTTCACCACACGCTCGAGCCCGCCGGCCAAATCAAGCACCTGGCCGCCGCCGTTCTGATCGATGATTCCGTGGAAGTGAAAGAGGTCGGCGGCAAGCCCCAGGAAACTCGGCGAAAGAGAACGCCGGAAGAGATGAAGCAGCTGGAGGCCTTGGTCCGGGCCGCGATTGGATTCAACGCGCAACGCGGCGACGAGCTTTCGCTTCAGAATGTTTCCTTCCAGGTGCCGCCGGTCGAAACTCCTGCCGCTCCCACGGCGGTTCAGCGGACCTTGCGGATCATTGAGCCCTGGATGGGCCTATTGCGGTACGCCGGAGTGATCCTCTTATTCTTGCTGATTTATATGCTGGTCCTGCGGCCAGTCAAGAACCAGGTTCTCGCGACCATTCGTGCGCTTCCCGAAAGAAGCCAGCAGGAGGCCCTCCCCGGCGCGGGTGGAAAAGCACCGCGGAAAATTCCGATGACGGGCGCGGAGTTGGAGAGTGAGTTGCAAAAGGAGCTGTCGGACACAAACTCGGAAGTCATGCGCGCGGTTGTCTTGAAGAGGCATCTGGTGGAAAAAGTGAAGAAAGAGCCTGAGAACGCGACCCGCCTGATTCAGGGATGGGTCCGCCAGGGCCCTTCGGGGACGTGATGGCCGAGGAAACCACTGCCATGAGCGGATTGCGCAAGGCGGCTATTCTCCTGGTCGTACTGGGGGATGAGGCCGCAAGCGCGGTGTACAAGAATCTGGCGGAAAACGAACTCCGCGATATCACCCAGGAGATTACAGAACTCGACTTCATTTCGCCTGAAGTGGCTTCCAAGATTCTGCAGGAATACCACCGTCTTACTCTGACGCAGGAATATCTGGCGCAGGGAGGGCCGGCCTACGCGTCGCAACTGTTGATGAAAGCCTTCGGCGAAGCGGGGGCAAATTCGCTGCTCGATCAGGTCATGAAGGCGCAGGAAGGAGCCGCGCATAACCTGGTCACGCTGCAGAAAGCGGACCCGCAGCAGCTCGCCAAATTCATCCAGGGCGAGCACCCGCAAACGATCGCCCTGGTGCTGGCTCATATGAGCGGCAAGGCCGCGGCGGCGGTGCTGAGTTTGTTGCCGGAGAAGCTGCGCGGCCAAGCAATCGTGAGGATGGCGCAAATGCAGCAATTTTCGCCCGAGATGGTGCAGAAGATTTCGCTCATCCTGAGCCGCAAGATGATGTCGCTCGGCGAACAAAGCCGGCGCGGGTTTGGCGGGGTCAAGGCGGTCGCCGATCTTCTCAACACGGTCGAGACCACCCTCAGCTCTGAAATTCTCACCGCGGTAGAGGAGGAGAGTCCTCAACTCGCTGTTTCCATCCGGAATTTCATGTTTACGTTTCAGGATTTTCTGGAGGTTCCGGAATCCAGCATTCGCGAACTTCTCGGGCAATTGGAAAAGAAAAGTCTGGCCCTCTCCCTGAAGGGAGCTTCGGACGACCTCAAGAATCACTTTTTCAAGTGCATGTCTTCCCGCGCCGTCGAGATGCTGAAGGAGGACATGGAGACACTTGGCCCGACGCGCTCCCGCGAAGTCAACGCCGCGCAGCAAGAAGCCATCGCGCTGGCTCGAAAGCTCGAAGCCGC
>Ga0209415_10007413_pt1 | contig 19174 bp, 12 predicted proteins | sample PeaSoiSIISIP2007_FD_187696 | JGI IMG/M metagenome (GOLD analysis project Ga0209415, IMG submission 187696) | Peat soil microbial communities from Weissenstadt, Germany - SII-SIP-2007 (SPAdes) (version 2) | ecosystem: Environmental > Terrestrial > Soil > Wetlands > Peat | place: Germany... | reverse complement strand
AGCACGGGGCTGAGCCGGAGGAACGCAAAGGCATGCGGAATCTGGTCTCCCGAGTAGAAGACCGCGCTCATGAACATCAGCAATATCGAGCAGAACTGCATCAGCGGCACCAAGTCGCGCACGAATACCCCCACGGCAGCCAGAATCCAGCCCATGCCCAGGGATAGAAGGCCCAGCATGACCACAATGAATGGCAGCCACCACGCAGTCGGACTCAAGCCAGGCCCCCAGAAAACGCATGCGACCATCACCAGTCCTAGCGAAACGAGACAGCGGAAAAGGGCGGCCCCGAAAGCGGCAACCGGCAGGATCTCGACCGGGAAAACGACCTTCTTTACATAATTCGGGTTTTGCACGACCGACAGCGGCGAGACCGTCAGCGCTTCCTGAAAAAGCTGGAGCAGCGCCAGTCCGAGAAATAGCCCGATGGCGTAATCCACCCGCGTCTCCGTCGGCACGACGCCAAAACGGCCCTTGAAAATCACCACAAAGACGAAGGCGTAGACTGCGAACAGGAGCAGCGGGCTCAACACCGACCAGAACAGCCCCAGCGTGCTGCCCTTGTGCTGGATTTCGATGTTCCGCCACGTGAACTGCCGCAGCAGGTTGCGTTGGCGGTACAGCTTGCGCACCAGGTTGAGCGGGCTCAGAAGCGGCCACCACGATTCCTTTTGATAGAGCAGCATTGAGGGAGAAAGAATTGTCTTGGTAGGAGGCTGCGGCTCACCTCTTCAATTCAAGCACATTTGAGGGGTACAGCAGTGGCCGCCGCGCTTCAAGACAAGCCTCGACGACGCGGGGGTTCTCGCGATGGGTTGTTTGGGCAAACACGACTGTCGCGAGTATAACGTGCGGTCCATCGGGCCAAGATTGCCCGCTCGAACTCACCTAACCGCCGGTGCGCCCCCCAAGGCGCCTGCGATTCAGCCAAGCGAATACCCCGGTTTGCTCGACGGCGCCTTCCGCCACGACGCGCGTGGCGGCCCACCACGCGCGCAGAAGCCGTCCTTCCCGGGCGCCCGCGCGCAACCGCACCCCGGCACCCGCTCGAATCATATCCGAGCGCTGGACGGGCAGCGTCCGGTAGACGACTAGCGGTTCGGGCAGGTTTGCATACTCAAAACCTCCAAGAAAAAAGCCGCGCATCCAAAGGTCGTAGTCGTAGATCAGTCGCAATCCATCTGCGTAACCACCCGTCGCCTCCAGGAACGTCCTCCGCATCATCACTGTGGAATGAATGAACGGGCTTCGATACCAACGCCGTCTCAGCAAAGCCGCGTGATCCGGCGGTTGAACCACGGTCCACAAATGCTGCCCACGCGAATCCACAAAATAAGCGGCGGCGCCCAAAGCACTGATCTTTGGATGCTCCGCCAGAAACCTTAGCTGCTGCGCCAGTCTCTCGGGCAAGGCGACGTCATCAGCATCCAGAATGGCAACAAGTTCCGCCCGGCTGCTGCGCCATCCGATGTTCAACGCAGCCGCCGCGCCAGCGTTCTTCCCCAACCGCCTCACGAACACACGGGGGTCGCCCTTGGCGGCGGCTCGTGCCACGGCCGCTGTGGCATCGCTTGAGCCGTCATCCACCACGATCAGCTCCCAGTCCTGCCAAGTCTGGGCAAGCACGCTGGCCACCGCCTCTGCGATCGTGCCTGCGGCCTGATATGCGGGCATTACAATCGAGACGCCGGGTGCTCGCGATGCAAACGGCGCCTGCTCGCGACGGGCTTGATGAGCGTCCTCCATGATTCCTATCGATGAAGTAGCATAATTAGCGGAATTGGACGAGGCCGGCGGCCACGGCGCCCGTCAACCTGGATCCCGCATGCCCAGGGGCTCGACTCCCGGGCGCAGTTTGGGCGCAGCATCACCGGTTTCGCATGCCAGCCTTCTTTGCCCGGTGCCAATGTATCGAGGGCATACCGTCACGGCTGCGGCTCCTGCCTTGATTCAGGGCGCGGCTGAAATTCGCCCAATCCCTCTTCCATTGAGACGCGGACGGAAAACCCCAGAACTTCCCGGGCCCGCGCCGGATTTCCAGCAGACCGCCTGACGTCCCCGGGCCGGGGCGCCTCATGGATGGGAGCCAGCGGCGACAGGAATTGCCGCAGCAAGCCGGCGGCAAGGTCGTTTACTGCGATTTCGCGCCCCGAACACACGTTGAATACGCCTGTCAACGGCACCGGCGCCAAAGCTGCGAGCACACCGGCGCGTGCCGCGTCGCGGACATGGATGAAATCGCGGGTCTGCCGGCCGTCGCCGAATATAACCGGCGGCTCTCCGGCCCGCAGCCGGTCGAGGAAGCGCGAGACAACGCCGCTGTAGGGCGAGTCTCCGCGCTGGCGTGTGCCGTAAATGTTGAAATAGCGCAGGCACACCGGCTCAAACCCCATGGCCCTGCCCCGTTCAAGCACAAAGGCCTCGCCCGAGAGCTTCGCTTCGCCGTACGGGTTGAGCGGCCGGGCGGGCGAATCCTCGTCCAGTGGCACGGCAGTCGAGTCGCCATAGACCGCCGCCGATGAGGCAAAGACGACCCGGCGCGCTCCGGCCAGGTGCGCGGCGCCGATCGCGACGTGTACCGCCCGCACGTTCAGCTCGAAATTGAGCCCGGGATTCGCGATGCTCTCTGGCACGCTCACGAGGCCTGCGAGGTGGAGGACGGCATCCGGCGCCGCTTCGCGCACCACTCGAAGGAAATTCTCCCCATCGAGGATGTCCTGCCGGAAGAACCGCCAGCCGGGGTGTCCGGCAAATGAGCTGAGGTTTTCCTCGCGACCGGTCCGCAGGTTGTCGATGCCGGTCACCTCATGGCCCGCGGCGAGCAAGGCTTCCACCGTGTGGCTGCCCAGGAAACCGGCGGCTCCTGTGACAAGAACTCTGGCCATCGGAAGGCGTGCTACAGGCTCACGATCACCTTAGGCACGCTCGGCCAAGAATCTTCTCGTAGGCCTCGGTCATCCGCTCGAGCGAATACCCTTCGATTGCCGTCCTGCGCGCCTGCATTCCCATCTTCTCGCTGCCGGGGGTGTCGTCGAGTATCCGCCTGAGCGCCGCTGCAAGTGCGGCCGCGTCTCCCGGGGGCACGAGCCAGCCATTGACCCCATCCTTTATGAGCTCCGTGATCCCATCGACCGCCGTGGCCACAACGGGAAGCCTGGCTGCCATCGCCTCCATGAGCGCGTTGGGCATGCCTTCAAAACGGGAAGGTTGGACGTAAAGGGTCAGGCCGGGCAGCAATGCCGGCACGTCGGCGCGCTCGCCTGCAAAAACGACCCGGCCGTCGAGCCCCAGCGCCTGCGCCTCGGCAGCCAGGGCCGCGGGCGGTCCCGTCCCTATCAGCAGTAGGGACAAATCGCCGTGCGTGGCGGAAAGCCGGGCTATGGCGGCCAGCAGAATATCGTAACCCTTCTGCGAGACAAGGCGGCCAACTGAGCCGATCACGCGCCGCCCAACGAGCTGCGGCCAGCCGCAACTCGCCCAATCGGGTGGAGGGTGCAGCGCAGCAGGAACCTGGATGGCGTTGGGGACATAGTGGCAGCGCGTCGGATCGGCCCCTTCGTGCTCCGCAGCGAAGGCGATGGCCGCGCGGCTGTTCGAAATCGTACATGCATTGAGTCCCGCGGTCACCCGCAGAAGCGCCTTGCGCCAGCCCTGAAAGTTGACGTTGCGCGCCTGGAGGCACGCGACGACCGGCACACCGGCCAGCCGCCCTGCAAGCCGCCCGACAATGTCGCTGACAAACAAGACCGTAACAACGACGGCCGTCTTATCGCGCCGCATTGCGGCGGCCAGCTGGACGACCGCGGCTCCGCATGCCACCCGCGCCTTCCCGATCACGCGCACGCGCGCGTCAGCCGAAATGAGCTCGGCGCGGCGCAGGGGATGCACCTTGTCGTTCAGGCAATAGACAATGGCCTCGTGCCCGCGCGCCCGCATTCCCTGCACCAGCTGCACGAGGTGCTTTTGCGCGCCGCTGAGCGCAAGGCTGTCGACCACGTAGGTGATTCTCATGCGCGCCCTGCGGCCATGCTCGCCAGGAGTTCATCCCACGCAAGCATCGCATGCGCGGCGGTCAAGAGCGGCGCCTTGATCCGGGCCGCGGCCCCAAGGCGCCTCCGCCGGGTAGTATCGTCGATGAGCTGCATGATTGCGGCGCTGAGCGCGGCCCGGTCTTCCGCTGGCACCAATAGTCCGTCCTCTCCGTTCTCGATGATTGCCCTCGGCCCCGTAGGGCAGTCCGACGCGATGATCGCCACCCCTGCCGCCATCGCCTCGCACAGCACCATCGGATACGCCTCCTGCCGCGACGACAGCACGAAGAGTTCCGCCGTCCGCATTCGCGCCGCTATGTCAGATACATGGCCGAGCAGGCAAGCCCGGGACTGAAGGCCTGACGCCTCGATCTGCTCGGTAAGCGCCCCCCTCTCCGGGCCCTCCCCGGCGATCTCAAGGCGCCACCCTCCCCTTCTCGCTGAAACATCGGCAAAGGCGGAAAGCAGGATATCATATCCCTTTTCGCGGGCCAGCCGGCCGGCCGAGAAGATTACGGGGGAGCGATCTTCCTTGGTCTCCGACGAAAGATCGTGGTGCCCGGGATAGGGCATCGTCAGGAAATTCCCCTTATAGTGCGCCTTGAACCAGTCAGTCATCTCCTGGGTCGGGCTGACCACAGCCCATGCGCGCCGATAAACCGCCCCACGCAACAGCTCCCACACACGCCCAAGCGGATTCTTCCATGGAACCAGGTGCTCCGTCGCCACAACCGGGATCCCGGTGCCCGCCAGAGAAAGGAGCACCGCCACGTTCAGCTTGTCGATGAAAGACAGGACGAGCGCGGGACGAATTCTGAGCAGCAGCCGGCGTAGCCGCCACAAGCGCCCGATATGGCGGACGTCAAAAACGGGGTTGTGCTCCACAATCAATTGCAGCCGGTGAAGCCGCACGGTTTGCGGAAATGCATAGGCCGGCCCGGTTTCATCGGCTCGCAATGCGACCACGTGAACCTCGTATCCGGCTTTCGCCCAATAGGCCGCCATTGTCGCCACAATCCGCTCGGCGCCCCCGCCGCCAAGACACGACGTCACCAGCGCCAATCTGCGTGGGTTGACTCTGGTCATGTTTGAAAGGGCATTGGAGATGAACGGAGACACCCATTCTAATGGAAGGTGTGCCGCATTCTGCAAGCTCGTGTCCAAATCCTGACTGCCGCATCGACGGATGGATTTTGGCCTCTACGACCAATAATCGAGAAACTTGGGCATGCTCCGCGACACCCTCGCTCGCCTATTCGCGGGCGCGCTCCTTTTTTTCTGGATGGCGGCACCCTGAAGCTGTTCATCTCGTCATAACTCGAATTCTCGGCCGCCCGGCCAAACAAGGATGCGTTTGTCAGCACATAGGTGAGACGCCCGTTGGCTCGGAAAGGTATCCCGATGAAGATTTGCTTGCCGCCCCTGGCGTCTCATTCAGTATCAACGATTTATCCGTGACCAAATGATTTCCGTCGTCATTCCCCTGCGCAACGAGGACTCGAACGTCCCCATCCTCGTCGGAAAACTCACCGAGGCCCTGGGCTCGCTCGGGAGCGAATACGAGGTGCTCTTCATCAATGATGGCAGCACCGACACGACCGGCGCGCGCCTCCACGAGGCCTGCGCCGCTGACAGCCGCCTCAAGGCGATTCATTTCCGCCGCAACTATGGCCAGACGGCAGCCATGCAGGCGGGCTTCACGCATGCCCGGGGCGAGATCATTGTCGCTATGGACGGTGACTTGCAGAACGACCCGGAGGACATCGGCAAGGTGGTAGCCAAACTCGGCGAGGGATTCGACCTTGTCTCGGGCTGGCGCAAGGATCGGCAGGACCACCCGATCAGGCGCAATCTCCTCAGCCGTGTTGCCAACGGCCTCATCTCATACACTACCGGCGTGCACCTGCACGACTACGGTTGCTCGCTTAAAGCCTACCGCCGCGAGGTGCTCGAGGGCATCGCGCTCTACGGCGAGATGCACCGCTTCATCCCCGTCTACGCCTACTGGAACGGCGCCCGAATCGGCGAGGTTCCTGTGCTGCACCACCCGCGCATGCATGGAGTCTCTAATTATGGTCTCGAGCGTGTGGTCAAAGTGATCCTCGACCTGAGCGTTGTCCTTTTCCTTCACCGTTTTGCCCAGAGGCCCATGTACGTCTTCGGCACGTGCGGCCTCCTGAGTTGGTTGATCAGCGGCGTGGCCGGCATCGCCGCATTCATTTACAAGTTCTTCGGCCACAGGTCGTTCATCGAGACGCCGCTGCCGCTCGTCGCCGTCACGATGTTTTTCACCGGCGTGATATGTTTCCTGCTCGGCATGCTCGCCGAGCTCAGCATCCGCACCTATCACGAGTCGCAGGGCAAGCCCACCTACCTGATCGCCGCGCGGGACAACCTCGCAGGACCCGCACGCCGCGCCACGGACCGGCTCACCGACCGCGCCGCCGATTGACAATCCGCGTGGCTAGGCGCGCCCACCGCCGGGCGAGGCATCCCGCCCCTGACGGCGCCGCTGCGAAAGCGGTCACCTCTTTCTTCCAACGGCGAGCACACTTAGCCCGGCGATCTTGGCCGCCAGTGGATCCGTCAGCCGTGAAAGGCCCACGAAGAAGCGGTCGTAGAACCGGAGCAGCCAATTCGTGGAAAGCGCGTTTAGTTGCGTCTTGGAGCGGCTCGCGCGGCTCAGCCAGCCTGCGGCCAACCAACCCGGGACACCCGGCAGGTTGATGTAGCGCGCCGTCACGATTTCCCATCCGGCGGCGCTCAGTGTCCGCTTTAAAGACGCCCGCGTGTAGCGCCGGTGGTGGCCTGCCTCGCGATCCAGGCCGTTGTAGAGCGCCTCCAAGGCGGGCACGATCAGCACGATTCGCCCGCCTGGGACCGCGATTTCGCGCAGAAACGTGAGCGCCTTCTCGTTTGCCCGGATATGCTCAAGCACGTTGAGCAGAACCAATGTGTCGGGGGCGAACGCAGCACTCGCCGCCCGGGACGCCTCGGGCTCCTCAAGATTGAGGCGTTGTGTTTCCAGCAATGGCGACGGTGCCGACGTCCTTAGCGCCTCCAGATGTCCGGTGTCAAGGTCACAGCCGAGCACCCGTCGGCGCTCGGCAAGCATGCGGCGGGTGTACTGCCCGAAGCCGACGCCGACCTCCAGGACGCGCTGCCCCAGCCACGGCTGCACGAATGCCCAGAGGTATTCGTGATAGCGCGTAAGCGAGGCCATCGCCGCGCTCATCGTGAGCGGCAGTCCATTGCCCTTGGTCTCCGGCGCCGGCTCCCCTGTCGTGCTCATCGGCGGAGGAGTCTCGCTGTGCCACCCACCCATCGGCATTGCGCCGAAGGCCGTCCATCGGTGCGGCGGTCAGCATCGACCAAAACGCGCCTCTGATGCGCCTCACTTCTTGTTGATGATCTCAGCAATGAGGCCGAAGAAAAACACCTGAAACGCCATGAAGAACAGGACCAAGGTGAGCCCGCCAAAATGGTTGTTAAGCACCAGGTCCCTAAGGCCGCGCGCCACCGCCAGCACCCCGATCAGCCCGCTAAGCGGGATGAAAAAGCGCAGCGGCCGGAAATACAGCGAGAGGCGCAGCAACTGATAGCCGAAACGCACAGGATCCTTCAGCGGATGAATGCTCGATCGGCCAACCCGATCGAGATAATCAATTTTGACGAAACATGTTTCATACCCGCTCGTCAGGCTCACCATCGTCAATGTGGAGCTGAACGAGAAGCGATCCGGATAGAGCCGCCGATGGTCATCGTAAATCTCGCGGTGGAAAACCCGCATTCCCGAGTTGAGGTCCGGAATGGCGTGGTCGGCCAGGAAGCTCGCGAGCCGCGTCAGGCATCGCTTCGGGAGGCGGCGCAGCCAGGGTATGTCGTTCCAGCCGCGCGCGCCGATGACCATCTGGTATTCGTGGGTGAGGCGCAGCATCTCGGAGAATTTCTCGGCCGGATAGGTTCCGTCCGCGTCAATGATCCCAATCCACGGAAACTTTGCGTAGCGAAGACCCGTCGACAGGGACGCGCCATACCCGTGGTTCTCCTTGTGCCGCAGCAGTCGGGCGCCTCCCAGGACTGCCTCGTCATAGGCGAAGCGGGTCGAGGCGTCGTCCACGACGATGATTTCGTGCGCCCACTGGGCCGCGGTCGCGGTCTCGCCCAGGCGTGCCACCGTACGCGAAAGCACCTCGGGTTCCTCGTCAAAGCACGGCACGATGAACGTGACTCCGTGGCTTTCATCGCCGGCATCCCGGCGGTCTGGTTGGTTGGGGGCCATGCGCGGGAAGTCGTCGTACGCGAATGGAAATCGTCTGAGCCGTCAACCGCATCCTGCGCCGTTCCGTGGCGGGTGCCATGGTGAACATGCCCACGCCGCATCTGCCGCGCCCTGCACCCTCGCTCAATTCTCTCGCATCGGGAAACGCAGCCGTTTTCATTGCGAAATCTTTTCCCGATCGCATTTTCTCCGAATTGCCACCACGACGGGCATCGCGTCCGCCGTTAAGCGCGGCGGTCGGGCACGGCAACCGGCCACTCGCTTCTCCATATCTTCTCGCCGCATTCTGAGGCTTCCCGCTGCTCCAGGGCCCACGAAGGGCCCTCAAGACTGTGTCCTCGCGTAGACAGCCAAGAAGGACCTTTTCGGTCCTGATAACGCTCTCGGCTATCGTCTTCGTCCTCTCCTGTTTCGTGTACGGGAGCCGCGAGGGGATGTTCTCGCTCGGCTGGACGACGGCCAAACTGGGACATATCCGCTCCGACGGCGGATTCGCATACATTGCCCCCACGCACCATCCGGAGCTCAGCGAGGAACTGGATCCTTCCCTGGGCGTGGTCCTGGAGAACGGCGTGCCCCTTTCGGGGCCGGCCGGCGCCAAGCATGCCAACATCCGCAACATAGGCAAAGGCCGGACCTCTTTTTGGGGAAGATACGTCCATTTTTCCACCTCCGACAACAGCTCCCCAACCACAAACGGTCGAATCTACGAGATTCGGTATCCCCGATATGTAACCGACCCCTTTGCGTTCGCGTTCTACGCGGGCACGATACTCCTTCTCGGATGGGCCATTCGGCTTGCCATCAGGACGCCTGAGTTGAGGGAACCGATTGAGCGCGCCATGGCCAAGTCGCCAGGGCCCGTCTTCTCTGTTCTTCTCGGCCTCTCGGCATTCTTCCTCGCGCTGTCGTATGCCGCCTACTCAAACCGGCAAGGAACCCCTTTGCTCGGCTGGAGGACAGACGCCCTGGCATCTATTTCGCATGAGACCGGATTCGCATTCAGAGCCTCCACCCGCCATCCGGAACTGAGCGCTGAGGACAAGCCCTCCCCAGGTGTCGTCTTGGAGAATGGCCGCCCACTGCGCGCCGGAGACACAAGGCATGAGGAGATTCGCAACCAAGGCAGCGGTTCCTATTCGTTCTGGGGCCGCCTTGTCTACTTTTCCGCCTCCGACAACAGCGCACCCGGTGCCAACGGGCGGTCCTACGCGATCCGCTATCCGAGGACAGTACCCACGGCCGCGGCCTTCGCAATCTACGTCGGTACGCTCCTCGTTCTTGGTTCGTCCGCATGGTACGCAAGCAAGGAACCCAGCCTGCGGAAGACAATCGGACGTGCGGCCGCCTTTCTGCTCGATTCCCGTCTCTGCGGCCTACCAGCGTTTCCGGCCTTCCTAGTTTTCCTGGCCTGCGCGGTTTACGCAAACCGCGAGGGGCTCCTTCCGCTGGGGTGGAAGACGGATCTCCTGGCAAACATTCATAATGAAAGCGGACTCGCGTTCAAAGCCCACACTTACCATCCGGAAATCAGCGAAGCCGAATTTCCCCCCGCGATCGTCCTGGAGAATGGCGTGCCGCTGCACGGCGAGCCCTTCACAAGCCACGAGGACATTCGCAAACTGGGCGCCGGCCGATTTTCTTTCTGGAGCGACCTCGTTTATCTCTCCGCCTCCGACAACAGCGCACCCGACCGCAACGGGCGAATCTACTCGATTCGGTATCCCAGGACGGCCGGGGCAGCCGTCGCGTACACCATCTATGCCAGCGCCCTCGTGCTCCTTGGAGCGTCCATTTGGAGGCGCGGCAAGATCCCGGACCCCCCGTTCTATCTGCCAGCGGCATTCGTGGTCTTTATCTTCCTAATCACGCGCCTCCCCTTCTTCTTGTACTACCCTGTAGTTGGCATCTCGGTAGATTCGGTCTCCTACCTGAGCTTGGTCGCCGCGCTCAGGAACCCGGGCTGGACGCAGTTCATAATGCGGACGCCGGGCTATCCTGTCTTCCTCTGGCCATTCACATTCCTGCCCAATCCTTGGCTGGCCGCCGTCTTCTTCCAGAGCATACTGTCCCTCGCCTCCGCCCTGTGCCTCGTCTACGCCGTATACCGCCTTCGGCGCCTCCTCGCGCTTCCCGCCGCGGTTGCAATGGCCGCATTCGTCGGCGACTCACAGAACCTGGTTTATGACACGGGCATAGTGAGCGAGAGCCTTTACACGAGCGCCATAATCCTTGCGGTGGCCTTCCTCTTTCTCGCATTCGCCGGATCCCGGCGAGTGTGCTTCTCACTCGCCTCGGCATTCACGGCGTTCACGATACTGGTGCGCCCAGCGGGGATATATTTCGCCGTCATATATATCGTCGTTCTGGCATTCCTCCTCTGGAACCGATACTCCGCCGGCGACGTTGTCCGGTTCCTCGCGCCCTTCCCGGCGCTCCTCTTGCTCTTCTGCATCTACAATTACGCAACGCTGGGGCATTTCGTCATCAGCCCGTTCGCGGAGGCAAATCTGGCGGGCGCGACCGCCTTATACTGGGAGCCCGACCCGCGTCTGCCAGATTTTATAAACAAGCCGCTGACGGACCTCCCGGCCTTATACGAGAAGGAGGGAGTCACGCCTGAGGACCTCGCCATATTGCGGAGCTCCTGGGACCCATACTCGCTGGCCCCGTTGTTTCAGGAGCAGTACAACAGGCTTGTCTGGGTCTCGGGACTGGGTTCCGGAAGCGCCTTTGGCAGCCGGGGCTATCTTTTCTACCGGCCGTACATCAGGGAGGTTTCGCTGCTGGCCATCCGGAAGCATCCAGCCTTTTATGCAAAGTTTATCTGGACGAATTTCGTGTGCTTCTTTTTCCGCAATACCCGTGATCGTTTCGAGTTCTATTCCGCACTCAAGGAGCGCATCACGGACGAGTTCATCACGGGAAAGCCCGAATACCTCGAAATACCGCCTGAGATCCAGCGTGTCTTCCCTCCTCTTCCGCCGGCGGTTCAAATCGTCGCTGCAGTCGACGGCCGCGAAGTTGTGCTCGCGCAGCATTATCTGACGCGGCCCCATATCGTCTGGCAGGCGAAGCAATGGAAATACTTTCTGAACAGCTTCTGGGTCTGGGGCTATTTCGTCATGCTTGTCATGAGCGGGCTGCGGCTGCTTCTCTCACGCGGGCGGCACCTGGGCGCGTTTTTGCTGTTCGCACTTTCACTGGTCGCCCTGGGCGCGGGACTAGTCGTCGCGCTCTTGGAATCAGCCATCGACCGATACACGTGCCCAACGCAGTTCGTGTTCTATCTCGCTGTCGTATTGGTGCCGCTCCTTTGGACGCGCATCAAGGCAGGGCCCTTTCATGGATACAGGCCCTCTTCGGGCCCGCGACTTAGTAACATCGCTGCTGCTGGCGCCGCAGCCGATCGCGGGACGCCATGCGATGGGGGGCCTGCGTGATGGTCTTCCCAAATTGTCTGCCGATTGGTTCTGATCCGGCAAGCGCGCGGGGCTCCCGTCCAGGCAACCGCGTCAATTCTCGGGTGACGCCGACTATTGATATTCCCCGGCTGCAAACGCAAATTTGAGTTGGTGATGTCCTTTCGAAATTCAATCCGACAGGCTTGGCTTTTCGAACTCGGCGTCGTCGCGATGATCATTCTCGGTTGCGTCGCGATTCTCAGAACGGGGGCCAGGCTGCCGGGGGCCTTCAGCCTCCTATCCCTGCCGGGCCGCAATACTCTGACGCAAGCCGGGGGAAACCTGGTCGGCGGCCTGGCTGGACCCCTTACCTTCTCAATCGCCGTTTTCGGGGCGCTTTCCTGTCCACAGCGCCTTCGGCGCGTCGCAACCCTGGGCGTGGTGTTGCTGGGTTTTTCGCTGGCGCTGGCCGAACTTTGGGGCAGTGGCGCATCCACGGTTTCGGTCGTGGGCGGGTTTCTGCCCAATTCGGACGCTCGCGATTACGTCATTGAGGGCACGCGTCTGACGGAGGGGAAAGACCTCACTCAGCTCGGCTCCAGCCGACCACTTACAGGTGCCTATATGGCCGCCATGTTGTGGCTTTCCGACAGCAATCTGCAGATCGCTGTCTCGCTGCTGGGTTTTTTCTCCGCGATATCCATCGCGCTCCTCTTGTTCCATGCGCGAAGGCAATTTGGAGCTGCTGCGGCGGCGATAGCGTTTTTCGTCTTGTTTCTGTTCTATCGGCGGTTTCTCGGTTCGACGGCCTGCGAAAGCTGCGGCATCACATTTGGCGCTCTGGGGTTAGCCCTGCTGCTAGACGGTTTCGACCGGCGCGGAGCCCTCGAGGTTGGTCTTGGAGCCATCTGCCTGGTGAGCGCGCTCAATGTTAGGCCCGGGGCCTTTTTTACCCTGCCCTGCCTATTGCTCGCAATAATCTGGCTCTGGCGAAGCGACCGTAGGCGCTCGCTGCGCGTCGCTGTCGTTGCGGCATTCTGCATGGCGATCGCCGCAGCCGCGAATGTCGGCGTTTTCAAGGTTCTGGGAACGAAGGAAGGCGTATTGTTTTCCAATCTCGGGATTGTCCTCTACGGCACGATCCACGGCGGCAATTGGACATTGGCATACGAGCAGCATCCCGAGTTATTGAAGATGCCGGAGGGTAGGCGGGCGGCGGCGGCCTACAAAATAGTCTGGGAGGACTTGAGGAAGGAACCGTCGCTTGCCTGGACAGGGGCCATCCGCGCCTGGGGGGATTTCTTCTTGAACCGCCACGGGCCCTTCAGCTATGTGCCGAATCGAACCTTGGAGAAGGCCGTGCTATTGCTGGCCGCGCTTGGCCTTGCATTCGCGATCCGTGGGGTGCCTGGGCGCGGCGATTGCTGCGTGATCCTGTGCGGCGCCACCGGCGTGGCCATGTCACTACCGTTTGCACCGGCATGGGATTCGGACAACATGCGCGCCTATGCCGTGACCATTCCGTTTTTTGCTATTATCAGCGGCTGCGGCGCAACCGCGCTCTGCGCTGTAGTCAGCCGATTTTGGCGCCTTATTTGGCCGCAAGCCACGGCGGTGGGGCAATCGCCCGCCGGTTCATCCAACCTCTTAACGGTTACCGCCGGAGCAATGCTAACGTGCCTTTATCTTCTGCCCGTCTTCGTGCGTTTTGCGGCTTCACATCAGGAGCCCCCGGTACTGCACCGCGCGGGCGGCCATGCGGAGCTGGCCCTCACTCTTAGGCCGGGAAACCTGCTCCGAATTGTCCCGGACACCGCGGCGCGCACCTACCTGCCCGATGTCCGCCAAAGTGACTTTCTGGAGAGACTTGGATACTACGGCATCATGTGGCACGAGCAGGCCGATTATCTGCGCCGGCTGGTGCCGTATGATCCCATGTTCGTCATCCCTGGAAGCACACACTTGGGTTTCATCGTCATCCGCCGCAGGGACGTTTCACCCGGAGAGCGCGTTCACTTGCGTGGCCATGTTCACAACGTGGTGGACGGCGATTTCTTCGTCGAAGACGGCCTCCCTTGATCTCTTGCGCGAACTGGCGGCCTTCCGTTGCGCAATTCTCGCCTCCTCTTCCAGGTCGTGGCGCTCGCCGCCCGCCCGCCCTTCCCTTTTTGCTTGGTCTGCTCTCCGAAATTGCCATCTCTACCAAGCATGTGTCCTGGCTTGCGCCGAGGGGTTTCATCGCCGTCTAGCATGCTGTCCGAGACCCGGACACGGGCGTCTCTGATTTCGCTATCTTACTGATTATGTGCGGCATTACAGGTTTCGTTGGCGCGGGGCACGAGGGCGATCTCAGGCGCATGACCGACACGCTTGCGCACCGCGGTCCGGACGACTCCGGCTACTGGGTCGACCCCGTTCGAGGCGTTCATCTCGGCCACCGCCGCCTTTCCATCCTTGATCTCGCTGGCGGCCACCAGCCAATGGTCACGGCTGACGGCGACCTTGTCATCATCTTCAATGGGGAGATCTACAATTTTGCCGAGCTTCGCGCCCAGCTCGTCGCCCGCGGCCACAAGTTCCAAACCGACCACTCCGACACCGAGGTCCTTCTTCACGGCTATCGCGAATGGGATGCCGGACTGCCCGGCCGGTGCAACGGAATGTGGACCTTCGTCATTTACGACCGTTCCCGCCGCCGCCTCTTCGGAAGCCGTGACCGGTTCGGAAAGAAGCCTTTTTTCTACTCTACGCAGAATGGCGCATTCGTCTTTGGCTCCGAGCTGACAGCCGTCCGCGCGCACCCTGCCGTCAATTCGACGCTTTCCCGCCGGGCCCTCAAAAAATATTTTGCCTACGGCTACATCCCCGCCCCGCACACGATCCTCGAGGGCGTCTACAAGCTGCCCGGAGGCCACTCGTTCATCCTCGACGTCGAATCCCCCGCGCTGGCGCCGCGTGTTGAGAAGTACTGGGACTTTGTCCTCGAGGCGTTCGCCGGCAACGAAATCCCTGCGGATCCCGAGGGCACATGGGGCGAGGAGCTTCGCGCGCGCCTGGATGATGCCGTGAGGCGGCGCCTGGTGGCGGACGTGCCGGTCGGCGTATTCCTTAGTGGTGGCATCGACTCGTCCGCAGTCACCGCCTTCGCGTCGCGGCATGTCCCCGCAGGCCGGCTGAAGACGTTCAGCATCGGCTTCGAGGAGGCGAGCTTTGATGAGTCCGCCTTCGCGCGGCGGGTCGCGGAACTCTTCAAGACGGACCACCACCTTGAGACGCTTTCGATTTCGAAGGCCCATTCGTTGCTTCCGACAATCGCTCGGAGGCTCGACGAACCGATGGGCGACAGCTCGCTGTTGCCAACCTATCTCCTGAGCCAGTTCACGCGCACGCAAGTGAAGGTCGCGCTCGGTGGCGATGCAGGCGATGAGCTGTTCGCCGGTTACGACCCCTTTGTTGCCCTGCGCAAGGCCGAGATATATGCCAAGTTCGTCCCCCGGCCCGTTCATCGAGCCATCTGCATGCTGGCGGCGAGGATGCCCGTCTCGCACACCTACATGAGTTTCGACTTCCGGCTAAAGCGCACGCTCCGCGGCTTGAGCTATCTGCCCAGGCTTTGGCTTCCGGTTTGGACGGCGCCCCTCGACGCATCGGAGCTTGCCGACCTTTTCAGCGAGCCTGCCGACTTGGACGACATTTTTTCCGAGGCGATCGCAACCTGGGAGGGTTGCGCGCAACCAGACGTCGTGGATCGGACGTTGCAATTCTTTACCAAACTCTACCTTCAGGACGATATCCTCGTAAAGGTCGACCGGGCGAGCATGATGCATGGCTTGGAGGTACGGGCTCCTTTCCTCGACATCGATTTTGTCAATCTTGCGCGCCGCATCCCGTCCGCATGGAAATACCGGCATGGCCAGACAAAATATATCCTGAAGAAGGCGCTGGAAACTGTCCTTCCAGCGGACGTCCTCTATCGCAAGAAGCAGGGCTTCGGTGTCCCCATCGGCGCTTGGTTCAGGAATGGCCAGCTCGGCCTGGACGATGCGCCCTTGCCATGCCTGAACGGCGCCTTTGTTGAGGCCCGGCTCGCCGAGCACCGCGCCAACCGCGCGGACCAGCGCGCCTTTCTCTGGAATACCTGGCTATTCAGCCAGTGGTGGCGCACCTGATCGATGCCTACCGCGGCGCCAGTCATATTATTGTTCCCATGCTGTGCCGGTTCGGCACCTTGATCGCCGGGCGCGTGAAAGGGCGCACAGAAGCGGCCCACGCACCCGCAACTGGTTCCGTATGAGAATCCTGCTAATCAATTACGAATACCCGCCCGTGGGCGCTGGCGCTGCCACCGCCTCGCAGGCGATCGGCCGATCGCTTGTGGCTTCGGGCCATCCTTCCACCGTCCTGACTACGGGTCTTGATAGCCTAGTCGGGACGAGCGAAGACGGGAGCGTCCGCGTCATCCGCATGGCCTCGCACCGGCGGCGGCGCGAATCCGCGACGATCTCCGAGATGGTCTCATTCATGGTGCATGCCGGGAGCGCCGTGCGCGGAATTGTCCGCTCGGAGCGCATAGAGGGCATAATCGCCTTCTTTTCCTTCCCGTCGGGCCCTGCCGCATGGTGGGCGCATCGGGCCACGGGCGTGCCCTATGTGATCTCGCTCCGCGGGGGCGATGTGCCCGGCGCGGAGTCCCGCCTGGCTCTGGTTCACCGCTGCCTCGGTCCATTTCGACGCCGAATCCTGCGTTCGGCCCGGGCCGTGGTCGCCAACTCACCAGGCCTTAAGGCAATGTCCGAGAAGACCGATCCGGTGGCCGTGCAGATGATCCCCAACGGCGTCGACACGGAATTCTTTGTGCCGGCCGCGCCGGCCCGCCCCAGGAACCTACCCCCGCGCCTCCTTTTCGTCGGTCGATTTCAGGCGCAGAAAAACTTGCTCTGGCTGCTCGAGCAGCTCGCAGAGATCCGCCGCGCTTCCAGGCTATCGTTCGCGCTCGACCTAGTCGGCGATGGACCACTCCGGCCCGCCCTTGCCGCCCGGGTCCACGAACTTGGGCTTGCCGACGTCGTGCAATTCCACGGCTGGAAGGACCGTGCCGAGCTCCGCGCCTATTACCAGGCGGCTGATCTTGTCATCAATCCCTCGCTTTACGAAGGAATGCCAAACGTCGTCTTAGAAGCGATGGCCTGCGGCCGCCCGGTTCTCGCAAGCCGGGTGCCAGGCAATGAAGCCGCCGTCGTCGACCGGGTCACTGGATGGCTTTTCCCGGCAGCCGATGCCGGCGGATTCTCCGAATGCGTCCGCACCCTCCTTACCCGGCCGGACATCGGGGCCGAACTGGGGATTCGCGCCCGCGAGCGGGCGGAACGGGAGTATCCATGGTCCCGCACCGCCCAGAGTTATCTTGAACTGTTGGCTTCGCCCTCTCCACATTCTCGGATCGAATGATTCTTGTCACCGGCAGCGCCGGCTTCATCGGCTTCCACGTAGCCCAACGCCTTCTGCGCGAGGGCCAGGCCGTGCATGGATTGGACAACGTGAACGACTATTATGACCCCTCGCTCAAGGAGGCCCGCCTTCGCCTGCTCCAGGCCCATCCTGGATTCACGTTCCACCGCGCAAATGTCGCCGACCAGGCCGCCGTAACCAGCGTTTTTGAAAAGGAGCGCCCCGAGTTCGTCATCCACCTCGCCGCGCAGGCCGGCGTGCGCCATTCGCTGACACACCCCCGGCTCTACGCTGAAAGCAATGTCTTGGGCTTCCTCAACATTCTCGAGGGTTGCCGCCATTGCGGGGTGAAGCACTTGGTCTATGCCTCCTCCAGCTCCGTGTACGGCTTGAACAGCGCCATGCCGTTCTCCGTCCACCAGAACGTCGATCACCCCGTCAGTCTTTACGGGGCCACCAAGAAAGCCAATGAGCTAATGGCGCACAGCTACAGCCACCTATACCGGCTGCCAACGACGGGCCTGCGCTTTTTCACAGTCTACGGTCCCTGGGGCCGGCCAGACATGGCATACTTTCTCTTCACCAAAGCGATTCTCGAGGGCAAGCCGATCGACGTCTACAATGAGGGCAAAATGAAGCGCGACTTCACGTACATCGACGACATCGTCGAGGGCGTGGTGCGCACAACGGCCCGTCCCGCAACCCCCAATCCGCAATGGCAAGGTCAGGCTCCCGACTCCGCCACCAGCCCGGCGCCCTACCGGCTTTACAATATTGGCAACCACTCGTCGGTAGAACTCCTCCGTTTCATCGAGGTCATCGAGGATTGCTTGGGCAAGAAGGCCGTAAGACGCCTGTTGCCCGTCCCGCCCAGCGACGTGATTGCCACCGCCGCCGACGTCTCCGACCTCACCCGGGATGTCGGCTTCGAGCCCAATACGCCCATTGAAACCGGCCTCCGCCGTTTCATCGATTGGTATCGCGTTTACTATCGGGCGTGAATACTTCGGCGACCGTTTCTAGGAGCTCAGTCGAGCCATCGGCCGCTGGCCATTCCTGGCATGAAGAGACGAACTTACTCCTCGCCGATGTCGATGAGCGCACTCAATTGTATTCGTCCAGTCTAATTTCAGCTGCTGCCCGGCATCATGCTTAGCGTCAAGCGCAAGATGTTCATTGCCCGGACGATGAACCGCGCCCTGCGCGTCGCGCGCGGCCTCGCCGGACAACGAATGCGCACCCGCTGCAACCGCATGGGCGTTGAGTGGGATCTCGACCTCGACGAAGGAATAGACCTATCCATTTATTTGCTCGGCGCATACGAGCGGAGCATGCTTCGGGCTTACTCCTCTGTAATACGCCCCGGAGACGTGGTTTTCGACATTGGGGCCAATATTGGGGCTCATACGCTGCATTTTGCGAGACTCGTCGGACCAGCGGGCCGCGTATTTGCTTTTGAACCAACCGATTACGCATCGGCCAAGATACGCCTGAACCTGGCTATCAATCCGGAACTGGCACGCCGCGTGAATTTTCATCAGCGCTTCCTTGTAGACCAGGATCGGAATGCGCTCGTCGCCACTCTTCCGGTAGAGCACCGCCGAATCCGCGGGCGGGCGGCCTTGAAGGGCGCTCTGCAGATCCATGGACGTGTCGACCAGGCGAAATTCCAGCTTGGCCGTGCGACCGAGCAGATCGACGAGCGCCTTCGGATCGCGAAGGCCTGGCACCTGCACAAGGAAACGGTCGTTGCCTTGTCGGCCGATAGTCGGCTCGGCAAGGCCAAGCTCTTTGATCCGCCTCTCGATGATGGGGATCGATTGATCGATCGCCTGCTGCATGTATTCCACCACCGCAGCTTCGGTCGGCGCGAGGCGGATAAATCCGTCGCCAGCATCGCTCACGTCGAGGCTGGGCTGACCATTGCCCGCGGTCTTGCCGACCACCGGCTGCGACAGTTCGCGCAGGCCGCTGAGCGCGCTCTCCAGGTCGGCAGGATCGCGCAGTTT
>Ga0209415_10007412_pt1 | contig 19174 bp, 16 predicted proteins | sample PeaSoiSIISIP2007_FD_187696 | JGI IMG/M metagenome (GOLD analysis project Ga0209415, IMG submission 187696) | Peat soil microbial communities from Weissenstadt, Germany - SII-SIP-2007 (SPAdes) (version 2) | ecosystem: Environmental > Terrestrial > Soil > Wetlands > Peat | place: Germany... | reverse complement strand
GCCTGTGCGGTCAGGCGGGGCCGATCGCCAACGGGGTGACATCGCCATGAACGCCGCGGCCGATATCGTCTTTCTCTTCGACGTCGACAATACGCTGCTCGACAACGATTGCTTTCAGGACGAGCTGCGCAGGGAGCTGCAACGCGCCCACGGCGATCGGGCATGCGCGCGCTATTGGGAGATTTTCGAAGAGCTGCGCGGCGTGCTCGGCTACGTCGATTATCTCGGCGCTTTGGAGCGCTACCGATTGGAGAACCCGCACAATCCCTCGATCTTTCGCACCGCCAACTGGGTCCTCGACTATCCGTTCGCCGATCGTCTCTATCCGCACGCCCTCGACGTCGTGCAACACGTGCGGCGATGGGGATCCGCCGTCATTCTCTCGGATGGCGACGCGATCTTTCAGCCGCACAAGATCGTGCGCTCGGGTCTGTGGCACGCTTTCGACGGCAATGTGCTGATCTACATCCACAAGGAGACTGAGCTCGCGGACGTCCAGCGCTGGCATCCCGCCCGACGTTACGTGCTCATCGACGATAAGTCCGCCATCCTCGCCTCGGTCAAGGCGGCATGGGGCGATCGGGTCACGACCGTCTTTCCCAAGCAGGGCCACTACGCTCTTCAGGAGCCGCCGCGAGATGGCGCCTCCGTCGATATTGCCATCGATAAGATTGGCGATTTATTGGGCGTCGATCTGTCAAAGCTCACATGATGATTTGCGGCGCGATCTTTGCCATGGCGATTACCCCTTCTTATTGAACTTTGGTTTAGGGCGTCCATACCAACACGCCACGAGAATCGACCTCGGTCTAATTCAGCGTTCTGGTTTAATCGCATAGGCCTTCCTGAGAGAAGAGGGGTTGAAGAGCGCGAGAATGATCATGACCGCAACAATGACGTCTTACCCGCAAACCTAACGCGGGGTCGCCAAGTCCCGCCGCATTTGGTCCGCGCTCTGGGCGATCCGCTGCGCGCCCTCCCGCGTCGCGGGCTCTGGACAAGTCTACGCAAGCCCGTTAGCGAAGAGGAAAGCGGTGCGCGGTTAAAGGCGCGCCGGGCCGGGAAGGACAGGCGATGGACTATCAGCGGAGCTTCGAGGACGCGATATCGCGCCTGAGGGCTGAGGGGCGCTATCGCACCTTCGCCAATCTCGAGCGCGACGCGCGCCGCTTCCCGATGGCGCGGTGGCGCCCCGCGGGCCGGGAGGATAGGCCACGCGAGGTGACCGTCTGGTGCTCCAACGACTATCTCGGCATGGGCGGCTGCCCCGAGGTGATCGAGGCCGCGGTCAGCGCGGCGCGCGCCCATGGCGCAGGGGCAGGCGGAACCCGCAACATCTCAGGCACGCACAATCCGATCGTCGAGCTCGAGGCCGAGCTCGCCGACCTGCATGGCAAGAAGGCGGCGCTCGCCTTCACCTCGGGCTGGATTTCCAATCTCGCGGCGATTTCGACCATCGCGAGCCTTCTGCCCAATTGCCTGATCCTCTCCGACGCGCTGAACCACAATTCGATGATCGAGGGGGTGAAGCGCTCGGGCTGCGAAAAGAAACTGTGGCGCCACAACGACGTCGCCCATCTTGAAGAGCTGCTCGCCGCCGAGCCGGTCGACCGCGCCAAGCTCATCGTGTTCGAGAGCCTCTACTCGATGGACGGCGACTTCGCGCCGATCGGCGATGTCGTCGCCCTTGCCGAACGATACAACGCTCTGACCTATATCGACGAAGTGCACGCGGTCGGCCTCTATGGTCCGCGCGGCGGAGGGTTAAGCGAGCGCGAAGGGCTGGCTTCGCGCATCGACGTCATCGAAGGCACGCTCGCCAAGGGCTTCGGCTCGCTCGGCGGCTACATCGCGGCCAACGAGGCGATCGTCGACGCGGTGAGGAGCTATGCGCCCTCGTTCATCTTCACCTCGACCCTGCCGCCGAGCGTCGCCGCGAGCGCGACGGCCGCCGTCCGCCACCTCAAGCGATCGAGCGTCGAGCGCGAGCGCCACCAGCTTATGGCGAAGCTCGTCAAGCACGCGCTCGGCGCCGCCGGCCTGCCGGTGATGGACAATCCCTCGCACATCGTGCCGGTCCTGGTCGGCGACGCGCGCAAGTGCCGGGCGGCCAGCGAAATGCTGCTCGAGCGGCACTTAATCTACATCCAGCCGATCAACTATCCGACCGTCGCCAAGGGGACCGAACGGCTGCGCGTGACGCCGACCCCCGCCCATAGCGAGGCGCAAATCGCGGGCCTGGTCGAGGCGTTGGTCGACGTGTGGAAAACGCTCGGCCTTGCGTTCGAGGAGGCGCGCGTCATTCCGCTGTTCCGCGCCAATGCGAGCGACCCGGCCCACTGCGTCTATCCCGAAATGAAGCGTGCGGCGGAATAGACGGCGCCTTGTGGGGGCGCGAGCGTTCGAGCCAGGCGGTTTTCGTGGAGGATGAGCCCCCCCGACCCTCACCCACGATCTCCGGGTCCAGCCCGGAGAGGAGAGGGAGCGCGACCCTAATTCCGTTCACCGGCGCAGGCGGCCCCGTAGGACGTTCGGAAGAACGCCAGTCTCTCGTCGTGCCGCAGGGCGCGATGAAGGTTTCGCCGGCGCCGCCAAGGCTCCCGCGCGAGCCGTTCCTCGCCGCGCTCGCCGGCCAGCGGCAGCGGACGCCGCCGATCTGGCTCATGCGCCAGGCCGGCCGCTATTTGCCGGAATATCGCGATATTCGCGCGAAAGCCGCGACGTTTCTCGATTTCTGCTACACGCCCGCCTTGGCTGTCGAGGCGACGCTGCAGCCCATCCGCCGTTTCGGCTTCGACGCGGCGATACTGTTCTCCGACATCCTCGTTCTGCCAGACGCGCTCGGCCAAAGCGTCGCGTTCGAATCCGGCGACGGTCCGCGCCTCGAGCCGATCCATGACGCGGCCGGGCTTTCGCGTCTCCGCCACGAGCCCGACTGGGACCGGCTCGCGCCCGTGTTTGAGGCTCTTGATCGGCTCAAAGTCGCTCTGCCGGACGATGTCGCGCTGATCGGCTTCTGCGGCGCGCCGTGGACGGTGGCGAGCTACATGATCGCCGGGCGCGGCACGCCGGATTCTGCGCCCGCACGGCTTTTCGCCTACCGCCATCCGGACCTGTTCGCGACGTTGATCGACCGGCTCGTCGACGCCTCGGCGGAATACCTGATCCGTCAATTTGCTGCGGGCGCGGAAGCCCTGCAGATCTTCGATTCTTGGGCGGGCGTGCTGCCGCCGACCGAATTCGAACGCTGGTGCGTCGCGCCGATCGCGGCGCTCGCGGCCAAGGTTCAGGCCAAGGCGCCTTACGCGCGGATCATCGCCTTTCCGCGCGGCGCGGGGACGCAACTGAGAAAATTCGCACGCATCGCTGAAATCGACGCGATCTGCCTCGACACGGGCGTCGAGCCAAGGGTCGCCGTCGCCGCGCTGCCCGAACGCTTCGCCTTGCAGGGCAATCTCGACCCGTTGGCGCTGGTCGCCGGCGGCCCCCGTCTCGACGAGGACATCGAGCGCGTCCTCAAGGGATTCGAGACCCGCGCGCATATCTTCAATCTCGGCCATGGCGTCCTGCCTGAAACGCCCCTCGAGCATGTGGAACGCCTGATGGCTCGGGTGCGCCGCAGACGAGAGCTGTGAACGATCCCGCCCCGACAGTCGACGACCCGCGCTTGATCGGCGCGCAGGACTGGTTTCGGGAGATCCAGGGACGGATCATCGAGGCGATCGAGGCCTTGGAGCGCGAGTTCGCGGGCTTGGGCCCCGTCCGCGAGCCCGGCCGGTTCGCGCTTGAGCCTTGGGAGCGCACCGATGCGAGCGGCGCGCCGGGCGGCGGCGGGCGTATGGCAATGCTGCGCGGCCGCCTGTTCGAGAAGATGGGCGCGCACTTGTCCGTCGTGCACGGCGCTTTTCCCGCCGAATTCGCCGCCCAGATTCCCGGCGCGGAAGACGACCCGCGCTTCTGGGCGGCGGGCGTCTCCGTCATCGCCCACCCCTGGAGCCCGCATGTGCCGACGGTTCACATGAATGTGCGGCTCGTGAGAACGACCAAGACCTGGTTCGGCGGCGGCGCGGATCTGACGCCGATGCTGGACGCCCGCCGCAAAGGGGACGATCCGGACGCGATCGCTTTTCACTCGGCGATGCGGGCCGTCTGCGAGCGGCACCCGAGAGTGGCCGACGCCGAGCGGTTCAGGACCTGGTGCGACGAGTATTTCTATCTCAAGCATCGCAACGAGCCGCGCGGGATCGGCGGCATCTTCTTCGACTATCTCAACAGCGCCGAGGACGCCGGCAATTCCGCGTTCGACGCCGATTTCGCCTTCGTGCGCGACGTCGGCGAGAGCTTCATTGCGATCTATTGCGCAATTGTCCGGCTGAACGCGGCGAAACCGTGGAGCGCCGCCGAGCGCGAGGAACAATTGGCGCGTCGCGGACGTTACGTCGAGTTCAACTTGCTCTATGATCGGGGAACCATCTTCGGCTTGAAGACCGGCGGGAACATCGCATCGATCCTGTCATCGATGCCGCCGCTCGCAAGCTGGCCGTAAGGCTCTCTTTAAAGAAATTCGTGAGGAATCGACATGACCAATGCCGCGGAATCCGGCCGCTTTCGCATCGGCGGCGCGTTCGACGTCAACCGCCTGGGCTTCGGCGCGATGCGCATTGTCGGCCGCGGAATCTGGGGCCCGCCCCCGGATCGCGCCGAGGCCATGCGCACGTTGCGCCGCCTGCCTGATCTCGGCGTCGATTTCATCGACACCGCCGATTCCTATGGCCCCGATTTTTCCGAAGAGCTGATCCGGGAAGCGCTCGCGCCTTACGGCAAGATCCATGTCGCGACCAAAGGCGGCCTGGCGCGAACGGGACCGAACATATGGATTCCGCTCGGACGGCCCGAATATCTGATCCAGCAGGCTTACAAGAGCCGCTGGCGGCTCGGCGTCGAGACGATCGACTTGTGGCAGCTGCATCGCATCGATGCGAAAGTGCCGGCGAACGAGCAGTTCGACGCCATCAAGTCGCTGATCGAGGACGGCGTCATCCGCTGCGCCGGCCTTTCGGAGGTGAGCGTCGCGGAGATCGAGGCGGCCTCGAAGGTGTTTCCGGTGGCCACGGTGCAGAACCGTTACAACCTCACCGACAGGGCGAGCGAGGCCGCGCTCGACCACTGCACAAAAAAAGGCATTGGCTTCATCCCTTGGTTCCCGCTCAACGCCGGCGAGTTGGCGCACGAAGGCTCGGCGCTCGACGCCATCGCGGCCAAGCACAAGGCGAGCCCCGGCCAGATCGCGCTCGCCTGGCTCTTGAAGCGCAGCCCGGTCATGCTGCCGATCCCCGGCACCGGCAAGGTCGCCCATCTCGAGGAGAACGTCGGCGCGGCGGCGATCAAACTGACCGACGACGAATTCGTGACGCTCGATCGCGAGGGGCGCGTGGCGAGCTGACCGCGAGGGGTCAACTCCGCAGCACGACGCAACCGCCGCCGGCGGCCTCGAGACGGGCGCAGATCTTTTGCGCTTCGGCGCGGGACTGGGCGGGCAGGCGCACGCGGTAGAACGGGCGGAAGCCGCGGCTCATGAGCGGCGCACCGAGGATGAAGGGGTCCATGCCGCCGATCACGCTGGCGTAGCGGGCCTCGGCGCGCGCGAAGGCGGTGAGCGCCTCGGCCTTCGAGAAGCTGCCGGCGACCTGCACGCCCCACGGCGCGAACAGCCCCGACACGACGGGCGAGGCTGCGGGCCCTGTGCGCAGGGTCGCGACCAGGCTTAGGCATGGCGCCGCCGGCTTGGGGGAAGCGGAGGAAGGCGGCGTGGGCCCGCGCCAATCTTCGGCCGAGTAACCGGTGATCGCGAGCACGTAGTCCTGCGTCTCGAAGGGGAGCGCGTCTTTGCCGGCGAGCCAATTGTCGACCGCAGTCGGCCCGGCGTTATAGGCCGCCGCCGCGAGGCCCAGATTGCCGAAGCGGAGCTCGAGCTCGGCGAGCAGCTTTGCCGATTCCGGGATCGCCGCCGCCGGATCGAAGGGATCGGCGAGCCCGCGCTCCGACGCCGTTCGCGGCATGAACTGGGCCACGCCCTGAGCGCCCGCCGGACTGACGGCGGTCGGCTGGAACGCGCTCTCCCGCCAGATGAGCCGGGTGAAAAAGCCGACCGGCAGCCCCTCGGCCATGGCCGAGGATTCGACGATTCCGCACAAGGTCGCGAGCGCGTTGTCGGTTGTCGGACCGGCGTCGCCGCCGGCCGTGCGTTCGGTCAGCCAAACGACGAGCGCGGCAAGGGCGAGCGCGGCGCCCCTCCGGCCGCGGCCGCGCCGCCAAGATCCGGTCAAAACGCGCATGCGGTCCCCGATTGCCGCATTCCCAAGACAACGAGCGCGGCGAGGCTAGCGGCGTTATGCACGCGGCTCATGCGGCGTTCTCCACTGTCACTCGCCTCGGCTCAGCGACGCGGGCTGAAGGGTCGGCTTTGCCCGATGAAGAGCCGATGCTATAGGGGCTCGGCATCGTCACGCCGCGCTTTTCCCCCGGAGGAAATTCTCTCCGATGTCCAAGATCAAGGTTAAGAATCCGGTTGTCGAGCTCGACGGCGACGAGATGACGCGCATCATCTGGCGCCTCATCCGCGACAAGCTCATCCATCCCTATCTGGACATCGACCTCAAGTATTTCGACCTGTCGATCGAGCACCGCGACGCGACCAGCGACCAGGCCACGATCGACGCCGCCGAGGCGATCAAGGCCTGCGGCGTCGGCGTCAAATGCGCGACGATCACGCCGGACGAGGCGCGCGTCAAAGAGTTCCATCTCAAGGAGATGTGGAAGAGCCCAAACGGCACCATCCGCAACATTCTGGGCGGCGTCATCTTCCGAGAGCCGATCATCTGCAAGAACGTGCCGCGTCTCGTCCCCAGTTGGACGCAGCCGATTGTCATCGGCCGCCACGCCTATGGCGATCAGTACCGCGCGACCGATTTCAAGGTGCCTGGAAAGGGCCGTCTGACCATCCGCTTCGAAGGCGACGACGGCAAGGTGATCGAGAGAGAGGTGTTCAAATTCCCGGGCCCTGGCGTCGCGATGTCGATGTACAACCTCGACGACTCGATTCGCGATTTCGCCCACGCCTCGCTGAACTACGGGCTGATGCGCAAGTATCCGGTCTACCTGTCGACCAAAAATACGATTCTGAAAGCCTACGACGGGCGCTTCAAGGACATCTTCCAGGAGGTCTACGAGGGCGAGTTCAAGAGCCGGTTCCAGGCGGCCGGCATCGCTTACGAGCATCGCCTGATCGACGACATGGTCGCCGCGGCGCTGAAATGGTCGGGCGGCTACGTGTGGGCCTGCAAGAATTATGACGGCGACGTGCAGTCCGACACGGTCGCGCAAGGCTACGGCTCGCTCGGCCTGATGACCAGCGTGCTGATGACGCCCGACGGCCGCACGGTCGAGGCCGAGGCGGCGCACGGCACCGTCACCCGCCATTACCGCGAATATCAGCGAGGCCGCGAAACGTCGACCAACTCGATCGCCTCGATCTTCGCCTGGACGCGCGGCTTGTCGCACCGCGCCAAGCTCGACGGCAACGAGGCGCTCGCCAATTTCGCTTCGACCCTCGAGAGGGTGTGCGTCGAAACCGTCGAGGCCGGCTTTATGACGAAGGATCTTGCGCTGCTGGTCGGCCCCGAGCAGAAGTGGCTCTCGACCGAAGGCTTCCTCGACAAGGTCGACGAGAACCTCAAGAAGGCGATGGCTTAACGCCGGTCGAAGCCCTCATCCGGCCCTTCGGGCCACCTTCTCCAGCAAGCGGTCCGCTGAGGGGGAGAAGGGTAGCGCCCCCTCGCCCGCGAAGCGGGAGAGGGCTGGGGTGAGGCATGATGGCGTCAGCCCAGCTCTTCCTGCACGAGGCTCACCCAGTAGCCCGCGCCGAGGGTCAGGATTTCATCGTTGAAGTCGTAGCGCGGCGTATGAACGTCATTAAACGAGCCATCCGGGTTGGCGCCGGCGCCGATGAAAATGAAGGCCCCCGGGCGCGCGTTCAGCATGAACGAGAAATCCTCCGAGCCCGTCACCAGCGGCGCCTCAGCGTTCACCTTGTCACGACCAGCGAGCGGGCCGCCGCCACTGCGATGTCGGTCTGCTCGGCGTGGTTGACGGGCGCGCAGCTTGTTGGCGACGATCCTGGCGGTGCGCGTCTCCTCGAACGCGGTCTCCGGATGGCGATGGATGTCGCGACGAATGGCGATCAGCTCGGGCTCGTAGGCCTTGAGGGCGTCGAGGATTGGCGCGCGCGTGGTGCCCATGATCTTCCCCTCAATCCTTTCTGCTCGTTGTTGGTCGGCTTAAGCTCCGGCCGCCCGGCGCACGCCGGCCTCGACGGCCGCCAGCGCCTCTCGCGTCTTCGCGCCGTCCGGGCCTCCGGCCTGTGCCATGTCGGGCCGGCCGCCGCCGCCCTTGCCGCCGAGCGCGGCCGAACCGAGACGCACGAGTTCAACGGCGTTGAAGCGGCTGGTGAGATCGGGGGTCACCGCGACGACGATGCTCGCCTTCCCATCCTCGCTCGCGGCCGCGATCGCCACCACTCCCGAGCCGACGTTGTGCTTGGCCTCGTCCGCCAACGACTTCAAGTCCTTCATCTCGACGCCGCTCACGGCGCGGGCGTAGAGCTTGACGCCGGCGACGTCGCGCGCGGCGCCCGCTTCTCCCGAGCCGCCGCCCATCGCCAACCTGCGCCTGGCGTCGGCGAGTTCGCGCTCGAGCCTGCGCTTGTCGTCGATCAACGCTTCCAGCCGCCCGGCGGCCTCGCCGGCCGGCGCCCTAAGCAGCGCCGCGAGATCGGCATAGGCGCGCGCATCGGCTTCGAGCCACTTGCGCGCGTCGTCGCGCGTCTTGGCTTCGATGCGCCTCACGCCAGCGGCGTTCGGACTGTCGCCGACGATGGCGATGAGGCCGATGTCGCCGGTGCGCCTGACATGCGTGCCGCCGCAGAGCTCGATCGAATAGGTCCGCTCGTGGTTGGCGGCGTCCTCGATTGCGCCCATGCTGACGACGCGCACTTCGTCGCCGTATTTTTCGCCAAACAGCGCGCGGGCGCCGAGCGCGCGCGCGTCGTTGAGGCTCATCAGCCGCGTCGTCACCTCGGCGTTCTCCAAAACGACACGATTGGCGATGTCCTCGACCGCTTCGATCTCCCCGCGCGTGAGCGGCTTCGGATGCGCGAAGTCGAAACGCAACCGGTCGGGCGAGACGAGCGAGCCTTTCTGCGCGACGTGATCGCCGAGAACCAGGCGCAGCGCCTCGTGCAGGAGGTGGGTCGCGGAATGGTTGGCGCGCGTCGCCGTGCGGGCGGCGTGATCGACCGCAAGCTCGACCGCCATGCCGGGGCGCGCCGTTCCCTCGACGATCGCGACGTCGTGGACGATGAGGTCGCCGAGCTTCTTGCGGGCATCCACGACCGCGGCGCGGAAGCCGGGAGCGCTGATCTCGCCAACGTCGCCGACCTGGCCGCCGGCCTCGCCGTAGAAGGGCGTCTGGTTGAAGATCAGCGATCCCTTCTCGCCCGCCTCGAGCCTCTCAACCTCGACGCCGTCCTTGACGATCGCTTGAACGACGCCCTCGGCGGTCTCGGTTTCGTAGCCGAGGAAATCGGTCGCCCCCATTCTTTCGCGCAACCCGTACCAGACCGTCTCGGTCGCCGCTTCGCCCGAGCCCGCCCAGGCGCGGCGGGCCTCGGCGCGCTGGCGCTCCATGGCTGCATTGAACCCATCGACGCCGACCGAGAGCCCTCGTGCACGCAGCGCGTCCTGGGTGAGGTCAAGCGGGAAGCCGTAGGTGTCGTAAAGCCGAAAGGCCGTCTCGCCGCTCAGCTCCCCGCCCGCCGCGAGCGCACGCGTCTCGTCCTCGAGGATGGCGAGGCCGCGCGCCAGCGTCGTGCGAAAGCGCGTCTCTTCGAGTTTGAGGGTTTCCGAGATTAGGGCCTCCGCGCGCACCAGTTCCGGATAGGCCTGGCCCATTTCGCGCGTCAGCGCCGGAACGAGGCGCCACATCAGCGGGTCGCGGGCCCCCAGAATCTGGGCATGGCGCATCGCCCGGCGCATGATGCGGCGCAGAACGTAACCGCGCCCTTCGTTCGACGGCATGACCCCGTCGGCGACCAGGAACGCGGAAGCGCGCAAATGGTCGGCGATGACGCGATGCGAGGCGCGCTGCGGACCGTCGGGATCGACGCCGGTGAGATCGGCGCTGGCGCGGATGAGGGCGCGAAACAGGTCGATGTCGTAATTGTCGTGCACCCCCTGCAGGACGGCGGCGATGCGCTCGAGGCCCATGCCGGTGTCAATCGAGGGGCGGGGCAGGTTGACCCGCTCGCCGCCCGGCAGCGTCTCGAACTGCATGAACACCAGATTCCAGATCTCGATGAAGCGGTCGCCCTCCGCGTCCGGCGAGCCGGGCGGACCGCCGGGAATATGGTCGCCGTGATCGAAGAAAATCTCCGAGCACGGCCCGCATGGACCGGTGTCGCCCATCGCCCAGAAATTGTCGCTCGTCGCAATGCGGATGATGCGCTCGTCGGGCAGGCCGGAGATCCTCTTCCACAAGTCGAACGCCTCGTCGTCGTCGTAGTAGACGGTGACGGTCAGCTTCTGCCGGGGCAGTCCGAATTCGCGTATGAGCAGGTCCCAGGCGTATTCGATCGCGTGGTCCTTGAAATAGTCGCCGAACGAGAAGTTGCCCAGCATCTCGAAGAACGTGTGGTGGCGCGCGGTGTAGCCGACATTATCGAGGTCGTTGTGCTTGCCGCCGGCCCGCACGCATTTCTGCGCCGTCGCGGCCCGGACATAGGGGCGCTTCTCGACGCCGGTGAAGACGTTCTTGAACTGCACCATACCGGCGTTGGTGAACATCAAGGTCGGATCGTTGCGCGGCACGAGCGAGCTCGACGCAACGATCTCGTGCCCGTTTCCGGCGAAGAACCGCAGGAAGTTCGATCGAATCTCGTTGACGCCGCTCATGAGCAAAAATCGCCTGAAGCCCGATGCCGCCTTACGGCGCGTTCTAGAGCAAGGCCGCCAAAAGCGCCAACGGGAATCAGGGTCTGACACGGAAGCCGAGCCGGCCCTTTGACGCCACGTCGGCTTTTTACCCAGTGGGCGGGGCGCCGTCATCCGGGCGCCTTCGCCCGCCCCGCCCGCTTCTCCCGCATAGCCCGTTACGAACCAGGCGTCTTGCGAAGTAAGATCCGGAAGAAGGGATTCACCCACGCGGCCAGCCCCGTCTCCCGTTTACCGGAGAGGGGTTGGGGCGAGGACCGAAGCGGCGGCGCGAGAGCGGCGGGAGGGACCGCTCTCGCGCGCGCCCCGAACGCGCGAAGGCTCGAAACGCTTCCCTGGCGATGGGCGCGCCTCTTAAGGTGGGGGATGCGAGGCGCGGCCAAAGGAGGCGAATCAGGCTTCGGCGTCGTCTTCTTCCGCAGGGCCGGCGTTTTCGAGAATGCGCTCGGCGAGAAGGCCGGCGTTCTCTCGAACGGCGCGCTCGATCCTGTCGGCGATCTCCGGACTGGTCTTTAAGAGGGCCTTGGCGTTTTCGCGGCCCTGGCCCAGCCGCACGCTGTCAAAGGAAAACCAGGCGCCCGACTTCTCCACCACGCCGGCCTTGACGCCAAGGTCGATCAGCTCGCCGGCCTTGGAGACGCCTTCCCCATACATGATGTCGAACTCGACCTGTTTGAATGGCGGCGCGACCTTGTTCTTGACCACCTTGACGCGCGTCTGGTTGCCGACGACCTGCTCGCGCTCCTTGATCGCGCCAATGCGGCGAATGTCGAGACGCACAGAGGCATAAAATTTGAGCGCGTTGCCGCCCGACGTCGTCTCGGGCGAGCCGTACATGACTCCGATCTTCATGCGTATCTGGTTGATGAAGATCACCATCGTGTTGGAGCGCGAAATCGACGCGGTGAGCTTGCGCAGGGCCTGGCTCATCAGCCGCGCCTGCAATCCCGGCTGCGATTCGCCCATTTCGCCCTCGATTTCGGCTCGCGGCGTCAGCGCCGCGACCGAATCGATGACCAGCACGTCGACCGCGCCCGAACGCACCAGCGTGTCGGTGATCTCGAGCGCCTGCTCGCCGGTGTCGGGCTGGGAAATCAAAAGATCGTCGAGCTTGACGCCGAGTTTTTTCGCATAGACAGGATCGAGCGCATGTTCGGCGTCGACGAAGGCGCAAACGCCGCCTTTCTTCTGCGCTTCCGCGATCACGTGCAACGTCAGCGTGGTCTTGCCCGAGGACTCGGGCCCGTAGATCTCGACGACGCGTCCGCGCGGCAGGCCGCCGACGCCAAGCGCAATGTCGAGGCCGAGCGATCCGGTGGAGACCGTCTCGATCTCGACCGCCTGCTGATTCTTGCCCAGGCGCATGATCGAGCCCTTGCCGAACGCCCGTTCGATTTGCGACAGGGCGGCGTCGAGCGCCTTGGTCTTGTCCACGGTGGTCCCTTCCACGAGGCGAAGATTCGGTTGGGTCATAACCATCGTCCTTCTCTCACGGGCAGCGTCTGATCCGCAATCGCGGTTTACGCGCCCTCCTAATAAAAGCAATGGTGTACACGATTTGTTCTTCTACGCAAGTTCTTTTTCTGTTCTCGGCTCAGTTTTCTGAATACGTGAAGTACTAGCGCCATGCTTTCTCTTTTGCAGACGTAGCGCCGGCGCAAACGCCGAAGGTTCAAGCCGCGGCATCCGCGCGGACCCTCACGAAGATCGACAGCCTCACTTCGCGCCTTCCTCCCCACTTATGCTAGAGGAGCCCCTCATACTAGGGAGCGGTCATGAATTGGGGAACGCTTGCGCTTGCTTTCGCGGCCGCCTTCACGGGGGCCTCGTTCTACGTCAACTGGGTCGAGCAGCCGGCGCGGCTCGCGCTCGACGAGGGGGCGCTGCTGAGCGAATGGGGGCCGAGCGACAGCCGCGCGGTCGCGCTTCTCGCCGCTCTTGCGCTCCTGGCGGCGATCGCCGGCTTCATCGCCTATTTCGAATCGCAGGACGTGCGCTGGGCGTTCGGCGCGCTCATCATTATCGCGAGTTGGCTCCACGCGTTTTTTGTCATGGCGCCGCTCGACAACCAGATCCGGTCGCTGCGCGGCGGCGAAGTCGCGGCGGCGCGCGCTCTCGTTCGCCAATGGGGCATCGTCGAGTCCGGCCTGACCGCGATCGGGCTCATCGCGGTCCTCGTCTTTCTGTGGGCGCTTCGATGAGCGTGCGACATGCCCGCCGCCCCCTCATGGCCCTTAAGCCGCGTCAATCGTTCGGCCGAGGCAGGCGGGCAGGATGAGCGGCTCGGACTGGCCCCGCCGCTTTGCCCCTGCGGCGCGCGACGTCCGCGACGCCTTGCGCTTTTTCACCCGGGCGCCTCTCGGCGATCCCTCGCGCGACGCGCCGCTCGACATCAACCGCGGCGCCTGGGCGGCGCCGGTCGCGGGCGCCGCCGTCGGGCTCGCCGGCGCGCTGGTCCTCGCGCTGACGGCGAAGCTCGGCCTGCCCGCGTTCATGCGCGCCGGCCTCGCGACGGCCACGCTCGTCGTCGCGACCGGCGGGCTGCACGAGGACGGGATCGCGGACGTCGCCGACGGCTTCGGCGGCGGCGCGACGCGGGCCGACAAGCTCGAAATCATGCGCGACAGCCGCATCGGCGCCTATGGCGCGATCGCGCTCACGCTTTCGCTCCTGCTTCGCGTCGCCGCGCTGGCCGCGGCGCTCGACGGCGGATTGTGGCGCGCCGCCGCGGCGCTGACGCTCGTCGCCGCCCTCTCGCGCTCCGCTGCGCTGACGCCGCTCGCGCTTCTGGCGCCGGCGCGCGCCGACGGCGCGGGCGCGGCGGCCGGTCGGCTTAACGCATCCGCGCTCGCCGCCGCGTGGGGCTCAGGCCTCATCATCGCTCTCGCGCTTGGCCTGGTCGCGCTGGGGGTCACGCACGCTCTTGTCGCGGCTCTGGCCGGCGGCGCCGGCGCATTGGCCATTGTCCTCATCGCTCAGCGGCAGATCGGCGGGCAAACCGGCGACGTCGCCGGCGCCGCGCAGCAATGCGCCGAGATCGCCGCGTGGTGCGGGCTTCTCATCGGCCATTCCACCACCTAAGTTAGCGGTCATGTCCGCGCCCACGATATCGACCCCTTGCGTCAAGGTCTGCGTCATCGATCCGCGTTCGGCGCTCTGCGTCGGCTGCGGCCGCACGGTCGCGGAAATCGCCGCCTGGACCGCGATGAGCGAGGCGGAGCGCGGCGCCGTCATGGCTGGGCTCGGCGAGCGCCTGGCTTGGGCGCGATCGCGCGCGTCGCGCGGAGGGCGACTGCGGGCGCGCGGCTGGTCCCGCTGATGCGCTTTCTCGCGCCCGTTCTGGTTCTGGCGGCTGCGTTGGCGGCCCTGCTTCTCACCCCGTCGCAGTCGACGCTTCTGGGCCTCGACCACCAGAGTTTCGCCAGCGCCGCGATCGGCGCTTCCGTCCTGCTGGCGCTCCTCCTGTCCGGCTTGCGTTCGGCGCGCGCGAGCGACATTGCGCGCATCGTCGGCGCGGCCGCGATCTGGGCGGCGTTGCTGGTCGCGCTCACCGGCGTCTACGCCTATCGCTTCGAGGTCTCCGATGTCGCCGCACGCCTCGCCGGCGAATTCTTTCCTTCCGAGCCGCAGGTCGGGCGGGGCGGGGAGGTCATCGTCAACAGGCGCCTCGGCGGCGAATTCGTGGTCGTGGCGCGGGTCAATGGGGCGCGCGTGACCTTGCTGTTCGACACCGGCGCTTCCGTCGTGGTGCTGACCGCCGCCGACGCCCGCCGGGCGGGCGTGGATACCGGCGGCCTCGAATTCGACGTGCCCGTCACCACCGCCAACGGTTCGGCGCTCGCCGCCGAGGTTCGGCTCGATCAGATCGCGGTCGGGCCGATCGTGATGCGCAATGTGGCGGCGCTCGTCGCGCGCCCCGGCGCATTGGAGGAGAGTCTCCTTGGCATGAGCTTCCTCGAGCGGCTCAAGAGCTATACGGTCGAGCGCGAGCGGCTCATCCTCACCGCCAAGTGAGGCGGGCGGAGGGGACGAAAACTGAGGGCGAGGCGCGCTTATCGTCGACGATAGGGGGCTTATGTTCACCGGAAGGATGAAGCCGCCATGAACGCCGCGAGCCGTCAGGCCCACTGGGAGAAGGTTTACGCCAGCAAACGCGAGAATGAGTTAAGCTGGTTTCAGGAGAACCCCGCTCCCTCGCTCGATCTCATTGCAAAGGCGGCCGCGACTGCCGCCTCCTCTGTCATCGACGTTGGCGGCGGCGCGTCACGACTGGTCGACGCCTTGATAGAGCACGGCTTTCGGGACGTCACCGTGCTCGATCTCTCGGACGCCGCTCTCATGGCCGCCAAGGCCCGACTCGGCAGCCGCGCTGACCAAGTCCAATGGGTTGTCGCCGACGTGACGGAGTGGGAGCCGCAGGGGCTCGCCTACGACATCTGGCACGACCGGGCGGCGGTTTCACTTCCTGACTGAGGAACGCGACCGCATGGCCTACGTCGCGCGCCTGATCGAGGCCGTGAAGCCGGGCGGACACGCGATCATCGCGACCTTTGCGCCGGACGGCCCCGAACGGTGCAGCGGCTTGCCGGTTGCGCGCTACGACGCTGAAAGTCTTCGCCGCGTGGTGGGGGACACTTTTGAGCTGATTGAAACCCTCCGCCACGAACACCGGACGCCTTGGGGCTCAGAGCAACATTTCCAGTTCAGCCTGTTCCGGCGCGTTTCCGTTCGCTCTGATCGCTAACTCGGCGCCCAGAGGCGCGTTGGGACCGCCCATGTCGATCCGGCGCCCATCGGGGGCGATAACCGCGCGCGATCGCCCAATGGCGCGCCGCGAACGAGCGCAGTATTGTCCGCGACCGGGCGCCGCGCCTCAAAGCGTCATAAACGGCCGTTGAGGCCGATCGGCGCTCGCCGTCGAGTTCCGCCTCGACGCAATTGGAAAGGAAGCTCCCCCGTGACGATGAGACCTGATCCGACTTTTCACGCGTCGCCGAAGCTTGCGATGGAAGCGCCGCCGGAGGAATTCGCGTACACCTTGCTGTTGAGCCCCGACTTCTCGAAGCCTGACGCGCTCGCTGTCATCGACGTGAAGCCCGGCTCCCCCACATATAGCCGGATCGTCCACACGGTGACGATGCCCAACAGGGGCGACGAGTTCCACCATTTCGGCTGGAATGCCTGCTCATCGTCCTTGTCGCCGCTCACGAGCCACACGTTCCTTGAGCGGCGGTATCTGATCATTCCCGGCATTCGCTCGTCGCGCATCTATGTGGTGGATACGAAGCCCCATCCGACCCAGGCGAAGATCCATAAGATCATCGAGCCCGAGGAGGTCTTCAGGAAGACGGGCTATTCGCGGCCCCACACCGTCCATTGCGGGCCGGAGGGCATCTACATCAGCACGCTTGGCGGCGGCGGTAAGGACGGCACGGAAGGGCCGCCCGGCGTCTTCATCATGGACTGCGAAACGTTCGATATTCTCGGCCGCTGGGAAATCGATCGTGGGCCCCAAAGGCTGCACTATGATTTCTGGTGGAACCTGCCGCGCGACTACATGGTGACGAGCGAATGGGGGCTGCCGCCACAATTCGAGAACGGGATCGTCGCGGAAGACTTGCTCGCGAACAAGTATGGCCACCATATCCACTTCTGGGATCTCCGGGCCCGGCGCAATGTGCAGACGATCGATCTCGGCGCCAATCACCAGATGGCGCTGGAGGTCCGGCCCGCGCATGACCCCGTGCGCGAGTACGGTTTTCTGGGCGTCGTCGTCGACACCACGAACCTGGAAGGTTCGATTTGGACCTGGTGGCGCGAGAACGGCGAGTTCCATATCGAGAAGACGGCGACGATCCCGCCGGAGCCGGCGAGCAAGGATCAGTTGCCGCCCCTGTTGCAGGCGTTTGGCGCGGCGCCGCCGCTGGTGACCGACATCGACCTCTCCATGGATGACAAATTCCTGTACGTCGCCTGCTGGGGAACCGGCGAGATGCGTCAGTACGACGTCAGCGAACCGCGGAAGCCCAAGCTCGCGGGCTCCGTCCATGTCGGCGGCATCGTTCGCCGCACGGCCCACTCGAACGGCAAGGCCTTTGCAGGCGGCCCGCAGATGGTCGAGATCAGCCGCGACGGCAAACGGGTCTACTGGACCAACTCGCTTTATTCCACGTGGGACGCCCAGTTCTATCCCGACGGCGTGCCGGGAGCCGAGGTCATGGCTATCGCTGGCCCTGCCGGCGGCCTAGAGCTGGCGAAGGACTACTGGGTGAACTTCCCGGACGGTTACCGGGCGCATCAGACCCGGCTCGACGGCGGCGACTGCTCAACGGATTCGTTCTGCTATCCATCGGCTTGAGCGGAAGCGGGGCCGACTGGGCCGTCACGGCTCTCTGGCTCGCTGTCGTTGCGAGCGGCCTCTACCATGGGGTGAACCCCGGGATGGGGTGGCCGCTCGCGGTTTCGGCCGGAATGATGGAAAAAAGTCCGCGCGCCCTCTTGTCGGCGCTGTGGGCGCTCGCGGCCGGCCATCTGCTGGCGATGCTCCTGATGATCCTTCCATTCTCGCTGTTGGTCACGCTCGTGTACTGGCAGCGGCAGATCCGGATCGGCGCCAGCCTTTTGGTCATCGGATTTGGCGTCTTCCGATTCCTCGACCGGCGCCATCCGCGCGCGCTGGCGCGGATAAGGCCCGCACAACTCGGGCTTTGGTCTTTTGCGGTGGCGATCGCGCACGGCGCGGGATTGATGCTGGTCCCGATCTATCTCGGCCTCTGCCGCGCCGGCGGCCTCGACAGAGGCCATGAGGCCGCGAGCGCGCTTATTGCCGCCAACCTCGGCATGGCCGTCCTGGTCTCCATCGTCCACACTGGCGCGATGATCGCGGCCGGCGGATTATGCGCGTGGCTGGTCTACCGTCACCTGGGGCTGAAGTTCGTGTCGCGCAGCTGGTTCAATCTTGATGCGATCTGGGCCATCGCCTTCGTCTTGGTCGGCGCCGTCTCGCTGGCGTTCGCCCTTGCCGACTCGCACTGAAATGCAGTCGGCAGGGCGCGCCAGCGGGTCATAGAAAGGCGGCCATCGTGCGATTGAAATCGTCGGCCTTCTCCCATTGGACCCAGTGCCCGCACTTGGGCGCCGCGAGGAACCGCGCGTTGGGAATTTGGCGCATGAGGATCAAGCCCTGATCGATCGGGTTCATGCGGTCCTCGCGCCCCCAGACGATGAGCGTCTCGTGCGCAACGCGGTCGAGGCGCTCGCGCCAGAGTTCCTCGATCGGCGGCATATTGGGTCCCAGGCGCAGCGGCATGAACTCCGCGGTGTCGGGATCAGTCGCCCGCTCCAGCCGCTCCTCGAGCATCTCATCCGACACGCTCGCGGGGTCGTAGACGAGATAGTTCACGAACTGCCGTAGCCGCTCGAGCGAAGGCCCCGGCGGCAGGTAGAAGGTCAGCATTGAGCGGACGCCGTCGGTTGGCGGCGTCTGGAAGGGCGAATAGCCGCCGACCGGACTCGCAAGGACAAGGCGATCCACTTTTTGCGGGAAGTCGAGCGCAGTCTTGAGGCTCACGGCGCCGCCCATGGAATTGCCGATCAAGTGCGCCTTGCCGAGCCCCAGCGCGTCGATAAAGCCAGCTACGACCTTGGCGTAGTAGCCCCAAAGCGGCTCGCTGATCTTCAGCTTGGAGGACTGGCCGTAGTCCGGCAGGTCGATGGTGATCACCCGATGGCGGTCGGCGAAGGCCGCCATGTTGCGCGAGAAGGTGTTGAGCCCCGATGAACCCGGACCGCCTCCGTGCAGGAAGATAAGCGCGGGGCCCGCGCCTGCCTCATGGTAGTGGATTTTCAGCCCGTTGAATTCGACAAAGCGGCTGGCGATTTCCGGTGAAGACATCTCACTCCTCCAATCGTGGTTCGCAACGTCAGGGGACGCTATCCCCCGGCGCGCGAAGCCTAGCCGCACTTTCCTGACATCCAGTGTCAGGATTCTCGTGTAGCTTCGAACAATGCGCGCCAACCGGCTCTTGTCGATTCTCATCCTTCTGCAGTTGCGCGGACGGCTAACCGCCGAGGCCCTGGCCGAGGACGGCGCCTGACGGCGGGTTCGACTTACGTCTTGCGCATCGTCG
>Ga0209415_10007411_pt1 | contig 19175 bp, 19 predicted proteins | sample PeaSoiSIISIP2007_FD_187696 | JGI IMG/M metagenome (GOLD analysis project Ga0209415, IMG submission 187696) | Peat soil microbial communities from Weissenstadt, Germany - SII-SIP-2007 (SPAdes) (version 2) | ecosystem: Environmental > Terrestrial > Soil > Wetlands > Peat | place: Germany... | reverse complement strand
CTGAAGTGATCTGATTTCAACGCGACGATTTGCGGCTCCCCACAAAACCCGGTATCAAACGACCTCTCCTGGGCGCAAGTTATTGAATCTAAAAGGCGAATGGATGGCGATGAGAGGGGGGCAGTTGACCGGCATTCCCTCGGTACGCGCACAGAGTTGCGGCCCTTTCTCTTGCAAGAAAAAAGTGATATTTTTTCTTGCAGGATGAGGCCCCTAGGCCGAATTGACGCGGCCCTCGAGTTCGCGAATATCGGCAAGGATCTCGTCGAAAGCCGGCGCATCTCCAAAGAACATTTCCTGCATCTCCTGATAATCTCGACGGAGTTCACGCTCAAGTTCGGGGCCGGGAGAGATCCGCAGCGATCCGGGTTTCGCCAAATCATACCGCGCCGCCGCTTCGCGGAAAAAGACGGTCTTGTGCTTCACGACCTGATCCAGGAGTTTGAAATCCGTGATCGCCCTGCGGCCGACCTCATGGCGGTACAACCGTGAGACATCGTAGTAGTGACGCGAGAGTCGCGGTGGCCTTTTGCCCGATTGTGTCACAGAGTGGAGCAACGTCACCTTCTCCCAAAAAGTCCGGTCGGGACTCAGCACGCGGACCGAGCATGCCGGCAATGCGAACAGGGCAGGAAATGTTTCGGCAACGTAAGGCCGGATCTCGCGTTCATCTGCTGGCCAGACATCTCCGCGGCATCCGAATCAAGACGAACGAACGGGCGGATGTATCCAACCGCGCCATAGAGCCCGGGTTCAATGCCAAGTGGATATGCGAATAGCAGGCTCTGCGCGTCGGAATCGGCGATGTCAGGATTGAGAGACCAGCCTTCCGCGCCGAGTTCATTCGAGAACTGCTTTTGGAGCGTCTCGCGCACGGAGCCTTGAACAGTCTGGGAACAGGTGGCCGCCAGTTCCTCCAACCGGCGCTTCCGGCGATTCGTCCCGCTGATGTTGGCCGGGTCAGCCTCGCCTTCAAAACCCAACGAGTGCCTGTCGAGAACAATGTCTATGTCCTCCGAAAAGCGCGCGATGATCCCGTAGACCTTGGACAGCGAGGTGCCACCTTTGAACAGTGGCCCAGGTAACGATCGTGACCTGAATATCTGGCTCAGTGTCCAACAGACCCAGAAGTCTTTCTCGACGACGGCTGGTGACCCAATACCCGTCCGGACCGCCGTCTCCAGCAGAACGACCGCTCGGTCCGCCGCGGAAAGAGATGCGAACTTGTTCATCGGTTTCGGACGCCTATGCGGTAATGGCGTCGATGACGGGCGCCGCCCATTGTGGAGCCTTATGCATCAACTTCCGGAGACCAACTTTGGCGTCCGGCGGAAGGTTCTCGCGAAGATGCCGGACAACGCCAGGCGAAACGTGATCCTTGCCAACGGCTCGCAATGCCTGAAGTGCAACTCCAGCCTTTGTGCCCGCACCCAAGAGAGCCCGTGGCCCGGCGTGCTTCAGGTATATCACCTGCTGGCCGACCTTGATCTTTCGCGAACTGCCGTCCGTCAGGTACACCATTTTGGCCGGCACCTGGGATGAAAGACCCAAAGCGTTGGCGGCGCGCGCGGGCGAGATCTGGAGCCGGTGGCCGACCTGCTCGGCTGCGGCTGCTGCGACAGCATCCGGGTTCGGCGAAAGCAGACCCAAGATTGGATGGACCTGCGGCAAGTCGTATAGGCCCCGTGCAAGGCGGCGGATACTGCCGTCCCTTACCAATCGACCAAGGGCTTGGTCTGTCGCCGCACGGGCGCCGACGCCGCTCATGTGTTTCGCGGAGAAAACCCAGCCGGCTCCGTGCCGTTTCGCTCGTGCCAGAATCTTGTCCGCAACCGTGATCATCGTCCTTCTCCGTCAGAAAAAGTATAGCATGCTTCTGACAAAATGTGCCTGAGGATCGCGGCGGCTTCGCCGCAGGCACGTCGCGGCTTTTGTTTGGGTGCTCGCCAGAGGGACCGCTGGATGGCTGTCCGCGCCCATTTTGAAATGGACCTCTCCGATTGACAGGTTGCATTTGTTGACGGCCCCGTCCAACGTGGCCGCCCAATGTGCAAACGGACCAAAATCGTCTGGCGGTGGCAAGGCAAACTATGGTTTTGCCAGGACTTCCGGCTCAAAAGAATCAATACGAAGAGTTGTGGCTCCCCAGTCTGGACACGTTTCGAACTTTTGCGGCGTGAAACCAGTCCCACTCGAACTGGCTTAAGCCGTGGCTGACCCTCCGCTTGAGGTTAGAATCCGCTCGCTCGTCCAGATTGGGCACCCAGGCTGGACGCATCTCGAGCTCGCCAAGGGAGCCCAAGCTAACTTCAGGATGGCGCATCATCCTTTGAGTTCGCTGAGTATTGTCATTAAGTCACTGACCTGGATATCCTCGAGCGAACGCACGGCGTTCTTGATCTTTTGGCACGATTTCTCAGTGGTATGACCGGCCGCCAGCTTATCGAACTTCGCCTCGATCTCTTTCCAGGTGAATGGTCGAGTAGGTGCCCCAGCGTAGTCTGAGATTTCGTGGGTGAAGGACCCGCCGTTCTGGAGCCGTACTGTCACCCGGCTCTGGAGCTCGGCCGGGTAACGTGCCGTAAAGCCATCGTTGGGTCTCACCGTGACCTTCTGAAGCAGATCTTGGACATCTCTTTTCGCAATCCGGCTGGCCTCGAGCTGTGCGGTCTGCACATCGCCATCAAGGAGTGCGACAGCCAGGAGGTAGGGGAGGCTGTGGTCGGCATCCTCCTTTGTGTGGACATCGTGTTTCGGACCGAATCGCCCACCCCCGGTGAAATCGTAAGCGTCCTGGAAAACATCAGCCTCGATGCTCACAATGTCGGCCGGATCAAATGGGTGAGCCTTGTGTAGTGCGAGCGTGCAGAAGACGGCTGACTGTGCGGGAATCGCGGTGTTGTAGCTCTTCAAAGCGAGCCGATCGAAGCAATCCAGTTTGATGTTGTCCCAGTCGACCTGGATCGACTTGCCGACCGCCTGCGCCAGCCCGTTTGGTCCCTCGATGACGTACTTCGGGCCGGTCACCCCGCGGGACGCCAGGAAAACCCCGTGAATAGACGCCAAGGCCGCCTGGGATGAGTTCAAGCCCTTCCATTGTGAGATCGGTGTCGTGCGCACGACCAACAGTGGAATCACGTCACCGCAAATTTCGACGGCCGCTGCAGATCGTGCCTCGTCCAGTTGGAGCGCTTTGGACGCTCCAGCTGCTATCGAGAATGAGAGCTGTGTTGTGAGGTCAAACCCGTCGGCCATGAATGGAGCGTTGGCAGTTAGTGCCGACTCGACTTGGTAGGCAACTGCCAGGGCGGCCAAGAATTCTTTGCCTGATCGTCCCGCGTGCTCGCACGCGGCCAAGACTGCCCCAACGTTGTCCGACGGGTGACAAAGTTCCTCCCCCCCAAGATAACTGTCCATGAAGTCGATGTATCGGACGAGTGCCGTGTTGTACTGAGCTGCGTAGACGACGTTGGCTTTCCCGCCGCCGATCAAAGTGCATCGAGCATCCGAACCGCCGAACTGTTTTGCCTGTTCCAGACACGCCACGGTCGGGGGCGCTCCGACGGCGTTGATGGCGCACGCCAAAGAATCGAGCACGCTCACTTTGAGGCGCTCCCGCCGCTCGGGAGTGAGGTCCCCGTAGGTCACCCTGGAGGCGAACTTCGCGATACCCTGAGCTTGGCTGTCTCCAGTGATGATCGGCTTAGGCTTCTCTGAGGTACTCATTGAATTTTCACCTCCTGGGTTGAAATCTGGCAAACATGAAAGACCGCAGGAAAGGTCTTCGATAGCCTCGTCCAGCACTTTATCTTCATTCGCGTTAATTTCCGGGTGGCCGGCAATCCGGAAGTTGGCGCACATAGTGGGCCAGCGCCGATTCGTTTGGGGGATGGTGGTCGGATGAGTGTTCGAGTCCACGCCGGGGTCACTGCCAAGCGCGGCGGTCAGTGCGGAACGCACGAATGTTCGGCGAGCTACCATTGGGCTCTCTGCCAACGTTGCGAATCTCCCAGTGGTCTTCGGGTGGCTAAATCGGGTTCTCCGCGAACAGCCGGGCAACGAGCGCCGAATCCAGGTAGGCGCGGACTTCGACGATCTTCGTGTCAGCGAATCGGCACAGCCAGCAGTACCGGTTGTCAAACTTGAGACCGTTTTTTGCGGTCGCTGCGGAATGTAACTCCACCACCGCCCAGTCATCGCTCAGCAGTACGTGTTCGGTGTGCAGTTGGGTGCCTTTCGGGAGCACCTTCGCGAGCTTGTCGAACGTGTGGGCGAGAAACGCAGTTTTCGTGTGATAGTGCCCGGCAAGCGGGTGGGTCCCCTCGACAATCCAGTCGACATTGTCGGCGACATGCTCGAAGAACCCTTTGCCATCCCCAGCTTCCAGATTCCGAAAGATCTGGTGAACATAGTCAGTGGTCAACTGCTGCACCTTCTTCGAAACAGTAGACATGGACGCTTACCTCCTTAAATGGGCGGCGTTACCGTCGCCCTCATGAGGGTATGATCCCCGACCGGCCGTCCTTGTTGCAACCTTTTTTGGGCGATCCTCGCGCCGAGAGGATGAAAGAGCACCGAGTTCCAGATGGCCTTCCTTACCTAGAATGTGGCAGAGATCTCTTCACAAAGAATGTAACGAGCGCCTCTCTAATTCCAAATTTCGAATCCATGCTCAGCCCGCTTTCGTAACAACGTAAATGAGTTCGGCCGAACGGCGGGTAAGACTCTGTACAAATCGGTACAATGGCGGGGCGATTGTCTTGTAAATGATTGAATCTAAGAGTTGGCTCCCCAGTCTGGATTCGAATAGACGTTGACCGCGCGAACAGACTATCGCCGTACGGGTGGCCGCAGGCCCCGGCCCACGCCGAAGGCCTGAATGCGATCGGTACCCACGAAGACCATGCCGCGTCCAAAGGCAGGCGCGTTGTATTTGCCGCCGACGTTCAACATCGCAGGGGCGCTGATCCACAGCGCCTTCAGCGTGATCGGATCGAGCGCGTAGAGGATGGGATGCGGCACGTTGGGGCCGGCCAGCGAGGCGGAACGTGTGACGTTGGCGACCAGGATCCAGACAATGGCGTCATTCGGACCGTTGCTCGTCACCCATGGCGAGCCGGGCGACAGAAAGCCAAACGTGTTCTCCGAGGCTTCCACCGCGAGATACGCCGGGCTTCCGGTCGAGATGACGATGCGCAGCTTGACGATGCACGGCGGGACCGTCGTCTGGGAATTGTCAGCCGCCTTGCTCGACCCGCTGACGAACAGGAAGCTGTTGCCGGCGGCGTCGCGGAAGAAAGCGCCCGTCGACCGGCCCTTGGCATAGTCCACCTGGCCGTAGGTGTCGGAGTATGGGCCAAAGACATTCAGCGGACCGGGCGCGCCGAATTGCGGCTGCGGTCCGGGCGGCCCGAGTGAGAGGTCGGTAGTGGGGTCGTTGCTGCAGGCCGGACGGCCGATCAGGCTGCCGGGCATATGATCGCGGTCCACCAGGTATTGATTGCCTTGCTTGCCCCCGAAGGTGATGAGATGAGGCGTGCTGGTATCGGTTGATGAGAAGTCCGGCAGGATCACGGCGGCGCCGCCAGCGAGATCGATGTCTCCGAGATCCATCTGGCAGTAGTTCCACGGCGTGTACGTGCCAACCAGTTCCAGCGGCGTGCCCGGCCCCCACACCAGCACGGATTGTCCCCAATAGCCCGGAACGTCGGTGGTATCGGTAGTGCCGTTGCCGGTGGTGGAGTAGAGATTCCCGGAGTCGTCGACCGCCGGTCCACCGGAGGCCCACATTCCGCCGTTGGCGAAGGCGGCGCTCGATGGCGCGCCGGCAAAGGCACTGGCCAGTGCGGGCGTTGCGGTGTCCACCGCCACCATCCAACCGGCCCCGAGGTCGTTGTACGCGCCGAAGGGTACGTACAGCAGGCGGCCATCGGGGCTGAGATTCAATCCGCCCCGCTGGCTCATTTGCAGTGTGCCCTGCCAGATGGTGGGGCCGTTCTGGTTGATGGGGGCAAGGGTGTCGCCGTTGATATTCAACGGCCAGCCGGGCAGAATGCTCCCGTTGGTGATGTCGATGGCGAACACCTGCCAGCCTTGGACGGCATCCGCGGACGCCACGTAGAGACGGGGCGGAGCGGCGGCCAGATCGATTGTGGGGGTGCCCAGAATCCCGAGAGGAATGCCGCCATCCAAGCTGCCCGTTGGCGTGTTGAGCTGGGTTCGCCACAGGATAGTGCCGGCCGCGACTGACCTGGGGCGCGAAGTGCTGGAGGCATTGACGGCATACACGAATCCATTGCTCGAAGCGGCGTAGACCACGTGGAAGGTCATGCCGGCGTATGGGCGGCCGGTCATAGTGAGATGGTCGACATAGAGGGGCGACGCGTACAGATGGGGAGGGTAAGTGACACCGCCGATGGTCACTGAGTCGAGCGGGGGAGAGTTCCACATGGGGCCAAACGATCCGCCGGAAACGCGCGCCGGGGTGAGTATCTTCTCCTGCGAGATCCAGCCGGTGCGCTGACGGTCTCCGTGGAAGGTAAGGATGCTGTACTGGCTGTAGGAGCAAGCTGCCATCAGGCCGAAGAGGAAAGCGATTCGACTCAAGCGAGAAATCATCAGATGTTTCTATATTATGCGAACGTCAATAAAATTCATTCAGGCGAATCCGGCATATTCTATATTTCGGGTTAATTTCGTGTGGAACCGCACCTTTTCATATTTCATCTTATTGACACCTTATTATCTTTATACTACCCTTCTACCGGAGGTGAGGATGGTGAAAGAATTAATGAAACGATCAATAACCGCTTGCTGGATTTTGCTAGCACTCGGCACTGCGGCGAGCGCCCAGTCGCCGTCAATGACGCCAACACGGCTCCAGCCTCAGCCGACCGATCCCGCTCAGCAGCAGCTTCGCCAGGCGAGAAGCGCGCTATTTGATAATTTGTTTGGCGTTGCCCCACATTATGGGGCTGCGCCGATCGAAAATGATAGTCCCGCGTCGCCGCCACGATTTACGACCGCTCAACAGCTAATCGTCCCCGAACTGCCCGCAGCTTTCGCGGACACGATCATTGTCGGGCGGATCACAAATATACAGGCATATGAGTCGAACGACCAGAGGGCGATCTACACGGAGTCCACCGTCCAGGTTGAGCAGGTGATGAGCCAGGAAGCTGCTAACGCTGTCGCGGGGGGAAGCATCGTTTTCGAGCAGACTGGCGGAGGCCTGTTGCTGCCAAGCGGGAGAGTCCTCACGCATTTATCGAATGGATTGGGCACGCCCTTTCAACAGGGAGGACGCTATGCGTTCTTTCTAACGCATGTTACGAAGGCTCAGTGCTATAGGGTGACGAAGGCGTGGTGGCTGAATGACGGCACGGCAACGGCGATGTCGCCGGACGACCTGGGACGGGCCCGGAACGGGGCGTCGCAGTATAACGGCCTTCCCGAGAGCACATTCATCAACATTCTGAAATCTCTGCAAGCATCGTACAAGGGGAATTGATATGACGACGCGCCACAAAAACACACGAACCTCAGCTATACCTTCGCCTTTCAGGGTCCTGGTCGTTTCAGTTTTTGGGGCCCTGGCGGCAAGCGGCCAGGTCTGCACCCTCTCGCCAAACACGACTGGGGGGCCGCAGTACAATCAGCCGCAACCGGAAGTTGTCACTATCTACGGCACCAACGTTGCGGTCGCCTGGCCTCAGAGCTACGAGGTACTGTATGTCGAATTCGCCGGATTCTACAACGGCTATTACACTTACTTCCCGTCGGACTACACAACATCCATTGCCACGGCCTACTCTAACTGGGCGAGTAGCGCGTCTCAGAACGAATCCGGTCTGAGCTACATCTATTATGGCACCAACGACTCAGGCTTGAACGATGCAGGAAGCCAAGGGAACCCGGATTTCCAGCCGTGGCATCAGTGGATAGTTGTTAACCAGAGCGACCTTTCCTCTCCGAGTACGCTGGGAGAAACTTCCTCGGCGTGGCAAAACTACGGGTCGAACGCTGAGCCGTACTGGGCTATCGGAACGGCTGAAAGCCGTGTCACGAATGCAATGTCGTACAGCGGCTACTCCCAGAGCTTTGAGGCCCACGTTTTCGCGCACGAGATCGGTCACACCATGGCGCTCCTCGACTGTGTACTGTGCCAGCAGGGTGCCGGCGGAACAATCATGTCGTACTCAAGCTCACTGCTTGAATATTCATCGCTAAACATAACGGGTCCGCAGTACTGCGACAACCAGCAGGTCCAGCAAACGGCATACCCGTACTGAAGTCCGGCCACTGGTCGGAGACCTTTCGGATTCGAAGGATTCGACCACAAGAATACGTGGTACGGACAGGATAAGCGCAAAATTGGGACATAGGAGACAATCCCGTCGGCGGTCAATGGTTTGGCAATTGCAACCTTAATTTAATCGACGATGCGATAGGCTGAGAGGCGCCTCCGCCTTGCAATCTTGGAGGAGGACATGCCATCTGTCGAGCGGACCGCATATCCCCGGTTCAGTCGTAGCCTCACGGCTCAGGAATTGAGCCGCTTCTTCACCTTGGCTTATCCTTTTATCGAGAGCAGTTGTTGCCAGAGCTTGGCCTTGAGCAGAACGGTGCGGGTTTTGCCCGGTCGCCGACGGCAAAGGGCGCCAGGGCGCCGGCATTAATGGACGCGGGCTCCTGCTGGGCAGGCAACGATAACGCCGGCGGAGATGCCGGTTGGCTGCTGTTGCTCCGCGCCCGCGCCAGTCGCGCCGTACGCGTACGCAGCCGGGCTGCGGCGGTGAGTTCCCGTTGCGCGGCGACCGTTTGAAGGATCAGTTTTTCGTCGACACTCTTCAGGCCGTCCGCGCTCGGCTTGCTCAACGCGTTGCGGTGCTCACATAGCGTGATGGGCGGCGCGCCGAGATCGCGATAGGGACTGGTCCAGTAGTCGCCCCTTTTAATCGTTACCGCCGCAACAGGGGGTTGTCTCCGATTGTGGCACAAGCCGGGGAACTTTACGCGGCCGCCAGCGTATATGCTGGATGAACGGCGGCCAGCGCTCCCATGCTCGAAGTCAGAGATCTCCGCAAGACCTACGGGAGTGTGGCCGCGGTGGACGGCGTTTCGCTGGACGCGGGGCGGGGTGAAATTCTCGGTCTGCTGGGCCCCAACGGAGCGGGAAAGACGACCACGGTCTCGATCATCGCGGGCCTGGTGCGCGCGGATTCCGGGCAGGTGCGGATCGACGGCAAGCCCCTGGCCGGCGACACCGACCCCATCAAGCGCCAACTCGGTCTGGTTCCCCAGGACATTGCCCTCTATGACGAACTTTCCGCCCACGACAACCTGACGCTCTTCGGAGCGCTGTACGGCATTTCCGGCGCACCCCTGCGTCTGGCCGTCGCCGCCGCCCTGGAGCTGGTGGGGCTCGCCGACCGGGCCCGCGACAAGGTGAGCGCTTACAGCGGCGGCATGAAGCGGCGGCTCAACATGGCCGCGGCGCTGCTGCACGATCCGCAGGTGCTGCTGCTCGACGAACCGACCGTGGGGGTGGATCCGCAAAGCCGCAACGCGATCTTCGAAAATCTCGTCACGCTGCGCGAGCGCGGCAAGACGCTGGTCTACACCACGCATTACATGGAAGAGGCCGAGCGCCTGTGCGACCGGCTGGTGGTGATCGACCACGGCAAGGTGATCGCCGCGGGCACCCTTCAGGATCTCTACCGCATGCTGCCCGCCTCGAACCTGCTGGCGATCGAGCTGGAACATCCGGACCGTCCGCTCGAGCTCGACGAGCTGGCTGCGCTGCCCGAGGTGCGCTCGGTCGCGCGGAGCAACGGTGTGCTGAAGATCGGGGTCAGCGACCTGGCGCGCGAAACGTCCGCGGTTCTAGCCTGGCTGGGGGCGCACGGCCACTCCTGCCGGCACCTGGAAAGCGAGCGCGCCAACCTGGAGACTGTCTTCCTGACGCTCACCGGAAGGAGCCTGCGAGACTCATGAACACCGCATTCTTCGCCATGGTCCGCACGGACATGCGGCTCTACTTCGGCAACCGTAAGGCCCTGCTGATTCATGTGGCGGCTCCCATCGCCATCGCGTCGTTCTTCGGCTATGTTTTCGGCGGGGCCGGCGGCGGCAGCGAGACCAGCCGCATTCCCGTCCTGATCGTCGACCTGGATTCGAGCCCCGTCTCCCGCGCCGTCGCCGCAAACCTGGCCGCGGAAAAAGCGCTCGCCGTGGAATCGTCCACCCTGGAGGAGGCCCGCGACAAGGTGCGGAAGGGCAAGGCGTCCGCGGCCCTCTCGATTCCCCAGGGGTTCGGCGTAGCGGCGGCAAATGCCCTGTTCCGCGGCGAGAACAAGCCGGAGATCGGGGTGCTCTTCGACCCCTCCCACGCCGCGGAGGCGGGTATGGTGAAGGGCATCCTGATGGGCAGCGTCATGCAGGCAGTGAGCCGGGAAGCGATGTCGGGCGCCGGAGGCCGCGCGTCGCTCGACCGGTCGCTGCGCGACCTCGAGGCGGACCGGGACATGGCTCCGGCGGACAAACGGCCGCTGACGGATCTGCTGGGTAGCCTGCGGCGTTGGAACGACTACAACCAGAACCGCCGCGCCGCGGGCGAGAGCCCGATTGCCGCGGGTGTGACCGTCCCGTTCACGACGCGGGAGGAAGCCATCACTGCGCGCCAAGACCAGCCATACAACAGCTATGCCCACGCCTTCGCCGGCATGGCGGTGCAGTTCATTCTGTTTATGGGCATCGACGTGGGAATCGGGATGCTATTACTGCGGCAGCGCGGGCTGTGGCGGCGGTTCCGCGCCGCGCCGCTCTCCCGGGCGGTACTGCTTTCGAGCCGCGCCGCCAGCGCGGCGGTGATTTCCATGCTGATCCTGATGGTAGTCTTCGGTTTCGCCCGCGTGGTGTTCGGGGTGCGCGCCGAGGGCAGTTTCGGCGGCTTTCTGCTGATCTGCGCCGCGTTTTCGCTGATGACGGCGAGCTTCGGCCTGCTGATCGCTGCGCTGGGCAATTCACCCGAAGCCGCGCGGGGGCTGTCGATCTTGGCCACCCTGCTGATGGTGATGCTGGGCGGCGCCTGGGTGCCGGCCTTCCTCTTTCCGCAGTGGCTCCAACGATTGACGCTGTTCGTCCCTACGCGCTGGGCCGTGGACGGGCTGGACGCGGTCACGTGGCGCGGGCTGGGCCTGGCGAGCGCGCTGGCGCCGACGGCGGTTCTGTTGGGTTCCGCGGCATTGTTCGGCGTGGTCGCGGTGTGGCGCTTCCGCTGGGAAGCGGATTAGCCTTACAGGCCACTTCTACAGGCGACCCCTAAAGTAATCCCACAACCATCCGATAGACCTTAGGGCCACAACCGCTCCCTAACTAACGGTCGCGGCTCTGACAGCGCATCGGAGCCGCGACCGTCAGGGAGCGGTGGGCACAGTTATTTCCTGACAAGCCCTAAAGTAATCCCACAATCAGCCGATAGACCTTAGCAAGTGTCCCAGCATGAAAACGTACTCTGCCGGAATGCCCTGGATGATTGTACGACTGAAGGGACAATCGTTTGCCCTGCCCACCCAGGAAGTCCGCGAGTTGGTCATGAAGCCGCAGATTACGATGGTGCCCGACGCGCCCGAGTACGTTCGCGGAGTCATGAATCTTCGCGGCCGCGTGGTTACGGTCGTCGATCTGCGGAAGAGATTGGGCATGACGCCCGCCTCCGAGGAGGTCGAAAGCTTCTGTGCGCTGATGGCCCAACGGCGGCAGGATCATGTGAACTGGCTCACCGAGCTGGAGGCTTCGGTGCGGGAGCGGCGGGAGTTCAAGTTGGCTACCGACTCGCACAAATGCGCATTCGGCCGTTGGTACGACACCTACAAACCCGACAACGTCTGGATCGGGGCGCTGCTCGGCCGCTTTGCGGAGCCGCATCGACGGGTTCATTCCACGGCCGGCGAAGTGCTGGCTTTCGAGTCGCGAGAAGACTGGGAAGGGGCACTGGGCCTCATTGAGCACACTCGCAGCGGCGAGCTGGCGACGATGATCGGGCTGTTTGCCAACCTTCAGGACTTGATTCGCGAAAGCCGGCAGGAAATAGCCGTCGTCCTCGAGACCGGCAACCGCCTCTTTGCGGTCTTGGTGGATGAAGCGGTCGCGGTGGAGAAGTTCGAAGGGGAGAACCTGGGACCCTTGCCCGTGACCACGAGCGATGGTGTTGTCGCGCAGTTCGGAAGAAAGGCCGAAGCGCTCGTCCTGATGGTCTCGACCGAACGCCTGCTCAATCCACCCCATGGGTCCGCAGGTTCGTGATCTCCGAGGCCGACAGGTTCTTGAGACCCGAATCGCGCAGGCGGCGGAGGTAGGACCCGTCCAAGCCGTGAATGCGCAGATCGATCGACTGCTGTGGGGTGAAATTGTATCCCAGGCTCTTGGCGTCTTGAATGAACGCGGTGTCGACGCCATGAATTCTCAGGTCGGTGATCTCGCTCGCCAGCAGGCCGCTGTAGCCCGCGTCCTGACCGGCGGGCGACTGGGCGCAATACCGGCGCACTCCGCAGGCTGGTGGCCGCTCGCATCAGGCCTTATCCAGGCGCCCGGCAGACGGATGGCATAGTCTCATGCCACAGTTTTGTGGCATAATCGAGGACGGGCGGCATCCGTTATGAAGAACTTCCACGTGCCTCTTCCAGACGAAACTTACGATCGTCTCAGAATTGCGGCCGAGCGCTCCAAAGTGCCCGCGACCTGTCTCGCACGCGAGGCAATCGATTTCTGGTTGAGGCAGCAACTGCGTAGAGCCCGCCACGATGCGATCGCTGCGTTCGCAGCGGAAGCGGCGGGTACATCTCTCGACCTCGACGGGGAGTTGGAGGCCGCCGGTATCGAGCACCTGGTAAGGACCGGTAAGGTTTCGAAGTGAAGCGAGGCGAGGTCCATTGGGCGGATTTGGTCCCACGATCGGGTTCCGAGCAAACGGGGCGCCGCCCCGTGATCGTCATCTCTCACGATGGCTTCAATCGGACTCCGAGCTGGAAGTCGATCCTGGTAGTCCCGATTTCGACTTCTGCATCTCAGGCTAGGCGAGGGCCCACTGTCGTCGAAATTCCGGCTGGCGCCGGAGGTCTCCCAAAGGTGAGCTTGGCCGTGTGTCACCAGGTGACCACGTTAGACCGTGCGAAGCTGACCAAGAAGATCGGAGCCTTGCCCGCAGAGGTCTTGATAGAAGTGGAGCTGGGGTTGAAGGCCGCGATGGACCTGGACTAAATTTGCCTCCAATCGTCCGATCGACAGTTTGAAATTCAGAGACCTGGCCGCCCAGGAATTGGCTCCCCAGGTAGGACTCGAAACACAGTCCCCGCTCGAAAGGTCCGGATTCCCGCCATTTCCGTCTTCCGGAGTTTTGATACGCTCGGGATACATCGCCATGCCGGTCTTCTTCGGTATCGACGTCGGAACTTCCTCTGTCAAGGCCGCCGTCCTTGACCTGGACGCACTCCAACTGCGCCACATTCATCGCGTGCCGATGCCGGAGTTCGTCGGCGGCCTGCCGGCTTCCCATCGCGAGGTCGACCCTGCGGCGGTCGTCGAAGCGGTCGAAAATATTCTGGCCCGCCTCGCCCGGCTGGTGCCCCGCTGCGGCGGCCTCATGCTCTGCGGGCAGATGCAGGGCTTCGTCCTGGTGAATGCCCGCGGTGAAGCGGTCTCCAATTACATCTCCTGGCTGGACCAACGCGTCTCTCCGGCGGAATTCGACGAGATGGCCGCGCAGTTGACGCCGGCCGAACGCGACGACCTCGGCAACGACCTCAAGCCGGGCATCGCGCTGCCGGTCTTGTATTGGCTCGCTCGCCGTAACGCCCTGCCGTCCGGAGACGTCACGCCGGTGTCGCTCGCGGACTTTGTGGCCGGACGGCTCTGCGGCGCGATGCCGGCGATGGAGCCGACCCAGGCCGCGGCCTTTGGCGCCCTGTCGCTCACCACCCTGCGCTGGCGCCAGGACGCGATCGGCAAGCTGGGTCTTCAGTCGCTTCGCTGGCCCGAGGTGCGGCCCTCCGGGTCGATCGCCGGCATGTGGCAGGGAGCGCCGTGCGTTGCCGCCGTTGGCGATCAGCAGTGCGCTCTCTTCGGCGCATCGCTCGGAGACCGCGAGCTTTCGGTGAATATCGGGACGGGCTCCCAGGTGTCCATGATCGCCGATTCCGCGCGCCCCGGCGGCCAACAGGTCCGGCCCTATTTCGACGGACGCTTCCTGCGGACCATTACCCATATTCCGGGCGGGCGCGCCCTCAGGCCGCTCATCCGCCTCTTGACCGAGATAGGCGGCGCAAGCGAGGAAGGCGCCTGGCAGTACATCGAGCAGGCGGTGGCTGCCGTGGGGTCCACCGACCTGCGCGCCTCGGTGGCATTCTTCCCCGGCCCGTGCGGTTACGGCGGCTTCCTCGAAAACCTCCACGATGCGAATCTCGCCATCGGCCACGTGTTCCGCGCGGCGTTCGAATCCATGGCGCGGAATTACGAGACTTGCGCGCGCCGCATCGATCCGGACGGCAGGGCCGAGGCGGTGGTCTTTTCCGGCGGAGTGGCGCGCCGCATTCCGCTTCTCCGGGACCTGACCGCCGCGGCGCTCGGTTTGCCGCAGCGCCTCTCCCCGCACGCCGAAGACACTCTCTTCGGTCTGATGATGCTGGGTCGCGTGTGGCTGACCGCTGAGAGCTGACCGCTGAAAGCTGCGGCGAAGCCGCATTGTGCCACCATACGAGTATGAGCGACACACCCCCCAAGCGGCTGCGCAGCGAGATCTGGTTCAACGACACGGCCGAGCCCGGCGAAACCGCCGTCTACATCGAGCGCTACACGAACTACGGCATCACGCGCGGCGAAATGCAGTCGGGCCGCCCGGTGATCGGCATCGCGCAATCCGGCAGCGATCTCGCGCCCTGCAACTATATCCACCTGAGTCTCGCAAGCCGCGTCAAGGACGGCGTGCGCGACGCCGGCGGCATTGCCTTCGAATTCCCCATACACCCGATCCAGGAGAGTTGCCGCCGGCCGACGGCGGCGCTCGATCGCAACCTGGCCTACCTGGGGCTGGTTGAGATCCTGTCCGGGTACCCTCTCGATGGCGTGGTTCTCATGACCGGGTGCGATAAGACCACGCCCGCCTGCCTGATGGCCGCCGCTACCGTCAACCTTCCTTCCATCGTGCTTTCCGGCGGGCCCATGCTCGACAGCTACTGCGACGGCAAACTGGCCGGATCGGGCATGACCCTGTGGGAGGCGCGGCGTCTCCTTGCCGCGGGCGAAATCGATATCGGCCAACTGATCGACCGGACCTGCGCGTCCACCCTCAGCGCCGGGCACTGCAACACCATGGGCACTGCGCTCTCCATGAACTCACTCGCCGAAGCCCTGGGGATGTCGCTGCCGGGCTGCGCCAGCATTCCCGCGCCCTATGGCGAGCGCGGCCGTATGGCGTACGAAACCGGACGCCGCATCGTGGGCATGGTGCGCGAAGACCTGACCCCCGACCGCATCCTCACCCGGAAGGCCTTCGAGAATGCCATCGTGGTGAACTCCGCCATCGGCGGCTCCACCAACTGTCCGCCGCACATCACGGCCATCGCGCGGCACATCGGAGTAGACCTGCCGGTCGAGGATTGGGAGACCGTCGGCTACCCGATTCCGCTGCTGGTGAATCTCCAGCCGGCGGGCAAGTTCCTGGGCGAAGGCTACCACCGCGCTGGCGGCGTGCCGGCGGTGGCGGGCGAGTTGCTGCGCGCCGGCAAGATGCACGCGGACGCGCTCACCGTCACGGGCGCAACCATCGGCCAGAACTGCGCCGCTGCCCGCACCCAGGATCCCGAGGTTATTCGTCCCTTCGACAAGCCCCTCAAGGAGAAGGCCGGCTTCCTGGTGGTCTCGGGAAATCTGTTCTCGTCGGCCCTCGTCAAGACCTCGGTGATCAGCGACGATTTCCGCCGCCGGTTTCTTTCGACGCCCGGCTCTGAGGAGTGTTTCGTCGCGCGCGTAATCGTGTTCGACGGTCCGGAAGATTACCGGCGGCGGATCAACGATCCGGCGCTCGAGATCGATGAAACCTGCATGCTGGTAGTGCGGGGCGCCGGTCCCATCGCTTACCCCGGTTCCGCCGAGGTGGTCAACATGACGGCGCCCGACAGCCTTCTCAAGCGCGGGATCCGCATGCTGCCGTGCATGGGCGACGGACGCCAGAGCGGCACGTCCGACAGCCCCTCGATTCTGAACGCTTCCCCCGAGAGCGCTGCCGGAGGGGGCCTCGCCATCCTCGAAACCGGCGACCGCGTGAAGGTGGATCTGCGCAATCGCCGCGTGGACGTGCTGCTTGACGACGAAGAGATCGAGCGCCGGCGAAAGCAGCTTCCGCCCCAGGAGTTGAAACACGATTCGCCGTGGCAGGAATTCTACCGCGCGCACGTCGGGCAGCTCGACACGGGAGCGTGCCTGGAATTCGCCGTGGGCTACCGCGATCTGCGGAAGACCGTCCCGCGGCATTCGCACTGAAGCGCGGGGGAGAAGTCATTTGTTGTAGTCGGAAATGTAGACGGCCTGCTCGTAATCCACGAGACCGAAGCGGAGGCGGTCGAGCCAACCGCGCCGCCCGAGCACGTTCTTTTCGATGCTCCCGTCGGCGAAAAAGTAGACCGTTGCCGTGGTCTCAACATCAAGAACCCGAATCGAGATTTCGTGCCCGTATGCCTCGAATCGACTGTTTGCTGTCGCGTAGGTCTTGCGAACTCCCTCTTCGACCCGTAGGCCGAGCGCCTCTCCGTATCCGTGCTCAAACAGGCAATCGACAGCGCCAGTATCGATCTTCGCCAGCAATTCGATTCTCCTCTCGCCAGCCGTCAACACAGCCGGTACGGTGATGCCTTCGCGACGCGAATCGTAGACGTGACGCTCCGAAAAACGCAGATGGTAGTCCACAGCTACCACCCGCCAAACGGCAACTCTGGTCCGCTGGGGATGTGCACGACGAGGGGTTGCTCGTACCCCTTCGACCTGGCGGCGTCGAGCACCACCCGGGCCGATGATCCCTGAGCGACCAGCCGAGCGCCCTCGAGGGCGACCCAGACTCCGGCATATTCAGCCTGATGTTGCACTATCCAATCCTGTTCGAGCGATCGAGACGAAATCGTTCCCATCTGCGGCCCAATCTGCCCAACAGGAACGGAACCTGCGCAGCCATTAACCCGCCGTTTACGTCCGAGAAACTTCGCGGCCGGACTGTCGACCCGACTGCCGAGCGCGACAAGCGATCGGGCACTCCCTCTTTCCCGTCCGAGCCACGGCGTCCGCGAGCGCGGTCCGGCCGCGGCGCTAGAGGTCAGGCGGCTGTGATGGACGATATTTCGTTTGTCAATCATCGATCCACTCGAGTCCCAGATTCCGAAGTAGTTCGCTGAGCCTGTCCTTAGCCGCTAAAATCGCTGCCTCCGGCTTCACCGATTCGGCTTCATACACTAGTGTCGCAGCGACCTGAAGTCCACACTCGACTTCGGCCGAGCGATTGAGCACCAGGCTGGATTCTCCATAGCCTCTGTCCGGTTCGGCCGGCAGGTAATAGACAACTGCAGTTTCAGTGCCACCGGGGAGGGATTCCGGCGCGCGCGCCAGGCGATTCAGCACTTCCTGATACGACGCACCGCGAATCCGCGTATTAGCCTCAAACAGGAAGGAGTGCGTTTTCGCGACAACGCGACCGTTGAGCTGAGCCAGGCCGGACCACACGTTTTCCAACATTGTGGCGACACTTGCTGCGGTTGCATTCACGAAGTTCGCGCAATGAACCTCCATGCGGTCGCCAAGGAGAGTCACTCCCGTCCCCAATCCCCTGACCTCACACGTGACGCCCCGCTCACCAAGCGCGCCCTTTGCGAGGAACAAGTCGGAGCCCGTGCAACCGAAGGACTCGAGCGCCTCGAGCAGAAGATCGCTGAGCTTTCCGGGAGAATCGACCAGCGACAGCGCGGGTTTCACGAAGGCGCCTTCGTACGTCAGTTCGCACTGCTCCACGTGGAGTTGGGTCATCGCGTTCCAGCGGCTTCCTTCAGAGTACTCTTTCTGGCCGCACATTGCAGCCAAAAGCCCGGGCGGTTAGAACTCACTGCTGATTGAAATGCGTGGCCACGCGAAAGGCCTCCACGTAGTGCCCGTCCTTCTTCGCCGCCCGGGCGCGCAGGCCCTCCTTCGTGCTCTCAAGATCCTTGGGATCCCAATCGGGGCGGTACCGGTCGATGGATGGCGTGAACTGTAGAGCCCGTCGAGCATGTGGCGCTCCTTGAGATTCGCTTGCAGGAGCCGGGACTTTTCTTCCAGGTTTTGCGCCGGAGCGGGGGGCAGGCCAATGCCCAGAAGGCAGACAGCACCGAGGACATATTGACGGCCCATTTCCATCATGTTACTTCACGGGCTTGCGGCTTGCTTCCGGGGCCGGCCGTTAACGGGTTTGTTGGATCTTGCCGCCCTTCGCCGAGGCCATCAGCTTCACCAATTCCTCCCCGTGGGCTACCGCGATCTGCGGAGGACGGTGCCGCGGCATTCGCACTGAGGTGGGGCAGGCGCTTCCGCCGGCGCTTCCGCCTGCCAACTCTCGCCGCCCCGGGGCTCCGCTCACTTCGCCTGAATCGATCCGATATACGCGACGATATTGTTGATGCGGAGCTGTGTCTCGGCCGTGTCGCGACTCACCGACGAGAGCAGCGGTCCCCACACCGGCATCTCCTTCGACCCGTGGACCGGCTGGTCGACATTCCTCAGCTTGGCGGCAACGTAAGCGTCCGGGAACTTGCCGTCGTGTTTCCGCGCAAGCTGCGTGAGGTCCGGGGGCGACTTCTTCAACGACGTCGCTGCCGGTCCATCGCCCTTGCCGCCCGGACCGTGGCAGGGTGCGCAGTAGGTCTTGAACATTCCCTGGCCCGAGGTCATCGGGGTCGGTTCAACGGGAACTCTCTTGATCTCCTTGTCCTGTGCCGATAGCGCGAGCGCAGAGAGGAGCATAACGCAGCAGCACGTCCGCATGGAACCTCCTTTGCCGAGTGCGGAATCCAACTTAGCACCAAGACCGTTCACTTTGCAGCCACTCGTGGGGCAGGTTTTCAACCTGCAGGCCGATTTTCAATCGGCCTGTCGGCGTCGTCTGT
>Ga0209415_10007410_pt1 | contig 19175 bp, 15 predicted proteins | sample PeaSoiSIISIP2007_FD_187696 | JGI IMG/M metagenome (GOLD analysis project Ga0209415, IMG submission 187696) | Peat soil microbial communities from Weissenstadt, Germany - SII-SIP-2007 (SPAdes) (version 2) | ecosystem: Environmental > Terrestrial > Soil > Wetlands > Peat | place: Germany... | reverse complement strand
CACCCGGAAGAGACCCGTGTGTCGGTGGTGGACGGACGCCGGCTTGAAGAGTTCGACGTCGAAGTCGCCAGCAGAAAGCAGCTCAAGGGAAATATCTATCTGGCGAAGATAACGAGGGTCGAGCCCTCGTTGCAGGCGGCTTTCGTGGAATACGGCGGGAACCGTCACGGGTTCCTCGCCTTCAGCGAAATTCATCCCGACTACTACCGGATTCCGGTCGAGGACCGCGAAGCGCTGCTGGCCGAGCAGGCCGCGCTCGCGCGCGAGCAGGATCAGGATGGCGAGCCGGAGTCCGACCGCGAGCGGCAGCCGCATGCCGAGCCGCAGCCCGATGCGGCCGAAGAGCCGTCCTCCGAGCATGGATTGCCGGGAGGCGAATCGGCGGCCGAGTCTGCGTCGCAAGAGGAGCAGGAGGAGGAGGTCGAACTTCAGAAGCTGGCTGACGACGGCGGCCAGGCGGTTGCGTTGCGGATGACGGTGGAACCCGATCTCAGCCTGCGCGGCGACATTCTCGAGCCTGAGGAAGTTCAGCACGGCGGACCTGCCGAGGACTCGCCGGACAGCCTGACGGCGGAAGAGCCGGTGGCAATGGCGCCTTCGGAGAGCGCGGAGCCTGCCGACGCGGAGGAACCCGTGGCCGAGGGCGGGCCGCCGGAAGAGCCGACGCTCGCGCCGGCCGCCGGCGATGAGGCGCCGGAACATCGGGCGGTCATCGAGCAGGCGCCGCCCGTGCCCCAGGCGCTGGAGACCGTGGGCGGCGACGAGGCCGAAGAGCCCAGCCCCCGCCGCCAGCGGACGCTGAGCCGGCGCTACAAGATCCAGGATGTCATCAAGCGCCGGCAGATTCTGCTGGTGCAGGTGACCAAGGAGGAGCGCGGCAACAAGGGAGCGGCGCTGACGACCTACCTGTCGCTTGCCGGACGCTATTGCGTGCTGATGCCCAACACCGACCGGGGCGGCGGCGTCTCGCGCAAGATCACCAATGTCGGCGACCGCAAGCGCCTGAAGTCGATCATCGAGGATCTGGAGCTCCCGGCCGGGATGGCCGTCATCGTGCGCACCGCCGGAAGCGATCGCAGCAAACCCGAGGTGAAGCGCGACTTCGAATACCTGCTGCGCCTGTGGGACGAAATCCGGGAACTCACGCTCCACTCCACCGCGCCGGCCCTGATCTACGAGGAAGCCAACCTGATCAAGCGGGCCATCCGCGACCTCTACACCCGGGACATCGAGGACATCCAGGTCGAGGGCGACGAAGCCTATAAGGCGGCCAAGTCCTTCATGCGCATGCTGACGCCCAGCCATGCCAAGCGGGTCCAGCAGTACAAGGACCCGACGATGCCGCTGTTCACCCGGTATCAGATCGAAAGCCAGCTCGACGCCATCCACAACCCGACAGTCCAGCTGAAGTCGGGCGGCTACATCGTCATCAACCAGACCGAGGCGCTGGTCGCCATCGACGTCAACTCAGGCCGGGCCACCCGCGAACGCAACATCGAGGAGACGGCCCTCAAGACCAATATGGAGGCGGCGGAAGAGATCGCCCGCCAGCTGCGCCTGCGCGATCTCGCCGGCCTCATCGTCATCGACTTCATCGACATGGACGAGAGCCGGCACAACGGGCAAGTCGAACGCAAGCTCAAGGAGGCCCTGCGTCACGACCGGGCGCGAATTCAGCTCGGCCGCATCAGCCCCTTCGGCCTTTTGGAAATGTCGCGCCAGAGGCTGCGGCCCAGCCTGGTCGAAGCCAGCACGGAGATCTGCCGCCATTGCCACGGCACCGGCCGGGTTCGTTCCACCGAGTCGACAGCGCTGCATGTGCTGCGCTCCATCGAGGAGGAAGGCGCCAAGCAGAAGAGCGCGGCGATGACGGTCTTCGTGCCGCCGCCGGTCGCCCTCTTCATCCTCAACCAGAAGCGCCAGTCGCTCGCCGAACTCGAGCTGCGCCAAGGGTTCCGAATCTACGTCTCGGCCGACGAAGCCCTGGTGCCGCCGGAGTTCCGCATCGAGCGCATGAAGACCCTGGCCCCGGGCGATGCCCCTCCGGCCCCGGTTGTTCAGCCCTCGCAGCCCGCGGTCGAGGTCGAAGCCGAGCCCGAAATCGAAGCGGAAGAAGAAGAGGCGGAAGCAGTCGAAGCAACGCCTGCGGAACGCGCGCCGGAGCCGCGCAATGAAAGGCCCGAGAACGGCGGCGAACGCCGCCGCGGCCGGCGCCGTCGCCGTCGCGGGCGCGAGCGCCACGGCGGCGATGAGCATCGTGGCAGCGAGGATCGCCGGGCGGGCGACATGCTGCGCGAAGCCCCGCGCCAGCACCGGCCGGACGAAGAGATGCCCGCCCCTGCCCAGGTCCGCGAGGGCAGTGCCGAGGAAGCGACGGAGACAAGCGAGAGCAGCGCCGGCAGGCCAGCAGGCGAAGGCCCGGGCAACGCCGTCGATGGCGATCCAACGCGGCGGCGCCGGCGGCGAGGCCGGCGCGGCGGCCGGCGCCGCAGGCGCGGCGGCGAGCAGGGCCCGCAGGACAACCGGGGCTTTGAACCCGGCGGCATTGCCAGCGGCGAAACGGAAGTGGAGGTCGGCAGCGAACCGGACGCAAGCCCGCCGCAAAGCGACTTTGTGCCGATCGAAGCGCCTCAGCCGCCGCCGGAGGCCCGGCTCCCGGAGGCACGGCCCAAGGAAATCGAACCACCGGCCGGAGAATCCGTTAGGCGGCCGGAGCCTGCAGCGCATCAGCCGGAGCCCGTACAAGCGCCGGCGCCTGTGGCTGTCGAAGGCGAACGGGAATCGGTCGAGCCGGCCCAGCGCAAGCGCGGCTGGTGGCAACGGATGCTGCCGAGCTGAAGCATTCTCCATCGAAGTGGGCAACGGTTCGACGCAGACAATGCGACCGAACCGGAGAAGGCGTCAGGCGAGCCAGGTTTTCAGTCGGCGGGCTGCTTCGGCCATATCCTCGCTCGATCCGGCGAAGGAGAATCTGACGTACCGCTGCCCCCTGCCGGCATCGAAGTCGAGGCCGGGCGTGGCCGCCACGCCCGTCTCCTCGAGCATGCGCCGGCAGAAGGCTTCGCTATCGTTGGTGAGCTGCCCGACATCGGCGTAGAGATAGAACGCGCCGTCGGGCGGCGCGAAGCGGGTGAACCCGGCCCTGGGCAGCTCCGTCAGCAGCAAATCGCGGTTCTGGCGGTATCGGCGGACATGGCCATCGAGCTCGGGCTTGCAATCGAACACCGCGAGTGCGGCAAGCTGCGGCAGGGTCGGCGGCGAAATGAACAGATTCTGCGCCAGGCATTCCACCGGACGCAGGAGGTCGTGGGGCAGGATCATCCAGCCCAGCCGCCAGCCGGTCATGGAAAAATACTTGGAGAAGCTGTTGACCACGATGGCGCCATCGCCCATCGCCGCGACACTGGCGGCCACCCCTTCGTAGACGATGCCGTGATAGATCTCGTCAGATACGAGGCGGATGCCCCGGCGGGCGCAGTAGCCCGCCAGCAGGGCTAGATCGCCCGGAGACAGCATGCTGCCGGCCGGATTGGAAGGGCTGGCGACGATCAAGCCATCCAGGCGCCCATCGACAGCCTCAAGCATCGCCGGCGTGGGCTGGAACCGGGTCTCCGTCCCGCATGGCAGGTCCACGGGCACGAGCCCGAGGGCGAGCAGGATGTTGCGATAGGCGGGATAGCCGGGTGCTGCCAGCGCCACCCGGTCGCCCGGATCGAAGGCGGCGAGGAAAGCCAGCAGAAAGGCCCCCGACGAGCCGGTGGTCACCACCACCCGTGCCGGATCGACGGCGATGGCATAGGCGCTTCGGTAATGGCCCGCGATCGCTTCGCGCAAAGGAGTTATGCCAAGCGCCTCCGTATAGCCGAGACGGTGGCTCTTCAGGGCCCGCTGGGCAGCTTCCAGCACGGGCGCCGGCGCGGCGCTGTCTGGCTGCCCGATTTCGAGATGCAGAACGCGCGCGCCCGCCGCTTCCCTGGCGTTCGCGGCGGCGAGAACCTCCATGGCAATGAACGGCGGTATGGCGGACCGCCTGGCTATCTTGAGCGCCATGGGTCTATTGCGAGGCGGGTTGAAGCACCAGGGCTTCGCCGTCGCCCCGGGGATCGGCGGCGGCCTGACAGCCGGCATCCTGATTACTGGATGATCTCGGGCACCAGACGGCCTGGACGCGACCGAGAATGCTGGCCTGCTGAAGCTGATGCCCGTGCTGAGTCAGGTCCTGGAGCAGCGCCGGATCGGTGCCCGGCTCATAGAACACGACGTCGGGCGAGCCGTTGTGATGGATCCGATGGGCGGCGATCGCGGTCGCCAGCGGTTGCTTGTCCTTGGCGGCGGCGAGGAAGACCTGGGCGAGCGCGGTAGGCGCGGCGACGCCGCCGGATGCCGCCGCCGCATAGAAGAAGGAGCCGCCCGCCCGGCTGGTATAGATCATCGCGCCCAGATTATAGGGATCCTGGCCGGTCTGGTTCGGCGCCGCCGCCAGGACCACGCCGGTTCCAGGCAGCATATGCCCGCTGCCGAAGAGATCGTTCAGCGTGAAGTTGCAGGCGACGGCATTGCCGTCCTTGTCGACGGTCACGATGCTGGCGGCCCAGGGGTTCTCCGCATGGGCGGGCATGGGCGGCGGATTCAAGCTCGCCGCCGGCGTCGCCTTGTCCGGGGCATAGGACGCCATGAGATCGGACAGGTGCGAACTGTCCAGGATCTGATCGGGGGGCGTGGCACTGCTGCCGTCCGGCTTCAGCCAGTGGCTTCGATCGGCGAAAGCGCGCATGGAGGCCTCGGCGAAGAGATGCGGACGCTCGCCGGCATCCGCGTTGCCCCAGCTGTGGGTCTCCGTAAGCAGGCCCAGAATTTCGGCCGTCTCCAGCCCGCCCGAGGCCGGCGGCGGCGTGAAATAGAGGTTCGGGCCGCCGAGGTCCACGATCACCGCCTGGTCTACCGTAGGCAGCGACGCCTGAAGGTCCTCGCTGGTGAGCGGCAGGCCCGCCGTCTGAGCCGAATCCAGCAAACGCGCGGCCGCCTCGCCGCCATAGAAACTGCCGGGCCCGCTGGCGCGGATCTGACTCAACAACGATGCCAGGTCGGGCTGGGTCAGAGTGTCTCCCTCATGCAACGGCTGACCGTCGGCGCCGAGAAAGATTTGTGCCAGATTGGGATCGGCGCTCAGCTTGGTGCCCGCGGTGGCGAGTTCGCGGGCGAGCGCACGGCTGACGGGCATGCCTTGCTGGGCAAGACGCTGAGCGGGACCCAACAAGGCAGACCAGTGGGCCGTGCCGTGGCGCGCCTGCAGCAGCGCCATTCCCCGGACGTTGAGGGGCAATCCGATCTGGCCGCCCGGCCCGGCGAGGGGAAGGAACAAGATGGCCTCGACGGTCTTGTCCGGCTTGTCATTGATGAGGCAGGTCCCCCCGCCGCCCAAGCCGGCTGTCGAGGGCAAGGTCACGGCCATGGCGAAATAGCCGGCAACCGCGGCATCGGCAGCGGTGCCGCCGCTCGCCAGCACGTCGCGCGCGATCTCGGCGGCCTTGGGTTCGTCGGCGGCCGCGGCCCCGGCGAAGCCGGTGGGTGCTACGCTTGCGGAATTGGTCGTGCTGCCGCCGTCAAGAGCGCCGCAGGCGGCCAGCGCTGCCAAACAAATGCCCAAAAGAAACAGTTGCGGCCCGCCGGAGAAAAACATAGGTCTTTCGCCGAATCCCCGATAGGTCGAGATGCGCAAGCGACTGATCTCCCTCTTGGCCGGCGTGGCGTTGGCAGCATCGCCCGTGCTGACGATGCCAAGCGAGGCGGCCAATTCGATTCCCACGATCGTCCGCGACGCGGAGATCGAAACTACCATCCGCGACTACACGACGCCAATCTTCACCGCTGCCGGCCTCGATGCTTCCGCGGTGCATATCTATCTGCTGAATTCCGACCAGATCAACGCCTTCGTGGCCGGCGGCATGAACGTGTTCATCTACACCGGCCTCCTGATCGCAACCCAAAGGCCGCTGCAGCTGATCGGCGTCGTTGCCCATGAGACGGGCCATATCGCGGGCGGGCATCTCGCTCGCATCCAGGAGGGCCTGCACGCCGCGACCATCACCGGGATCCTCGCCATGGTGCTGGGCGGCATCGCCGCCGCGGCGAGCCAGAACGCCGGCGCGGCAGCGGGCGGCATCATGGCCGGGCAGGACATGGCGGAGCGCTCGATCCTCAGCTACACCAGGACCATGGAGGCTTCGGCCGATGCGGCGGCGCTGAAGTTCCTCGACCGCACCCATCAATCGGCCCGGGGGCTGCTGGAGTTTTTCGGCATCCTCCAGCAGCAGCAGCAGGTGCTGTTCGGCCAGCCGAACCCTTATCTCATCAACCATCCGCTCACGACCGAGCGCATCGAGGCGGTCCAGGAACACGTCGATCAATCGCCCTACAGCAACATCCCCGACCGCCCCGATTGGGTGATCCGCCACAAGCGCATGGTGGCCAAGCTCATCGGCTTCCTTTGGCCGTTGCCGCGGGTGCTGCAGAGCTACCCGGAAAGCGACAAGAGCGTCTATGGACGCTATGCCCGGTCGATCGCCTATTACCGGATCGGGCTGCTCCAGCGCTCCATTCCCCTCATCGACAGCCTGATCGCCGAACAGCCGGAGGACCCCTACTTCCAGGAGCTCAAGGGCCAGATGCTGTACGAGAACGGCCGCGGCGGCGAGGCCCTCGCCTACTACCAGAGGGCGACGGACCTGGCGCCCGACGAGCCGCTGCTCAGCATGGAGCTGGCTGAGGTGCAGATCGAGCAGAACGACCCGAGCCTGATCAAGCCCGCCATCGCCGAGCTGCAGCAGTGCCTGCAAATGGAACCGGACAACGGCGACGCCTGGCGCCTGCTGGGCATGGCCTACGGCCGGGATGGCCAGATGGGCATGGCAGCCTTGTCGCTGGCCGAGGCCGCGGCGGCGAACGACCATCCGAAGCTCGCCCGCGACCAGGCCAACCAGGCAATCGGACTCCTGCCGGTCGGCACGCCGGCGTGGCTCCGAGCCCAGGACATTCTGACCACGACAAAAACCGACAGCGCGTCGTCGGACGACGCGGCCATACCGCTGCAACAATAGATCCCAGGAGCCGATCCATGAGGCGTGCATCCCTGCTCCTGGCTCTGCTGCCGACGATTTTTTTGGCCCTGACAACGCTTGCGGCCAATGCCGGGGATCCGTCGCCCGCTGAGGTCGATCAGATCCAGCAGGTCGTCCGCGACTATTTGAAGCAGCATCCTGAAGTGATCGTCGATGCCCTCAAGGCCTATCAGGCCCAGCAGGAGGCAACGAAGGCCGACGCCCTGAAAGCGACGATCGCCTCGCTCAAGAGCGAGCTGCTCGCCGATCCGTCCACCCCGGTTGGCGGCAATCCCGCGGGCGATGTGGCCATCGTCGAGTTCTTCGATTATCGCTGCCCCTACTGCAAGGCGATGGCGCCGGATCTGGCCAAGGCCTTGGCCGAGGACGGCAAGGTGCGCCTGGTCTACAAGGAGTTTCCGATCCTGAGCCCGACCTCGGTCGTCGCCGCCAAGGCGGCGCTGGCGGCGCGCTACCAGAACAAGTACGTCGCCTTCCACGATCGCCTGATGAGCCTGAAGGGCAGCCTCGAGGAGGCCGACATCTATAACGCCGCCGCCGATACCGGCTTGAACGTGGCGCAGCTGAAGCGGGATATGGCCAAGCCGGAGATCGCCGACGCCATCGCACGCAACTACAGCCTCGCCGACAAGCTCGACATCCAAGGCACGCCCGCCTTCGTCATCGGCGACAAGCTGCTCGACGGCGTGGCGACCGCCGACGAACTGACCGCCGCGATCAAGCACGCCCGCGGGGGTTAGTGTCTTTAGGGGGCACGGGCGCCGGCCCGGCCCCAGTTGCGCCTCAGTGGCCGATTCCCTAGCCTGTGCCGGAGCAAGACCGACAAGATCGGGGGAGAATCGGACCATGCAGCTCAAAGGCAAGGTTGCTGTCGTCACCGGCAGTTCGCGCGGCATCGGCAGGGCGGTCGCCGAGCGCTTCGCCCGGGACGGGGCCAAGGTGGTGGTCAACTATGTCCGCAACCGCAAGGCCGCCGATGAGGTGGTGGCGGGAATTCGCGCTGCCAAGGGCGAAGCGGTCGCCATAAAGGCCGATGTCGGAAAGAAGGCCGACGCCGAGCGCCTGATCAAAGCCGCGATCAAGGCCTTCGGCCGGCTCGACATCCTGGTGAGCAATGCCGGCATCGTCATCGACCGGCCGTTCGTCGACAGCACCGACAAGGACTGGATCACCTCGATCGAGACCAACCTGCACGGTTTCTTCAACGTCTGCCGCGCCGCCCTGCCCCCGATGCTGAAGCAGAAATGGGGCCGCATCATTGCCACCGGCTCCTGCATCACCGAGATCGCCGATTTCGGCGGTAACAGGTATTCCGTCTGCACCGCGTCCAAGGGCGGCATCACCGCCATGCTGCGGCCGATCGCGGCCGAGGTCGCTCGTGAGGGCGTGACGGTCAATGCCGTCTCGCCCGGCTACATCGCGACCAACATGCTGGCAGAGGTCGACCCGGCCGGCCTGGAGGCGGCCCTCAGGCTGGTGCCCATGCGGCGCTATGGCAAGCCTTCCGAGATCGCCGCGGCCATGGCTTTCCTCGCCTCCGACGACGCCGCCTACATCACCGGCCAGGTGCTGCGGGTGAACGGCGGCATGTCCATGGGCGGGTGAGGCGCATGAGCGACGCCGGAGCCGACATCTTTGCCGCCGGATTCAAGACCGCGCCCTTCTGGTGGGACGCGGCACCGCGGCCGGTGCCGGAAGAGAAGCCTTTGCCTGCCCAAGTCGACGCAGCCATCGTCGGCTCCGGCTACACCGGGCTCTCGGCCGCCCTCACCCTGGCGCGGGCGGGGCGGAATGTCGTCGTGCTCGAACGGGAGGCCTTGGGGTTCGGGGCCAGCTCGCGCAACGCCGGCTATGTCGGCCGCACCTTCAAATACAGCTTCACCAAGCTCGCCGAGACCGGCGGGCTCGATCATGCCATCGCGGTCTACCGCGAGCTGCAGGCTGCCTTCGACCATGTGCTGCGTCTGATCGAGACGGAGAAGATCGATTGCGGATTCCGGCGCTGCGGCCGGCTGATCGTCGCCAACAGGCCCCGACACTACGGGCAGATCGAAAGCCTGCTGGCGGCGAAGCAGAAGCATCTGGGCGAACCCTACGAGATGCTGCCGGCGGCCGAGCTCGGCCGCGAGCTCGAATCCGGCATCTATTATGGCGGCGCCGTGATCCCCGAACTCGCCAGCCTTCATCCCGGGCTTTACCACCAGGGACTGGCGGACCGCGCGCGCAGCGCCGGGGCCGAAATCCGCGACCGGACCGAGGTGCTGGGCATCGAGCGCGATGGGACCGGCTTTACTGTCGCCACCGGGCGCGGACCAATCCGCGCCCGCGACGTGCTCGTGGCGACCAACGGCTACACCGGGCGCGCCACCTCGGCGCTGAGCCGGCGCGTGCTTCCCTTCCGCGGGTTCATGATCGCGACCGAGGTGCTGCCGCCGGGCATGGCCGACAGAATCCTCCCCAACTGGCGCACGGTGCATGACTGGCACAACGATATCGATTTCCTGCGCCGATCCCATGACGGCAGGCGCCTGCTGTTCGGCGGCCTCACCGGCATGGCGAGCGACGACCTGCGGACCATGGCCCGGCGCTTGCATCGGCGGCTCACCCGCATCCTGCCTCAGCTGGCGGACGTGAAGCTCAGCCATGCCTGGAGCGGCTTCTGCGCCGCCACCTTCGACCAGTATCCTCACATCGGCAGCATGGACGGCGTCCGCTATGCCATGGGCTATTGCTTCGCCGGATTGCCGGCCGGAACATATTTCGGCCACAAGGCGGCGCTTGGCATACTGGGCTCGCCTGAGGCGTTGACCGCCTTCGATCGCCGGCCCTTCCCGACCCGCTGGTTCTATCGGGGCGGCACATGGCTCATGCCCCTGGCGATGGCGCATTACCGGCGAGAAGACCGGCGCGACGACAGCCGGCCCGGCTAAGTTGCGACTCCTTTGGAGCATGCTATAACCGACCCTGGAGCAAGATCGGGTCAGCTTCTATCAAGCTCACCCGTGAATCTTGCTCTACATGTTAGGCTTAGAGCCTGATTCACGTCTCAAGCCGATCAGGCTTGAGACGATCAGGTTCTAGGGAGACCTCGGATCTTGGCCAAGGCGAAATCGGTTCTCGTTCTCAACGGACCCAATCTCAACCTGCTCGGCAGCCGCGAGCCAGCCATCTATGGGCATGAGACCCTGGCCGACATCGAGAAGTCATGCCGGGAGCATGCCCAATCCCTGGGACTCACCCTCGACTTCCGCCAGTCGAACCATGAAGGCGTGCTGATCGATTGGATTCAACAGGGCCGCGGCAAGGCGGCGGGCATCGTCGTCAACCCAGGCGGCCTCGGCCACAGCTCCGTGGCGCTGCTCGATGCGCTGCTTGCCTCGGAGCTTCCGGTGATCGAGGTGCATCTTTCGAACATTTTCCGGCGCGAGTCGTTTCGCCGGCACAGTTTCGTCAGCGAAGCTGCCCGGGGCGTCATTTGCGGCCTCGGCGCTCACGGCTATCTCCTGGCACTGGAAGCGCTGGCCGACATTCTCGGGGCTAAAAAGGACGCGTGATGGCAAAGTTCGACGTCGACGAGGATCTCCTTCGCAAGCTGGCCAAGCTCCTCACCGAGACCGGACTTTCCGAAATCGAATTCGAGAGCGGCGGCCACCGCATCCGGGTCAACCGGGCGACCGTCGGTCAGCCGATGGCGCCCCAGCCGGCGCCAGTCCCCGCTTCGCCTCAGCCTGGCGCCCCTCCCGGCCCGGCCAGCATCCCTGATGGCGCCCTCGTCTCGCCCATGGTCGGCACCGCCTATCTCTCGGCGGAGCCGGGCGGCACGCCCTTCGTCAAGGTCGGCGACAAAGTGAAGAAGGGCCAGACCCTGCTCATCATCGAGGCGATGAAGGTCATGAACCCGATTCCGGCGCCCGACGCAGGCGTGATCGAGGCGGTGCTGATCAACGACGGCCAGCCGGTCGAATACGGCGAAGCGCTACTGGTCATCAAATAGGGCGATGTTCGAGAAGGTCCTGATCGCGAACCGGGGCGAAATCGCGCTCCGCATTCATCGCGCCTGCCGGGAGATGGGCATCCGCACGGTCGCGGTCCATTCGACTGCGGACTCCGATGCGATGAACGTGCGGCTGGCCGACGAAAGCGTATGCATCGGACCGCCGCCCTCCAAGGACAGCTACCTCAACATTCCGGCGATCATCTCGGCCGCGACCATTGCCGGGGCGGACGCGATCCACCCCGGCATCGGCTTCCTGTCGGAGAACGCCAAATTCGCCGCGATGGTGGAGGAGCACGGCATCGCCTTCATCGGCCCGGCGCCGGAGCATTTAGCGCTCATGGGCGACAAGGTGCGCGCCAAGCAGGCCGCGGTCGAGCTCGGCCTGCCCGTGGTCCCCGGCTCCGACGGCGCGCTCGGCGACGACGTCGAGGCCATGGCCGTGGCCGAGCGCATCGGCTACCCGGTGTTGATCAAGGCCTCGGCCGGCGGCGGCGGCAAGGGCATGAAGGTCGCCAATCACCGCGGCGAGATGGCCGAGGGTCTGGCTCTCGCGCGTGCCGAGGCCAAGGCGCATTTCGGCAACGACGCCCTCTATCTGGAGAAATACCTTTCGCACCCGCGCCATATCGAGATCCAGATCCTGGCCGACGGCCAGGGCAACGTCGTGCATCTGGGAGAGCGGGATTGCTCGCTGCAGCGCCGGCACCAAAAGGTCCTGGAAGAGGCGCCGTCGCCCGCCCTCAACGCCTCCCAGCGCGCCGCCATCGGCGAGGTCGTCGTCGAGGCGATGAAGAAGCTCGGCTATCGCAGCGTGGGCACGGTGGAGTTCCTCTATCAGGACGGCGCCTTCTATTTCATCGAGATGAACACGCGCCTCCAGGTCGAGCACCCGGTCTCGGAGATGATCACCGACATCGATCTCGTGCGCGAGCAGATCAGGGTCGCATCCGGCGCGCCGCTGGGTTTCACCCAGAAGGACATCGTCTTCTTCGGCCATGCCATCGAATGCCGCATCAACGCCGAGGACCCGGTCACCTTCCTGCCCTCGCCCGGTCTGGTGACGGACTTTCACGCGCCGGGCGGGCTCGGCGTCAGAGTCGATTCGGCCCTCTACGCCGGCTATCGCGTGCCGCCCTACTACGACAGCCTGATCGCCAAGCTGGTGGTCCATGCCAAGAGCCGCAACGAGTGCCTGATGCGGCTACGCCGGGCGCTGGAGGAGATCTTCGTCGGCGGCATCAAGAGCAACATCGATCTGCACCGGCGCCTGATCGCCCAACCGGACTTCATCAACGGGGACTACGATATCCGCTGGCTCGAGCGACTGGTCGGCGGCGAGAACGAAGGTTAGGAGACCGTCCACGTCGCAGCGCACCCGCCCGCCGATCCACGAGATCACCGCGCAGATGCTGCTGCGAGCCTACGCGCTGGGCATCTTTCCCATGGCCGAGCGGCGCGACGACGACGAGATCTACTGGGTCGATCCCGAGAAGCGCGGCATCATTCCCTTCGACCGGTTCCACCTTCCGCGCCGGCTTGCCCGCACGCTGCGCCAGCAGCACTTCGAGATCCGGTGCGACGAGAATTTCGACCTCGTGGTCGGCGCCTGCTCCGAGCCGGACTTCGGGCGCCCCGAGACCTGGATCAACGGGCCGATCCGGCGCCTCAGCAACCAGCTCTTCGCGCTCGGGTACGGTCATAGCGTCGAGTGCTGGCGCAAGGGCGAGCTGGTCGGCGGGCTCTACGGCGTCGCCCTCGGCGGCGCCTTTTTCGGCGAGAGCATGTTCAGCCGCGAGCGGGACGCCAGCAAGGTGGCGCTCGCCCATCTCGTTCTCAGGCTGATCCTGGGCGGGTTCCAGCTCCTGGATACCCAGTTCCTAACCCGCCATCTGGCGCAGTTCGGCGCCGAGGAGATCAACCGCGCCGAATACCGCGTCCGGCTGGCCGAGGCGGTGAAGGCGAAGGCTTTGTTCTATGGTGCGCTGCCGCCCGAGGCGCTGGCCTCGTTCCTGCAGTCGAGAACCCACAGGTCGTAGATCGGATCTTCGAGGGCGGAAAGCGCCGGGCTTGAGGCGAACATCCAGCCGCTGAACAAAGTCTGCGGCTGCTCGCCTGGACGGGCCTCGACGATTTCCAGGAAGGCCGCGCTCTCGGGAGTCTCCTCGGGCGGATGCTTGTCGCAGGCCCGGGCCGTGATTCGTAGTGCCCCGAAGCTGACGGTCTGGCCGACCGGTGCATCGAAGGTCGAGACATGGGCGGTGATCTTGTCGAGCCCGCGCAGCACCACGATTTTCATCGGCGTCGCCTGTGCCGGGCTGAGGCCAAAGGCAAAGAAAAGACAGGCGAGGGAGAAGGGAATGCGCGCGAGCCGCATTCAATTCTTCTTGGCGTAGGGGTTGTTCAGCGAATCGACCAGATCGCGAAGAACCTGGCGCAGCTGCTCTTCGGAACAGCCCATGAGCAGCCCATCCTCGAGCGCATCCTGGGCGAGCTGCCGGATTTCGCCCAGGTTCTCGTTCAGCACTTTGATCTTCTCGATGCAGGAAACGGGCTTGCCATCCGGCTGGCGCCAGGTGGGGAAGCTCGCTCCCGTCTTGCTGCGGGTCATGGCTGGAATTTGCGCTGCCGGGCGCCCGGTTTCAAGCCGGCGGCGTTCGAGACGGATCGGAGAGTTATGGGGAACTCGTGGTGCCGGTCCCGCCTTGGCCCTGTTTTTGCTGCGGCTGGGTCTGAGATTGGGGCTGCTGCTCCTGCTTGGAGGCAGGCTGCTTCGGGCTGGTGGTGCTGCCGAAGATGAAGCGGCCGATCAGGTCGACCACATTGATCGGGTCCTGGGTCACCTGGATCTGGCCGTTCTCGGGAATGAGCTTGGTCTCAGCACCGGGCTCCAGCGACACGTAGTTGCTGCCGAGCAGGCTGTCGGAGGTGATCTTGGCCGTGGTATCGACGGGCAGCTTGATGGTTTTCTCGATCCTCAAGCGCAGCACCGCAAGATAGCTGTCGGGATCGAGCCGGGCGCCGACCACGCTTCCCACCTTGATGCCGCTCATCCTGACGTCGCTGCCGAGCGTCAAACCGGCGACGCTGTTGAACTTGGCGGTCACTTCGTAGCCGTCGACCCTCTGGTAGCCGGTCGTATAGGTGAAATAGAGGAAGAATCCGGCGACGAGCAGAACCACGGCTCCGATCAGGGTTTCGACCAAACTGCGGCGCATGTCAGTTCCCTCGAGTCGCGAGCCGTCAGTTCGGCGTCCAGGGCTCGTAGTCGCCGGTCGCCGGCGCCCGCTTTCCCCCGGCGAGCGTGTGGCCGGGCGGGCGATAAGCGAGCTCGGTGCCGGTCAGGTTCGGTAGATGATCCTTCTGCCAGTCGTGGCGCGGGGCCCCAGCCTTCGGCGGCTCGTCGGCCGTGCCGTGGAGCCAGCCATGCCATTCGGAGGGCACCTTCGAGGCTTCGGCCTCGCCGGCATAGATGACCCAGCGCCGCTCGCGCTGGCGCCCGCCGATGGGGCGGCCGCGGTAATAGCGGTTGCCGTGGTCATCGCTGCCGACATAGGTGCCGTGCAGCCAAGTGAAGAGGCGAGTCCCCAAGGACATCAGGATTTCCGTGCTATGGAGCGGCCTTCGGGCCGCCAGCGGGCCGGAAATATCGCATTGCCCGCCTCGGACTGTCCAGTCATGCTCGGGCTTGGATTGGGGGGCGGGTTTGCCGCGGGATCGAGAGATAGCGGGCGCGCCGGTTCGGCAAGGCTTGGGTCTGGCGCTCCTTCTGTTGACGACCGCGAGCTTCGCCTGCATCACAACGTTCTCCAAGTTCGCCTATGCCGCGGGCTCCAATCCCGAAACGCTGCTGATCGTCCGGTTTGCCAGCTTCGCGGCTGGCGTCGGCCTCATCCAGCGGCTGTCGGGCAAGCCATTGCGGCTCGGCCCCGGCCTGTTGACGCGAGCCGTTGCCGTCGCCGGTTTCATGCTGCTCCTTTCGGGCGGCTATCTGACGGCGGCGGCCTTCATCCCCGTCGGGCTGGCGGTCATCCTGCTCTATACCGCGCCCTTCTTCGTCGCGCTGGTGACCGTGCTCATGGGCCGCGACCGGATGACGGCCATGAAGGCCGCAACCATGGTCCTGGCCTTCGCCGGCGTCGCTCTGGCGGTCGGCGCCGACTTCACCCATCTCGATCCGCGCGGGATCCTGGCCGGGCTGGTCGCGGCCCTCGGCCTCGTCCTCATGATCGCGGTCGCCGGATCCTGGATGCGGCGCTTCGAGCCCCTGACGCTCAGCATGCTGGCATGCCTGCTGCTGGTTCTGCCCATCGGGGCCTATCTCGCCGGCACGGGACGATTCGCGTTGCCGCAGAGCCAGGCGGGCTGGATCGGTCTCGCCGGCGCCACGCTCTGCTATCTCTTCGGCAATCTCTGCTGGGTCATGGCCATGCGGCTGGTGGCGCCGATTCGCATGGCGGTCATCATGAATCTGGAGATGCCCATCAGCATCGCCATCGGCGCGCTTTTCCTGGGCGAAAGGCTGAGCCCCGTCCAGTTGACCGGCGCGGCCCTGGTCATCGGCGCGGTGATGGGTCTGACCCTGCTCGGCAGGCCGTCCCCGGACGAGCACAAGGCCTAGAAGCTGGCCAAACACTATATATAGTAGGCCCTTCGGCCATTTGTTGCGCTGCAATACAATATCTTGACGGTCCCATTGCAAATTGACGGCACTTTTCTATTGAAGCCCACCGCCGATTGGGGCAAACTCTACCTATGGCGGGCGGCGCGGGTTTTTGTACAATAACTTGCGTCGCCCCAATTGCCTACGGGCTCAAATTAAAGTAAAACCTTGGCTTTAGGCGGTTCGCGGGCCAGTCGGGACATCGGGGGAGCAGCATGCGTATCGAACGTCGCTATACCGAAGCCGGAAAGTCGCCCTACCGCGGCATCGAATTCCGGACGACCATGTCCGAAATCCGCAACCCCGATGGGTCGGTGGTCTTCCAGCTGAAGGACATCGAGGTTCCGGCCGATTGGTCACAGGTCGCCTGCGACGTCCTGGCGCAAAAATATTTCCGCAAGGCCGGCATTCCGGCCCGCCTGCTGCCGGTGGATGAGCCGGACATGCCCCTCTGGCTGCGCCGGCACGCCCCCGACGACGCTAGCCTCGCGCGCCTCGATCCCGACCAGCGCCACGGCGGCGAGACCCGGGCGGTTCAGGTCTTCGACCGGCTCGCCGGCACCTGGACCTATTGGGGCTGGAAGGGCGGCTATTTCGACGCCGAGGCCGATGCCGCCGCCTTCTATGACGAGATGCGCTTCATGATGTGCCGCCAGATGGGCGCGCCCAACTCGCCCCAATGGTTCAACACCGGGCTCCATTGGGCCTATGGGATCGACGGACCGGCCCAGGGACATTTCTACGTCGATTACCGGACGGGCAAGCTTACGGAATCCCAATCGGCCTATGAGCATCCCCAGCCCCATGCCTGTTTCATCCAGGGGGTGGCCGACGACCTGGTGAACGAGGGCGGGATCATGGACCTCTGGGTGCGCGAAGCGCGCCTGTTCAAGTACGGCTCGGGCACCGGCTCCAATTTCTCCAAGCTCAGGGGCGACGGCGAGCGGCTTTCGGGCGGCGGGCGTTCCTCGGGCCTGATGAGCTTCCTCAAGATCGGCGACCGGGCGGCGGGCGCGATCAAGTCCGGCGGCACGACGCGCCGGGCGGCCAAGATGGTCACGGTCGACCTGGATCATCCCGACATCGAGGCCTTCATCGACTGGAAGGTGGTCGAGGAGCAGAAGGTGGCGGCCCTCGTCTCCGGCTCGCGCCTGGCCAACCGGCATTTGAACGCCGTCATCCAGGCTTGCCGGATGGGCGACGACGAGGCGCGCTTCGATCCCAAGCAGAACAAGGCGCTGCGCAAGGCATTCCGCGCCGCGCGCGAGGCCGAGATTCCGGAGAACTATATCCGTCGCGTCGTCCAGTTCGCCCAGCAGGGCTACGACCGGATCGATTTCCGCATCTACGACACGGACTGGGATTCCGATGCCTACCTGACCGTCTCGGGCCAGAACTCGAACAACTCGGTGCGCGTGCCCAACAGCTTCATCGAGACGCTTCTGGCCGGCGGCGAATGGAAACTCTTCCGTCGCACCGACGGCAAGGTCGCCAAGACGATCAAGGCGGCCGATCTGTGGGAAAAGATCGGCGAGGCTGCCTGGTCCTGCGCCGATCCGGGCGTCCAGTTCGACAGCACCATCAACGAGTGGCACACCTGCCCGGCGAGCGGGCGGATCAACGCCTCGAATCCCTGCTCCGAATACATGTTCCTCGACGACACGGCCTGCAATCTCGCCTCGCTCAACCTGATGACCTTCCGGGGTGCGGAAGGCCGGTTCGACGTCGAAGGCTATGAGCATGCGGTGAGGCTGTGGACCGTGGTCCTCGAGATCTCCGTGCTCATGGCCCAGTTCCCCTCGAAGGAGATCGCCCAGCTGTCCTACGAGTTCCGCACGCTGGGGCTGGGATACGCCAATATCGGCGGCCTCCTCATGACCCTTGGCCTCAGCTACGACAGCCAGGAGGGCCGGGCCTTTGCCGGCGCGCTGACGGCGATCATGACCGGCGTCTCCTATGCCACCTCGGCGGAGATGGCGGCCGAACTCGGCAGTTTCCCGGGCTACGCCAAGAATCGCGCCCATATGCTCCGGGTCATCCGCAATCACCGGCGGGCCGCCTATGGCATGAAGGAAGGCTATGAGGGCCTGAGCGTGCCGCCCGTGCCCCTCGATGTCGCCCATTGCCCGGACCCCGCCCTTGCGGTGGCTGCCGAGCGCGCCTGGGACGCGGCCCTGGCGCTGGGCGAGCAGCATGGCTTCCGCAATGCCCAGGCAACGGTCATCGCGCCCACCGGCACCATCGGCCTGGTGATGGATTGCGACACCACGGGCATCGAGCCGGATTTCGCGCTGGTCAAGTTCAAGAAGCTCGCCGGCGGCGGCTATTTCAAGATCATCAACCGGATGGTGCCCCTCGCCCTCCAGACTCTTGGCTACGGCCAGGGCCAGATCGAGGAGATCATCCGCTACGCCGTCGGCCATGGCACGCTCGAGGAATCGCCCGGCGTCAACCATGCGGCCCTCAAGGCCCGGGGCTTTACTGCAGCCAATCTCCAGGCGCTCGAGGCCGCCTTGGCTTCGGCCTTCGACATCCGCTTCGCCTTCAACCGCTATACCCTGGGCGAAGAGTTCTGCCTCAAGGGCCTCGGCTTCACCGCCGCCCAGCTCGACGACATCAGCTTCGACATGCTGGCGGCACTGGGCTTCAGCAAGGCGGAAGTGGAAGCCGCCAACACCTATTGCTGCGGCGCCATGACGCTGGAGGGTGCGCCCGGCTTGAATTCCCAGCATCTGCCGATCTTCGACTGCGCCAATCCCTGCGGGCGGATCGGCAAGCGCTTCCTGTCGGTCGACAGCCATATCCGCATGCTGGCGGCGGCCCAACCCTTCATTTCGGGCGCCATTTCCAAGACCATCAATATGCCCAACGTCTCCACGGTTGAGGATTGCAAGAACGCCTACATGCTGTCCTGGAAGCTGGGCCTGAAGGCCAACGCCCTTTACCGGGACGGCTCCAAGCTTTCTCAGCCGCTTTCGGCCGCGGTGCTCGGCGATGACCCGGAGGATATCGAGGCGATCGTCGAGGCAACCCCGGCCGAGCGCGCGCCCATGGTAGTGGAGCGGATCGTCGAGCGGGTCATCGAACGGGTCGTTTCAGCCGGGCGCCGGAGGCTGCCGAACCGGCGCAAGGGTTATACCCAGAAGGCCATCGTCGGCGGCCACAAGGTCTATCTGCGCACCGGCGAATACGAGGACGGGAAGCTGGGCGAGATCTTCATCGACATGCACAAGGAAGGAGCAGCCTTCCGCAGCCTGATGAACAATTTCGCCATCGCGATTTCCATCGGCCTGCAATATGGCGTGCCCCTGGAGGAGTTCGTGGAGGCCTTCACCTTCACCCGCTTCGAGCCCTCGGGCATGGTGGAGGGCAACGACGCCATCAAGATGGCGACCTCGGT
>Ga0209415_10007409_pt1 | contig 19177 bp, 18 predicted proteins | sample PeaSoiSIISIP2007_FD_187696 | JGI IMG/M metagenome (GOLD analysis project Ga0209415, IMG submission 187696) | Peat soil microbial communities from Weissenstadt, Germany - SII-SIP-2007 (SPAdes) (version 2) | ecosystem: Environmental > Terrestrial > Soil > Wetlands > Peat | place: Germany... | reverse complement strand
TGCACGATCAGGTCGGGATAGCGGCGGATGGGCGAGGTGAAATGGGTGTAGGTGGTGGCGGCCAAGGCGAAGTGTCCGCGATTTTCTTCCGAGTAGCGGGCTTGCTTTAATGACCGCAACATGAGGAAACTCAGGATTCGTTCTTCGGGCTTGCCGGCGATCTTTTCCGTGAGTTTCTGGTACATGCGCGGAGTGATGTGGACTTCCTTGGGCACTTCGATTTCCCGGACACGCTTGCCGGTGCCGCGGGCATCGCGGCGGTCGGTTTTTAGTTGCACACGCTGGATAGGCAGGGCGCCCACTCCCAGGGAATATCCGAAGGTGGCGGCGATTACTTCAAAATCGTAGACGCGTTTGGCGTCGGGCTTCTCGTGGATGCGGTAGAGAGAGGCTATGCGCTTATTTTCGAGATAGTGGGCTACGCTCTCGTTCGCCGAGAGCATGAATTCCTCGATCAGGCGGTGGGCTACGTTGCGCTCGGAGCGAGTGATGCTCTTCATCAATCCTAGTTCGTCAAACTCGATGACTGGCTCGGGGAGATCGAAGTCGATGGATCCTCGGCGCTGGCGCTTGCGGTTCAGGATCATGGCGAGATCGCGCATGCGTTCGAAGTGGGCGATTTGAGCGGCGTATTCCCGGCGGACTTCGATGTTTTTTTCGCCTTCGCCTTCGATTACGGCATTCACTGTGGTGTAGGTCATACGGTTGGCGCTGCGGATCACGCCTTCATTGATTTCGTAGGCGACGATTTCGCCTTGGTGGTCGATCTCCATGGTGCAGGAAAGAACTAGTCGGTCGACTTGCGGGCGCAGGCTGCAAATGTCGGTTGAGAGTTCGAGCGGCAGCATGGGCACGGCTCGGTCGGGGAAATAGACGCTGGTGCCGCGGAGACGGGCTTCCTGATCTAGCGGGGAATTTGGCGTTACGTAGTGGGCCACGTCGGCGATATGGACTTGCAGTTCGTAGTTGCCGTTTTGGAGTTGGCGGACGTGGACGGCATCGTCGAAATCGCGGGCGGTTTCGCCGTCGATAGTTACTATGGGGAGGTCGCGGTAGTCGCGGCGGTGGCGCAACGCTTCGGCGGGTATTTCGGAGGCTATCGCTTGCGCTTCTTCGATCACTTCGGGCGGGAAGCGGTGGGGCAGGTGAAACTTGCGGATCATAATCTCGACGTCGACGCCGAAGTCGTTTTCTTCGCCGAGAATTTCGATTACGCGGCCGCGCGGCTGCTGCGTCACGCTGGGCCAGTCGGTGATTTCTACGTCTACTACTACGCCTTCGAGATCCTGCCAGTCGGTGCGGACTTTGGCTTCGTTGCCGATGACTCGGTCTCGGGATTTTTTGCTCTGTGTTTTGCTGGAAGGGTCAACTTCAAGAGCAACCACGGGGGGCACAGAGGACACGGGGGACGGCGGATTCTCCAGACCCGGCGGAATTAGGATTTCCTGCGTTACTTTTTCGTCTATCGGCTTGACGTAGTTGTGGCGGGGTCCGTAGTGGAAGATGCCTACCACGGTTGGATGGGCGCGCGACAGGGAACGGAGGATGCGGCCTTCGGCGCGTCCATCGGTGCGAACGGCGGAGACTTCAACCAGGACGCGGTCGCCGTGCATGGAGGATCCGATGGCGTGCGGAGGAATGAAGACATCGCCGGCCAGGCGGGCCTTCAGACTGGCATCGAGCGACGTGGCTTCGGGAATCACGAAGCCAAAACCGTCGCGATGCATGGTCAGGCGGCCGACTAGAAGGTTGCGTCCCTTAGACATCAGTTCTCAGTTCCCGGTTCTCAGTTCTCCGTCGTCGGCTCAGTTACTGAGAACTGAGAACTGGGAACTGAGAACTAGAATCAGCGCAGGTATTTCTCTTCCAGGATTCTGCGATGATGCAGTTCGTGGCCGGCGATGATGTAGGCCAGGGCACGGACTGTCACCTCATTTTTATTGGCCATGCCGCGGCGGCTCCAGGCGGGCTCGTCCAGATTGCGGAACAGGGAGACGGTGGCGCGGCGGACGGCGATGTAGTCCTCGATCAAATCGGCTAGCAAACGGCGGGCGAAGGGGCCGTTGCGGACGTAGTCGTCCTGCTCGAAACCTTCGATGGGCGTCTGGTCGCCGCGCGCAATGCGGAGGGCGCGGTAGCTCATGATGCGCTCGGTATCGTTGAGGTGGCCGACGACCTCTTTCAGGGTCCATTTGCCGGGTGCATAGCGGAGATCGCCGTCGGCCTCGCTGCGTCCGGAGAGAAGGAGGAGCATCTGGCGGCGCTGTTCTTCGAAGGCGGCGAGAATGTCGCGGCCCTGGGTTTCGTCAGGATGAACTAGCGAGATGTAGCGGTCGTAGTAGGGAGCGTATTCTCCGGGCTGGGGCCGGAGGTAGGCATTCGCGGTGGACGTCGTCGCGGTCGGAGTCATGGATTCCTCGTTGATAATTCCTCGGATTTCCGGTTAGGGATGACACACGGTTTTTGGTAGTGCCCCACGGATCCATAGTATCGCGATAAAGTATCGCGATAGAGTATCGCGATAGAAGAATTACCGCAGGGCGGGCAGGGCTTACACGATGAGAGTCGCGGCGGATGGTGAGAACAGCGGGGGAACCATGAGGGGAACTATGGAAATCAATGAGAAAGCTGGATTTCCACAGAGCGCGGGGGTTACTGAGGAGTACAATTTGTTTGGCCTCCGAAATGCGGCGGTGATTCAGAATCCCTTAATTCAGTAAAAAGGAAAGGATTTCGACGACAATGTGGAAGCCCACGAATCAACCTGCGACACCTAGCCGGCCGGCGGAGCCGGAACGTCCGAACACGTCCACGGCAACGACGGGACCGATGATGGGCTCAAGCGAGCCTGCCGGTGTGCCACGTCCGGTTACGACCACCACTTCGGACCAGGCCACGATTGGCAAGTCGCTGGTGATTAAAGGTGAAGTGACTGGTTCCGAGTCTTTATATATTGACGGCCGGGTGGAGGGATCGATCAACCTCTCTGGCAACCGCGTGACCATCGGCCGCAATGGCGTGGTCGCGGCCAACATCAGCGCGCGCGAAATTGTGGTGCTCGGCAAGGTGCGCGGCAACCTGACGGCCAGCGACCGGGTGGATATCCGCAGTGATGGGTCTTTGACCGGTGATGTGGTGGCGGCGCGCATCTCGATTGAAGATGGCGCGTTCTTCAAGGGCGGCATCGACATCCGCAAGGTGGGGTCGGCGGGAGCCGCGAAGCAGGAAGAAGCGCCAAAGAGTGTTGCGAGCGCGGTGCCGGAGGCGATGTCGGCGCGGGCGTAGAAGCGCTGGTCGCCGTTCGCCAAAGACGCTGTTCGCTTTTCTTCGTTCGCTATCCGGTTTTAGCTGATTTTCAACCGACTCATGCATGACATAAAACGGGCCTTTGTTGGCCCGTTTTCCTTTGGGCTCTGCGAACAGCGAACGACGAACAGCATCTTTACGGTTCTTTGCCAGTGGTCATGGTTTCGGCAGCTTGGCTTTCGGCTACGCCTGGGAATTCGTCGATTTTTTCCTGCGCAGATCCGTGGGTAGCTCCGAACGCAGCAGCCAGAGTCCTGCGGCCACGGCCGCGGCCCAGGTTACGGAGCCGAGCGCGAGGGCGAGGAGATCAGCGCGGCGGCTGCCGTCGAGCGCGATGGTGCGCATGACTTCATAACTCAATCCTCCGGCAACCCCGCCTATCAGGGCTGATTTGCCTAATTCTTTCCAGTTCAAACCGGCAAACGGGACCATGCCGCGAATATGCAGGAGTGCGGCGATGACAATGGCGTTGGCGGCTATGCCCAGGTCGGAGGCCATGGCCAGGCCGGTGACCGACAGAGTCCGAAAAAATAGAGCGTACATGGGGATCGACGCGAGCGTGATCAGGCTGGAGGCGATCATCGGCGTCAGGGTATTGCCGGAGGCATAAAACGCGCGGGCATAGAGCGCCTGGCTGGACCACAACGCCAGCGAAAGCGAAAACCAGAAAAAGTAAATTGCTGTGGATTCGGAATCGGCGAAGGTGAAATGGCCGCGGCGATAGACGAGGTCGATGAGGGGAACGGCGATGGCCATCATCCAACCGGTGATTAAAAGTGAGGCAGCCGTGATGCGATAGACCGAAGCATTCACCGTGGCGGCGAATTCCTCGAATTTTTTTTCTCCGAAGAGGCGCGAGAAAAATGGGAGGGAGGCCTGGCCGGCAGCTTGTCCGAGGATGGCGATGGGAACGGCGAAGAGACGCTTGGCGTAGTTCAGCCGGGCGATGTCGCCGATGCCGTTGGAGGCGAAGTAGCGGAGAATCCAGTCGTCGGCGGTAACCAGCGAGACGCCGAGCATCAGCGGGATGGAGAGGCGCACCCACTCGCGGAATGCAGGATTCTTCACGTCGAACGAGGGACGGTATCCGGTGCCGATTTTGGCTGCGCCGATGGCGTTGATGAGAAACGGGCCGGCAATGCTGCCGGCAAGGGCGCCAAAAGCAAGAGACGAGATCCCCATCTGGCGCCCGGCGGCGACTCCGCCGCCGATGATGAACACGTTGTAGATGAGCGGGCCAAATGCGGGCAGCAGGAACAGACGGTGCGAGAGCAGCACCGCCGAAACGACTCCGCCAACGTAGAAGAAGATTTGCGCTGGCAGCAGGATGCGCGTGAGATGGACGCAGAGCCGCATCTGCTCGGGAGTGAAGCCGTGGAACATCCAACCCGCAAATTGCGGCGTGAAGATTTCGGCTAGGATGGTGCCGGCGACGAGCACCGCGGTCATCACGGTAATGATGATGGAGAAAGTTTTCTGCGCGTCCCGCTCGCGCTTTTCGGCGACAAACCGGGTATAGATGGAGATGAATGTAATCGAGGCGGTGCCGCCGGCGACGATGTAGTTGAGCCAGTCGGGCAGGGTGAACGCAGCCACGTAGGCGTCGGTTTGTTGCCCCGCGCCGAAAGCGTAGGCGATGTAGGCCTCGCGAATGTATCCGATCACGCGCGAGAGCGTGATGGTCGTCATCAGCAGCAGCGTAGCCGAAAAAGCCGTGTGCTGATGCGATGGCCGGAAGAAACGCAGCAGACGCATCTCTCGCAGATTAACGCATCTTGGGGTGTTCGTGTAGGGACGGGCGTCTCGCCCGTCCAAGCCGAGCGCAGCTCGGCAACTGTCGGCGATCATAACCACTCTTAATTCGCTATAGAGTGCGGGCTTTCACGCGGGCGGGGCCGCCCGCGTCCACACGATTTCAGTTGAGATAATCCTCTAGATATTTGAAATATATAGATTTGCTTGTTGATCCACGTTTTACCCGCGCTGCATTGTCATCCCCAGACTTGTGCCGCATAGTGCCGCCAGTACGGAGGCACTTATGGCTGCTTCACTGGCGGACTTTGCAGAACAGATCAACCCCAAGACTCTGGCCGAGGCCCGGCGTGCCGACTTCCGGCAGGCGACGCGCGTTCACGGAAGTTTCCTGGCTGCCGGCGAGAAGCGGGCGCTCGTCTGGATGGCCGAGATCATGCCGGCGTGGGTCAATTCCGACCATCTGACCGTGCTCGGCTTTGCCGTTCAAATCGCGACCGGCGTCTGCTACGCTCTCGCGGCCTCGGACCGCCGAATGCTTCTTGCTGCCATTGTGTGTCTCGCGGTGAACTGGTTCGGCGACAGTCTCGACGGAACCCTGGCGCGCGTGCGCCAGCGGCAGCGACCGCGCTACGGGTTTTACGTGGACCACATCGTCGATTCCATCGGCGCAGTAGCGATGATGGACGGGCTCGGGCTTTCCGGTTACATGCATCCGGCGATTGCTATTGGATTGCTGATTGCGTTTCTGTTGCTCTCCATCCAGTCGTATCTGGCGACCTATACGCTCGGAGAATTTCACCTTTCGATGTGGCGCTTCGGACCGACCGAGTTGCGCGTTCTGCTGGCGGCGGGCAACCTGGCGCTGTTTCGCTGGGAGTGGGTGATGCACGGGCGCTTCCGGCTGTTCGACGTTGGCGGCGCGATCGGGTTAGCCGGAATGCTGCTGATGCTGGTTGTTGTCACGCTGAAGAACACGGTCCGGCTTTACCGGGAAGAGAGAATCGGATGAAGATTTCGTGTAGGGACGGGCGCCCTCGCCCGTCCAGCCGGGCGGGGACGCCCGGCGCTCCACCAGCAAACCCTGCTCGATCCGCGTCAGGATTCCTTCTCCAATCCATCGAGAGCGTCAATCTTGCGTTGCAGCTTGCGCGCTCCCCATTGATTCAGTTTGCCTATGACGATGAACACTGCGGCAATAAAGGCGAAGGTGAGGCCAAAACCGATCATGATGAACCGCGCGTGCGCCGGGGCATTCGGATGCTGCATGGTCGAGATGAACATTCCAAGCAGAGAGATGGCCATCCCGGGAACGAGCGGCAGCAGATACCATGTCCAGACGCCGCGCAGAAGGTCGCGCTGCCGTTCCAGCTCCTGGCGGTGGAAGTCGAGGCAACCGCGGAACGCCATCTCCGCCGGCACGGGTCGGGCTGCGCCTCTTTTGTGAAGCATATACATCACAAACAAAACGCCCGCGATCACCAGAAAGTTTCCGAAACGGACCAGCGGAGCGGGAAATTTCCAGATGTAATATCCGAAAATGGCGGCCACGATTGGGCTGGCCGCATACTCCCGCAGATTCCTCCGGCGGACCTGCTTCTCGAATTTCCGGGCTTTCTGGTGAAGCTCGGGAAGCGAGATTTGGACGGGTTCCACTTGCTGGTTCTTCCAAAGATTTTTTACGTTATCGCCTATTTCATTTTCCATGATTGCCTCCTTCGTGAAATTTACTTGCCAGGACGTTCTTGATGCGATGGATTTTGGTCGCGACGTTCCCGGGCGAGATGCCGGTGATTTCCGCGATCAAAGCCGCATCCATGTCTTCGAGGTAGGAAAGAATGATTTGCCGGTCGAGTGGCTTCAGTTGCTGGATCAATGCGAGGAGTTTTTCGAGGACGTGGCGCCGATCATAGTGCCGATCTATATCACGCTCGTCGTCGCTTTTGGCGGGCAATGTCTCCAGTGCTTCGATGTCCACCAGTATCCGCGAGTTCACTCGATGCTCCCGGATCACATGCGAAGTGGCTACGTTGTGGGCCACGCGATAGACCCATGTTCGCAGTGAGCACCGGCCATCGAAGCCCGCGAGACTCTGCCATAGAGCAAGATGGATCTCTTGCAGGAGGTCGCGGCGCCGGTCCGGATCGGCTTCATAGCCACGCGCCAAGCGATCTAGGGCCGCGCCGTAGCTGTCTGCGGCTTCCTGATAAAGCGCGTCTTGCCGGGTGACGGCTGCCGGGATGGATTCGCCGTTCATGCTCACGATCTTAACCTCCTTACATAGAAGGTAGTCGATGGCGAGGCCGGTTTCTTACAAACTGCCGCAAGTCCAGCCGGGCGGCGGGGACGCCCGTCCCCACACAAACTCAGGGCGGCTGTCCCTACGCAATCTGTGGGCGTCTTTTTGGGGTTCTGCCGCGATCCGAGCGGGGTTATAATCCACGTAGCCGCTATGCGCTCGGATGGCCATGTTTCGCCGCTCCAGACGTGCTGGATCGAGGGACGCGCTTGTCCTCGCCGGTACCTTTCGTTGCTGCCTTCGCATGTGCGCGCCAATCTCTTTGGCGGCGACTGATTCTTCTTCCTACTCTGTCGGGTAATTACTTTTGGCTTTCGCGACCGGGGAATCCCACCCTAACGTCGCAAAAGGCGCGACGTTAGGATGGGGCACCCTCGCTCGAACTTCGGCCTGGCCACTGAGAACTGAGAAACGGGAACTGAGAACTATCCGGAGGATTCCATGACCACAAGAACTTTGATTGCCGGCCCCAAGCTGAAGACGGCGCTTCCGGGCCCTAATGCCAAGCGTATTCTCGCGGGCGATGAAAGATATATTTCACCTTCGTATACCCGCTCTTATCCGCTGGTTGCCCAGCGCGGCCGCGGCCTTGTCGTTGAAGACGTGGATGGCAACGAGTTCTTCGATTTTTCCGCTGGGATTGCGGTGACCTCGACCGGACACTGCCATCCGGAAGTCGTGGCTGCCATTCAGAAGCAGGCGGGTGAACTGATCCACATGTCGGGCACTGACTTCTACTACGAGGCGCTGGTGACTCTGGCCGAACGCCTCTCGAAGATCGCTCCCATGCCGGGGCCGCACAAGTTTTATTACGGAAACTCGGGAGCGGAAGCCATCGAAGGCGCCTTGAAGCTGGCGCGCTATCACACCAAGCGGCAGCAGGTGATTGCTTTCTTGGGCGCTTTCCATGGGCGGACCATGGGCGCGCTCTCGCTGACAGCCTCTAAGCCTCAGCAGAAGCGGCGTTTCGCGCCACTTGTACCGGGAGTTACGCACGTGCGTTATCCCGATGTGTATCGCGGCTGTGCGGGCGGACCGCAGGATTCGGAGAAATTCGCGCTGGGCTGCGCGCGCTATATCGAAGATAAACTGTTCAAGACCATTCTTGCTCCGGAAGAAGTCGCGGCTATTTTTGTCGAGCCGATTCAGGGCGAGGGCGGATACGTGGTCGCACCGACGATCTTCATGCAGGAACTGCGGCGGATCTGCGACAAACACGGCATCCTGCTGGTGGTGGACGAAGTGCAGAGCGGCATCGGCCGCACGGGCAAGTGGTGGGCGGTTGAACATACGGGCGTGCATCCGGATATTGTCTGCATGGCGAAGGGCATTGCTTCGGGGATGCCGCTCGGCATCACTATGAGCAAGGCCGAGATCATGGACTGGATCCCCGGTTCGCACGCGTCGACTTTTGGCGGGAACCCGGTTTGTATAGCCGCGGCGCTGGCTACGCTCGATGTGATCGAGAAAGAAGGGCTGCTGCGGAACTCGCAGGAGGTCGGCGACCACATGCTGAGGCGCATGGCGGACTGGCCGAAGAAGCATAAAATCGTCGGCGACGTGCGCGGACGCGGGCTGATGATTGGCGTTGAGATCGTGAAAGACCAGGCGACTCGCGAGTACGGCGCCAGTGAACGCGATCGGATCGTGGAAGGGGCGTTTGAGCGCGGCATTCTGTTTCTGGGCTGCGGTCCGAGCACGATTCGCATTGCGCCGCCGCTCATTGTTACCAAGGACGAAGCTGACGTTGCCATGGATGCGCTGGAAGAGTCGATCGCGATGGTCGAGAAAGACGCCTAATCGCCGGAGGCGCGTGATGGCAAACGGAACCGTGGAATCGATTCATATCGCCTCCGCTGCTGAGGGACCGCCGCAATCGGTTGCTCGGGTAAAGGCAATTCCTGGGGTGGGACTTGAGGGCGATCGATACGCGCTGAAGCTGGGCACGTTCTACAGGCCCACTCCGGATCGCGAACTGACGCTGATTGAAGCGGAGGCGATTGAGGCGCTGGGTCGCGACTATCACACAGAGCTTGCTGCCGGCGATGCCCGCCGCAACATCGTGACTCGGAACGTGCCGCTGAATCACTTGGTGGGCAAGGAGTTTGCCATCGGCGATGTGGGGCTTCGCGGCATCCGCCTGTGCGAACCCTGCGATCATTTGCAGAAAGTGACGGGGAAGCCGGTGATCAAGGGACTGCTGCATCGCGGGGGATTGCGGGCGCAGATTTTAACGCCGGGCACGATTCGGGTCGGGGACACGGTTAGCTTTACGTAGAGCGAGGGGGTTGCCCCGACTTCGCTGTCGCTGTCCACGCCCAGCCCCTGAAGGGCCTTTACGGTATCTCTGGAGCGATACCCGGATAACCCCGGGCTTTTCGGCAGGCTGAGACGGGGCAAGCCCCGTCTTTACACATATTTCACACTTCACTGGAAAGGAGGTCCTCGATGCCACGCTTCACATCCCGCACGGTTGTCGCTCTGGCGTTCGCGCTGGTGGTTTGGGCCTCCGCGTTTGCGGGAATTCGCGCCGGGCTGCGCGCGTATTCGCCGGCGAATCTTGCGATTCTGCGTTTCCTGGTTGCGTCGCTGGTGCTGGCTATCTATGCCGGGATCGCGCATTTTCGCCGCCCCGACTGGCGCGACGTTCCCGGGCTGGTCTTGACCGGCGTTATCGGGATCACGTTTTACAACCTGGCGCTCAATTACGGGGAGACTCGCGTGACCGCGGGCGCGGCCAGTCTGCTGATTGCGTCGGTTCCGATCTGGACCGCGCTGGCGGCCCGATTCTGGCTGCACGAGAAACTGACTGCGCTCGCATGGTGTGGGGTGTTCGTGAGCTTCGCGGGAGTGGCTCTGATCGCTAGCGGAGAAGGCGAGGGGATTCGCCTTTCGCTGCAGGCGCTGATCATTCTTGCCGCCGCCGTCACGTCCGCGCTCTACATGATTCTGCAGAAGCACTACCTGGGCCGGTACAGCGCTCTGGAATTTACGGCTTACTCGATCTGGATTGGGACCGTGTTCATGCTGCCCTTCGGCAACGGTCTGGCGCATACCTTGCGCGCTGCTCCGGCATCGGTGACGCTGGCGGTCATCTATCTGGGCGTGTTTCCGGGGGCGCTAGCTTATGTGGCGTGGGCCTATGTGCTATCACACGGCGCGGCGGGGCGCACTACGACCTTGCTCTACGTGATTCCGATTGTGGCTATTGGTATCGCGTGGATCTGGCTGAGCGAAGTGCCGAAGTTAATTTCTTTGATCGGCGGCGCGATCGCGCTCGGCGGCGTGGTGCTGGTCAATACCGTGGGGAAAAGGAAACCGGATAAAGGCAAGCCGGTCGAAGCGGCTTCGTTACTTGTTTCGGAAGCATCGAATTAAAGACATAAATGCGTTTTCCTGTTTGAAATATAGAAGGGAGCCGCCGTGACCTTTTCCCTGAAATTATCCTCCTCTCAAAATTGGAATGCCGCTGTCTATGCGGAGAACGCGCACTTCGTGCCGGAACTGGGGCAGCCAGTGCTCGATTTGCTCCAGCCCCAGCCTGGCGAACGCATCCTCGATCTCGGTTGCGGAGACGGAGCGCTGACTGAAAAGCTGGTTGCGCTGGGTGCTCATGTAGTGGCCGTCGACAATTCCTCCGATATGATCGCGGCCGCGCGTCAGCGTGGCCTTGACGCCAGAATTATGGACGCGAGAGCGCTGACTTTTGAAAATGAGTTCGATGCCGTCTTTTCCAATGCGGCATTGCACTGGGTTAAGGATGATCCGGACGCGCCGGTTGCAGGTGCATTTCGCGCGCTCAGGGCTGGAGGCAGGTTCGTGGGTGAGATGGGCGGCCATGCCTGCGTCGGCGCGATTACCGTCGCGCTATTGGCTGCGCTTGAGCGCCGAGGCATCGGAGACGGAGCCGCATGGATTCCGTGGTACTTCCCTACCGTCGACGATTACGAAATACGACTGCGCCGGGCTGGTTTTGCGCCGCGAAGTGTGCAACTAATTCCGCGCCCCACGTCATTGCCAACCGGGATGCGAGGATGGTTAGAGACCTTCGCTAATCCGTTCTGCGCCGCGCTGCCGCAGAGTGAGCGCGGCGGCTTTCTCGATGAAGTCACGGCCCTGCTCAAAACTGTTCTGTGCGATTCCCGAGGGCGCTGGACCGCAGACTATATTCGTCTTCGCTTTGCCGCAATCAAGGTCTGAGCCGCTGAGGACGCCGCCAGAACTCGCGCGCGGCGAATTGTACCGGATGCGCGGTGACCGGGATCACATAACCCACGGTTGAACCAAGCTACGGTGAAGATGGAGTTTTTTCATGTTTGCCGGACGCCTGACGCAAGCCACACTATGGGCGCTGGACTGGCTGGCCACCAGAACGCTTTCGCCCCAGGACGTGTCCGCGCACCAGCGGACCGGTCGGCGCGGCGAGGAAGACGCTTACTTCTATCTTCGGCGGCGCGGCTACACGATCATCGCGCGCAACTACCGCTCTCCGCATCAGCGCGGCGAACTGGATCTTGTCGGATGGGAGCGGGACGTGCTTTGTTTTATCGAAGTAAAGACTCGAACCAAGCGCGACCTCAAGCCTGCCGAGGCTGCGGTGGATCGCGATAAACAAAGGGAGCTGTCGAAGGTTGCCCGTGATTTCCTGCGGCACATGCCCGCTTCGTGCCAGTGGCGCTTTGACGTGCTCGCCGTGTACTATGATCGCGGGTACAACGAGCGCGAACACAGCCAACCTTCATTCGAGTTGTTTCAAAATGCGTTTCCTTTGTCGTACAATCGTGGCTTTGCAAGCCATGGTTTTGCGGATTCCTATTGAAAGGATTTAGTACGTGCCCGAATTGAGAAAAGACCCGATCGTGGGGCGGTGGGTGATTATTTCCACGGATCGCGCCAAGCGGCCCACCGATTTTGTGCGCGAAGCGGTGAAGAACAAAGGCGGATTCTGTCCCTTCTGTTATGGCAACGAAAACAAAACCCCGCCGGAGATCCTGGCGTACCGGCCCAACTCCAACGGCAATACTCCTCAGAAAGACAGTCCGGGTTGGACGATCCGCGTGGTTCCGAACAAGTTCCCGGCCCTCGGTATCGAAGGCAATTTGAACAAACAGGCCGAGGGCATGTTTGACAAGATGAATGGCATCGGCGCACACGAAGTCGTCATCGAGACGCCCGACCATAACGCCACTTTGGCCTCGCTTCCCGCGAAAAGGATCGAAGACGTTCTGTGGGCGTTCCGCGATCGCATTCTCGATCTCAAGAAAGACCGGCGCTTCAAATACATTCTGCTCTTCAAGAACCACGGAGAGGCGGCGGGCGCGTCGCTCGAGCACTCGCACTCGCAACTGATCGCGTTGCCGATTCTACCCATTTACGTGACTGAGGAACTACAGGGAGCCAAGCAGTATTACATCTACAAAGAGCGGTGCGTCTTCTGCGATGCCATCCGGCAGGAAACCGAGAGCGGTATTCGCGTTGTCGCGGAGAACGAAGATTTCATAACTCTTGCGCCGTACGCGCCGCGGTTTCCCTTCGAGACGTGGATTCTCCCCAAGCGCCACGAGTCGGCGTTCGAGAACTCGTCATCGCAGATGTTCGAAAATCTCGCGAAAGCCCTGAAGTTGCTGCTGATGAAAGCTGACCGAGTGCTCGACAATCCACCCTACAACCTGGTCGTGCACACTTCGCCGGCGCAGGACCCGACCAACGAGTATTACCACTGGCACATCGAATTCATGCCCAAGCTGACCAAGACGGCGGGATTCGAATGGGGAACCGGTTTCTATATCAATCCCACGCCGCCGGAAGAAGCGGCGAAGTTTCTGAGAGAGGCGAGTATCGAGGATTTGGCGCCGAGTGCGGTGGGGGCGCGGTAGGGACGACGCTGAGAATGCCCTGGTCAGGTTCGCCGCCAGCCCGAAACAGCCTTCTCGACCGCATTTCTATGCACTCGGCTGGTGTCGCACTCAGCGACGGTTTCGGCCCACTGGGCGTAGTGGTGCCTACAGCAGTACCAACGTCACACCCATAATATCTTGCCGCAGCCTGATTCCATGGCCGCGGTGTCAGTATGGTTGGGAGTGCGTCCAACACCTATGCGAAGAGTAGTACTGAGCTGGCTAGCGGCGGGAGCGGGTCTTCTACTAGGATTTCTAGCTCTTGCCAGGTTCGGGATGGCGTGGCCGCCATCTAACGACGATTGGCTTCCTCGTTGGATCGCATACGGCGGCGGTGCGCTTCTGGGGCCGGTATTCCTTGCCGGCTCCATCGTCGCGTTACGGAATCGCAAGCGAGCGGGAAACATCTTCCTAGTCTGCATACCGGTTACAGTTTTCTGTCTGGCATATCCGTCTGCGGGATACCTGGTTTGGCATTCAGATGGCGGTTGGTTCGAAGTACCGGAGATCCCGAGAGCCATTGGGTTGGCGGCCGTTTTCTTCCTGCCGATCTTTGCCGCGCTGCTGGCAATCCGCTATAGAGGCCGCGCCGTCTATCTGTTTGGTGCCACGCTAGTGTTGGCGGGATTTGTGTTTGGCCTGTCACGCTGGACGAAGGCGTTTCTGCTACCTTTCGGGGGATGGTCAGCGCTGTTTCTACTGTTTGGGCTTTTTTGGCGTGGAACTGGTAACCGAGCTTGGCCTTCTCTGCTTCAATCTCGCTCGCGTTCGTTGAGCCAGCGAGCTGCAACGTTCGTCTTTACGTGCATTGTGGTCTTATGCGTGGACGTTGTTGTAACGCTAGGACTCTCCGCGTTGGGCTCGTCGCTCTTCGCCGGAGATTGCCGCGGCAAGCCGCTCTTTGTTCACCCCGAGTCTCCCTATCATGCGGTATTCACGGCACGAGTCATTTTTGTGGGACGTTCCACCGAGGCATTGTTTTACGCCAGGGGCTACTTTCGTGATCCGGGAATTCCCGAATCGCGTGACCGTCGCTTCGGAGATTGGGCTGTCGGCGTTGTTCAGGAAAGATTTTGGGGATTGCCCTCCTGGTCGCGTTTTGTGCTTCTCAAGAATTTCGTCTACCGGGAAAACCAGACTTATTTTGTCGATGGATCTCATGATCGCGGTCTGTTGAGCCGTGAACTTCCGATCATAGACGGAAGGACCAATTGCAGCCGTACAAAACCCGCTCAGGACGCCATCTCTGATTTGCGCGCACTTCATGAAGCGCGCTCTGACTATGCTCATTAAAGTAATGGAGTTGGGAATTGGCTGAACCGCGTCACTATCCTTGCGTCCGGTCGAGAACCTCGGAATGCCATGCCATCTGAATCGCTTCCAGCTTGGCTTCGTTCGACTTCGTGGGATCGTCTTTGAAGTCAGGAAGCGCAATCACATACTTGTGCAAGTCGGTGAAACGGACCGTGAGCGGATCGATTTTAGGATGAGCTTCAGAGAGCAGAATCCCGATGTCGTCGGCATCGCTCCAGGTAAGTTCCTTAGGCATGAATGATTGCTCCGTTGAAGGTTCGCTTTGGGCTAAATGCTAATGGCTAAGTGCTAACAGCTGCCCTTAGTGTTCTTCCGAAACGTAATTCCGATTCCACGCCGGAATTTCCACCACCACTTTGCCCGGCTTCTTAATCACCGTCTGGCATCCGAGACGAGAGTTTAGCTGAAGATCGGCGGCCATGTCGAGCTTGTCGGCTTCGTCATCTTCCATTTCCGAAATCAGGTCGGCACCCTCTTTGACCCAGACGTGGCAGGTGGTGCAGGCGCAGTTGCCTCCACAAGCATGATCGAGATGGATGCCGAAGTTCAACGCCACATCGAGCAGCGACTCCTGCTTGCCATGATCTTTATAAGGCAGCTTGCCGTGCTCGAAGGTCACCGTTTTGCCCTCGGGAAGAAACGTGACCTCGACCGTGTTTTCGTTATTTTCAGCGGGGGGAGCATCCATTGTGGTTGTTCCTGTTCCCTGTATTTTTTCTTCAGACATCATCGCTCCTGATCGTAACCTCAGCGGCTAAAGCCGCAACCACTGTTCCGCCGCTTGCGGTATGCCTGAAGGCATACCCTGATACGAACCCTAGTTTTTCCGCAAACTGTGAAGCCGTGCCCTTTCAAATCGTCTTCTGCAAACGCCTACTCGAAATCTGCTTTCGCCACTGGATGGCCCGCTTGCGGGCCTTCCCCGAGATCGGTATCGGCTTCGTCCATGGCCTTGCCTTTGAGCGCGGTAGAGACGGCCGTATCCATCATTAATTCCGCCAGACGCATGGTGGCCTGGTTTAGAGAGTCGATGGCGGCACGGATCGCGTGATAGTCATCGCCGTCTTTTACCGCGACCAGCGCTTTCTCCAGCTTTTCGACGTTGCGGCGTTCGTCGTTCGTGAGCTCCTGCCAGGCTTGATTCTTCTTGCCTTTTGCGAGCGCAGTCAGGATCGTATCCGCCTCGCGCCGCGCTTCAATGACCTGCCGCTGGCGGAAATCTTCTTCGGCGTAGTCGAACGATTCGAGAAGCATGTTCTCGACTTGTTCGTCGGTGAGGCCGTAGCTGGGTTGGACATCGATTTCGGCCTCTTGTCCGCTGCGCTGCTCGCGGGCCGAGACGCGCAGAATGCCGTTCGCGTCAATCAGAAACTTCACTTCTATGCGCGGCATGCCTGCGACCATCGGCGGAACACCCTTGAGATCGAAGCGGGCGAGCGAGCGGCAATCGCGCGCGAGTTCGCGTTCGCCTTGCAGGACGTGAATGGCTACGTTGGTCTGGCCATCTACTTGAGTTGTGTAGTACTGCGTTGCCGAAGCGGGTATGGTCGAGTTACGCAGGATGATCTTATCGGTGACGCCGCCCGCCACTTCAATTCCAAGAGACAGCGGAGTCACGTCGAGCAACAGCATCTCTTTCGTGATTTCCGAGGCGCCGCCGAGGATGTTTGCCTGCACGGCCGCGCCGAGAGCTACCACTTCGTCGGGATTTAAATCCGTGTGCGGCCGGCGTCCAAAAAGATCCTGCACTAAACGCCGCACTTTGGGAATGCGCGTCGAGCCGCCGACCAGCACGACCTCGTCGATTTGTTCAGGCTTGAGGCCTGCGTCTTTGAGCGCCTGCTTGCAGGGGACCACGGTGCGATCGATGATGGGCTGGATCATCTGCTCGAACATCGCGAGCGAAATTTCCCGTTGATACTTCTTTCCGCCGGGCAAGTCGACATCGAGCTTTGCCGAGGGCTGCGAGGAAAGGGCGATCTTGGCTTCGATGACCGCCTTGCGGATGCGCGCCACTGCCTCGCCGCTGTGGCGCATGTCTCTTCGTAAATCCATTCCGAGGTCGCCGCGAATATCGTCAAGGGCGATGGCGATCAGCAGATTGTCGATATCGTCTCCGCCGAGATGGGTATCGCCGTTAGTCGAAATGACTTCGAAAATTCCATCGTGCAGTTTGAGAATCGAAATGTCGAACGTGCCACCGCCCAGATCGTATACAACGATGGTGCCGTTCTGCTTCTTGTCCAGTCCGTAGGCGAGCGAGGCTGCGGTCGGCTCATTGACCAGACGCAAGACATTCAAGCCGGCGATGCGGCCAGCATCTTTGGTCGCCTGGCGCTGTGCGTCGTTAAAATATGCGGGGACGGTGATGACGGCCTGGGTAACGGGCGCTCCGAAAAAGCGCTCGGCATTGCGCTTCAACTGGCGCAGCACGAGCGCCGAAATCTCAGGCGGGGTGTAGGTGCGGTCGCCAATCTTGATGCGCAGAACCTCTCCCTCATGAAGGTCGGACGCCAACTGGAAGGGGAAAAGCTTCAGTTCGTCCTGTATATCTTCGAGGCCTCGCCCCATCAGGCGCTTGACTGAGTAAACTGCCCGCTCCGGCGTTTCGATCAGGTACTTCCTCGCGGCATTGCCAACTATTACCTGGTTGTTTTCGTCGAGGGCCACTACCGAAGGGACGAGGTTCAGCCCGTCTTCTCCGGGGATGACGACGGGGGAATCTCCCTGCATGTAGGCCACGAGCGAGTTCGTGGTGCCGAGATCGATGCCGACGATGTGATCAGTGCTCATCTTGTAATTTTGTAATCGGGTAATTTGGTAGTTTGAAGGCGATCGGCCCCGGCGGGTTTGGATTACAAAATCACCCGATTACCAAATTACAAAATCTATTCCATTGCCTCATTCACGTCCCGCACCAGGTTCCGGACATAATTTCTGCGGTTCAACACATCCAGCATCTTGTCGAGGATCTTCGGGCGATCGGTTTCGGTTCCGCTGTCTATGGATTTGTCCCAGTGGTTCCACTCGGTCTTGAGCTCGTTCAAGAGCGCGTCATATTTTTCTTCCAGCGAAAGCTTGGCCTTGCCGATTTCCTCCAGCATAGCGGGATCGTCTTCGCCCAACTTTTTCTGGGCGCTCAGCTCTTCCAGATGCATATTGAGTTCGAAAACTTCTTCCAGAAGATCGGGGGGCACAACCTGTTTTTTCAATTCGCCGGTGGAGCGAGCTTTTTCGGTCGCCTGTTTCGACTGCTCTTCGAGTTCGACGCCTTCCAGGCGCAACAGGTACTCGGTGCGCTTGATTGGGTCTTTCAATGTGCGGTAGGCGTCGTTGAGCATGGAACTCTGTTCCACACTCCAGGTACGTTCCTCGGTGTTTGCCTGTGCAAATACGTCAGGATGGAGACGGCGGCTTAACACGTAGAATTCCTTTTCCAGCGCTGCGGTGTCGAGGTTGAGCTTGCGCGGAAATCCGAAAAAGGTGAAATAGTCCACCGGAACCGGCGGCTGCACTTTGCCGCAGGAACTACAAAAGTGCACGGCGCGCATGGTGCCGCACGACCAGCAACTGGGGGTGGCTTCTCCGGCGCCGTGTCCGGGAATAATCAGCGATGATTTGGATTCTGTGTTTGCCATACAAAATTTAGGGCGAGCGCACGGCCCGCCCGTTGACTACTGGCTCGGTGATGACGGGGCTCTGGCCCGTTTACGGGCCCTTCGGCTGCCGCTCAGGGCAGGCTCCGCCCGTCACCACACGTGCCTCCTTACGAGAAAGAGCTGCCGCAGCCGCAGGACTTGGTCGAGTTCGGATTCACGAAGACGAATCCCTGGTGCATCAGGGTTTCCTGGTAATCGAGCGTCATGCCGTGCAGATAGATGAAAGACTTCGGGTCGACAAACACCCGCACATCTCCGAACTGAAACACACGGTCGCGCTCGCGCGGTTGGGTATCGAACCGTACGTTGTAGCTCAGGCCCGAGCATCCGCCGCCCTGCACACCCAAACGAAGGCCGCCCTGCTCGGGCGACACGTTTTCTTTCACCATGGCGGAGCGAATCTTCTTGATGGCGTTTTCGGTGACCTGGATGCCTTTGGGCGGAGCCGCAGGGGCTGTCTTCGCCGCTTCGTCTTTGATTGCTTGATCCATAATTCTTCGCAGGCGCAATTATCGGCGTCGCTTGGGAGACCCCTCTTGTCCCGGTCTTTTAGAACCAAAGACTTAGGAGTAGATATCGGCTGAGTCTTTGAGAAATAAGGACTTATACGTAAAGTCTTTATAAACCAAAGACTTAGCAGGAATATCCTACTTCGCCTGCATCTCCGCAGGGTTCGCCGATTCCTGCTTCTTCTTCCAGTCGCCGATGGCGGCCCGGATGGCATCTTCAGCCAGCACCGAGCAGTGAATTTTTACCGGCGGCAGGGCCAGTTCCTTCACGATCTCGGTGTTCTTGATCTCGAGGGCCTGGTCGATGGTCTTGCCCTTGACCCACTCGGTCGCCAGCGAAGAGGACGCAATCGCCGATCCGCATCCGAAGGTCTTGAACTTGGCGTCTTCGATGATGTTGGTCTGCGGATTCACCTTGATCTGCAGCTTCATCACGTCGCC
>Ga0209415_10007407_pt1 | contig 19182 bp, 19 predicted proteins | sample PeaSoiSIISIP2007_FD_187696 | JGI IMG/M metagenome (GOLD analysis project Ga0209415, IMG submission 187696) | Peat soil microbial communities from Weissenstadt, Germany - SII-SIP-2007 (SPAdes) (version 2) | ecosystem: Environmental > Terrestrial > Soil > Wetlands > Peat | place: Germany... | reverse complement strand
GCCGCCGCACCGACCGCGACGATCAACGGGCTCTCCAGCGGCGGCGTCTACGCCGTCGGCGCATCGGTGCCCACCAGCTTCTCCTGCACCGAGGGCAGCGACGGGCCGGGCCTCGCGTCCTGCGACGACAACAACGGCGCGAGCTCGACCTCCGGCACGACCGCCAGCCTCAAGACCTCCACGCCCGGCAACTACACCTACACCGTCACCGCGACCAGCAAGGACGGCCAGACCGGCACGGCGTCGATCACCTACACCGTCGCCGCCGCACCGACCGCGACGATCAACACACCAGCCGACAACCAGACCTACATTCTCAACCAGTCGGTCCCCACCAGCTTCTCCTGCGACGAGGGCGCCGACGGGCCGGGCCTGGCCTCCTGCGACGACAACAACGGCACAACCTCCGTCGGCGGCTCCACCCTCGGCAAACTGAACACCTCGGCCGTCGGCACGTTCGCCTACACCGTCACCGCCACGAGCAAGGACGGCCAGGTCAGCAGCCCGCCCGCGTCGATCAGCTACACGGTGAACTACGTCGACCCGTCCAACGTGAACCCGCCGGTGATCATGGGCACAGCCCAGCAGGGGAAGGGCCTCTCGACGACGGACGGCACGTGGAACGGCGACCCGGCGCCCACCTTCACCTACCAGTGGCAGTCGTGTGACGCCTCGGGCGGCGGCTGCACCGACATCCCCAACGCGACGACCAACAGCTACATACCGGGCCAGCCCGACGTCGGCGGCACGCTGCGCGTGACGGTCACGGCCAGCAACCCCGGCGGCCACTCCTCGGCCACCAGCTCGCCGACGGTGAAGGTGCTGATCGCCGCGCCGACCGACCAGACGGCGCCGACGATCACCGGGACAGCCCAGCAGGGCGACACCTTCACCGCCGTCACGGGGACCTGGACGAACTCGCCCACCCTCTACACCTATCAGTGGTGGACCTGCGATCCCCTGGGGGCCAACTGCCAGAGCGTCCTGAACGCGACCGGCTCGCAGTACCCCGAGAGCTCGGCCGATGTCGGCAACACCCTGAGGGTGGTCGTCACGGCGGCAAACGCCGGCGGCTCGAACTCCGCGCGCAGCGCGGCGACCCAGGTCGTCGCGAAACTCGGCGCGCCCGCCGTCAGCACGCCGCCGACCGTGTCCGGCACCGCCCAGCAGGGCGATCAGCTGACGGCGGACACTGGGAACTGGTCGAACTCGCCGAGCGGCTTCGCCTACCAGTGGCTGCGCTGCGACCCCTCGGGTGAGAACTGCCAGCCGATCTCGGGCCAGAACGCGAGCGCGTACCTGGAGTCCTCGACGGACGTCGGGCACACGCTCCGTGTGACGGTGACGGCGACGAACGGGACCGGCGGCACCCCGGCGACGAGCTCGCCGAGCGCTCTGGTGGCCTCGGCCGCGCCGGTCGAAACCGGGCTGCCGGTCGTGTCGGGCGTGGCGGGCCAGGGCCAACCGCAGTCGGCCTCGACAGGAACGTGGAACAACACTCCAACGAGCTTCGCCTACCAGTGGCTGCGCTGCGACCCCTCCGGCAACGGCTGCGATCCCATCGTGGGCGAGCAGGCGAGCGGCTACGTGGCGAGCGGGCACGACGTCGGTGACACGCTGCGCGTGACGGTCACCGCTTCCAACGCGGCCGGTTCCGCGTCCGCGACGAGCGAGCCGACGGGGGTGGTCGCGGCGGCTCAGACCAACAGCCCGCCCGTCGCGCCGCCGGTGCTCGACAGCTCGACCGACCTGAACCCCGTCAGCGGCACGATCTTCGTCGAGTTGCCCGGCTCCAACACCTTCGTGGCCGTCCCGACGGGGACCAACGTGCCGATCGGATCGACGATCAACGCCGACCAGGGAACGGTGTCGATCACCGTCGCCCTGCCCGGCGGCGGCACGCAGACCGGCGACTTCTACGACGGCGAGTTCGTGCTCACGCAGTCGAAGACCGGCACGACGATCCCGGTGCTCACGGGCGGCAGCTTCACGGCCTGCCCCGCGCACCACGCCAAGCACGGCGGCCTCGCCTCGGCCGCTGCGAAGAAGAAGAAGTCGAAGACGAGCGTCGTCCGCCAGCTATGGGGCAACGCCCACGGCGACTACACGACAAAGGGTCGCTACGGCTCGGCGTCGGTGAGCGGCACGATCTGGCTGGTCCAGGATCGCTGCGACGGCACCTACATCGAGGCGCTCAAGGACGACGTGTACGTGATCGCCTACGCGCACCCGCACAAGCGAATCCACATCAAGCAGGGCCACCACATCCTGATCCTCGCGCCCGGCTTCTGACCCCCGGCGCGCCGGCGCCCGAGCCGGCTGCGGGGCCGGCCGCGCGGCGCGCCGAGCCGGGCGCCCAGGCGAAGCCACAACGACTCCCGCGTCAGTCCAGTCCGAAGTGACGCGTGATCAACGGCGCGACGTCCGCGATCGACCACTGCTCACGGGTCAGGCGACCCTCCAGGCCGCAGCAGATCAGCGGCGCATGCGAGTCCGCGGCCGACAGCGAGCCGTGACTGCCGCCGCCGACGTGGTCGGCGCCGCCCCAGTCGACGAACTCGACCCCTGCCGCAGCGGTCAGCAGCACCTCGCCGGCCGCCTCGCACGCCACCGCGTCCCACACGCGACCCAGCGCGTCCGGGTACTCGCCGCTGCGCACGACGCCGTGACGGATCCGCAGGTCGAGCACCTCGAGCGCGCCGGACAGCGTCCAGCGGCGGCCGCGCAGGTCGCTGACCTGCGCGCCGGGAGCGAACCGCAACTGTGTTCCGCCGCTGGAGACCACAGCCTCGTCACCCTCTCTCCAGATCACATGCTCGATGCCGTCGATGCGTTGCGCGCGCGCCAGCACGCGTTCGAGCGTCGCCGGCGAGAAGACGTAGACCATCGCCGCGCGCTGGGCCGGGCAGATCGCGATCTGTGACGGATCGAGCGGGCGCAGGTCGGTCGGGCGCCGCACGTCAAAGCCCGCGAAGGCGGAGCCCAGCGAGACGGTGCGCTCGATCAGCGTGTGGGCGTGATCGGCGACGACGATCACCGCGTGGTCCGCGAGGAACGAATCGGCCCCGCCAGCCGCCGCGAACAGCCGCGCGAGCTGGCGGTCGGCCTGGGCGATCGCCGCGACCTGCGCGTCGGGCCCGAGCTTGTGCGAGTGATTGTCGTTGTCGGGCAGCGACAGCAGCAGGAAGTCGAACAGGTCGTTGCGCACGAGATAGTCCCCGACGCATCCGGCATGGCGGTCGCGCACCCCGGGCATTCCCAGCGTGCTGCGGCAGCCGGTGTCACGGCTCGAGAAGATGTCGGCGTAGAACAGCTCGCGCGGACCCATCACCGGGCGGCGCACGAGCGCCAGCGCCGCAATCCGCGCCAGGGCGCTGTCGTGCGCCGGCTGGTGGAGGTGGCGCCCGCGGTAGATCAGGTAGGTCGTGCCGGCGGTCCGCAGACCGGCGTCGTCGAGGCGCTCGAAGACGGTCAGCGCGTCGGGCGCGAGATGCGCGCCGTTCATGTTGTAGATCGTGTCGGTGAGCTGGCGCCCGAGGCCGAAGCGCAGCGCGGCGCGGAAGCTCGACCCGTATTCGATGTAGCGGCCCTCGCCGCGGTGATACCAGTTCATCGACGGGATCCGGTGGCGGTCGGGGCCCAGGCCGGTCGCGATCGTGGCCGCGCAGACCGGTGTGACCGACGGGAACGTCGCCACCGCCTCGCCGCTGTAGCTGCCCCGCTCGATCAGCGTCGCAAGGCACGGAGCGCGACCGTCGGCGACAGCCTGCTCGACCATCGCCGGCCGCGCGCCGTCGATCACCGCCAGGACGAGCTTCTTCAGCGCGGCACCCGCAGGCCGGCGAGACGCGACCACGACGTCCGCCCGCGCCGGGCCCACGCCAGACGGCCGAAGAAGGCGAGCGCCAGCAGAGCCACCGGGCCGGCGAACCAGCTCGCCACGGCCAGCACCAGCGCCGCGGCGTCGGCGTAGAGCGCGACGGCCAGGCGCGCACCGCCGTCCGCCAGGCGCGCGCTGGCGCCGGCGAGCACGGGACGCGACGCGTAGAGCGCGAGGCCCGCGGCGAGCGCGCCGCCGGCGAGGCCCGGCCAGGTCGCTTCGTGGTGAGCGGCAAGCACGCCGGCGCACAGCAGGCCCCCGAGCGCGACGCCGGCGGTCGCGACCAGCTCCCCCACCGCCGGCGTGCGAATAAGCGCGCAAACGAGGAAGCACGCGGCGACCACGAGCAGGAAGGTGCCCGACGCCAGGAACGCGTAGTGCGTCCCGCGGAAGCGCGCCAGCACGCCCGCGCCGGCCAGTCCGCCGGCCGCCAGCGCCGGCGTGAATGGGCGTATTCCGGCTGCAAGCGCAAGGCCAAGCCCGGTGCAGATGTGGAGAAGGAGGCTCATCATGCGCTAGCGTGGAGGCGGTCATGACGATAGTTGACCGCCCAATCCGGCGATGACCGAGCGTCACCCACCCCGCTCGGCGGCGCATGAGCTCGAGCGCTACGACGGCCTCTTCGCCAGCCGCACCCGCGTGATGCGCTCCTCGGCGATGCGCGACCTGATGGCGGTCACGGTGCGCCCGGAGGTCATCTCGCTCGCCGGCGGCCTGCCGGACACCTCCACCTTCCCCCCGGCACTCTTCACCCGCCTACTCGGCCAGGTGCCCGTGGCGCAGGCGCTGCAGTACGGGCCGAGCGAGGGGCTCCCGGGGGTGCGCGAGGCGATCACCCGCGTGATGGCCGCCGAGCACATGGCCGTCGATCCGGACGAGGTGATCGTCACGACCGGTGGGCAGCAGGCGATCGACCTCGTCACCAAGGCGCTGATCGACCCCGGCGACATCGTCATCGCGGAGGCACCCACCTACCCCGGGGCGGTGCCCACCTTCTGCGCCTACGAGGCGGAGGTCATCCAGATCGAGATGGACGGCGACGGCATGAGCCTCGACGCGCTCGAGGAGACGCTCGCGCGACTCGATCGTGAGCACCGCCGGCCGAAGTTCATCTACACGATCCCGACCTTCCAGAACCCCGCGGGCGTGACGATGTCGCTGGCACGGCGTCGCCGACTGGTGAACCTGGCGCGCGAGCGGGAACTGATCGTGCTCGAGGACAACCCCTACGGGCTGCTGCGCTACGAGGGCGACAGCCTGCCGACGCTGCGCTCGCTCGAGGTGCCGGCCGGCTCGACCGACGACAACGACTTCGTGATCTACGCGGGGACGATGTCGAAGATCCTCTCGCCCGGCGTGCGTGTGGGCTGGCTGGTGGCGCCGCGACCGCTGCTCGCCAAGCTGATCCTCGGCAAGCAGTCCTCCGATCTGTGCTCTTCGACGCTCACACAGCATTTCGTCGCGGCCTACTTCGCGACCGCCGACTGGCACGGCTACATCGACGAGCTGCGCGGGCTCTACCACCGCCGCCGAGACGTGATCCTCGACGCGCTCGCCGAACACCTGCCGGCGGCCGCGACCTGGACGCACCCCGAGGGTGGCCTCTTCATCTGGGTCACGTTGCCCGACTTCATCCACACGACGGATCTGCTGGCGCGTGCGCTCGCCGAGAACGTCGCCTTCGTGCCGGGTGAGGCGGCGTTCGCCGACGGTCGCGGGCAGCACTCGATGCGGCTGAACTTCTCGAGCGAGGCCGACGACGACATCCGCGAAGGTGTGCGGCGGATCGGCAAGATCGTCGCCGAGCAGGTGGGGCTCCACGACAAGCTCACGGGCCGCCGAAGCGGCGTCGCCGGGTCGCCTGCGGAGCAGGCCGCCCCGCCGGAGAGCGCGGCGGCGCCGGACAACGTGCTCGCACTTCCGCGACGGGGCTCGACGGAGGGCCGGCGCTCGCGCAAGGCATGACGCGCGTCGCGTTGCTGAAGGGGGGGCGCTCGCTGGAGCGCCAGGTGTCGCTTGCATCGGGTGCCCGGGTCGAGGACGCGCTGGAGCGCCTCGGTCACGAGGTCGTCCCGATCGATGTCGGAACCGATCTGGTGACACGGCTGCGTGAGGCCGCACCCGAGGTCGCCTTCGTCGCCCTGCACGGGCGCGGCGGCGAGGACGGCACCGTGCAGGAGCTGCTCGAGGTGCTCGAGATTCCCTACACCGGCTCCGGTGTGCATGCGTGCGTGCGCTGCTCCGACAAGATGCTGGCCAAGCACGCGCTGCGCGACGGCGGCCTGCCGACGCCCGACTGGGTTGTGCTCGGCCAGATCGGCTTCCACGAGCTCGGCATGGCGGAGGCGCTCTCCGACATCGCCGAGCGGCTGTCCTTCCCGCTCGTCGTCAAACCGGTGTCGCAGGGATCGTCGCTCGGGGTCAAATTCGCCGGCTCGGGCGCCGAGCTTCCGGCGGCGCTGATCGCCGCGCTCTCCTACGGACCGCGCGTTCTGCTCGAGCGCTACGTCGACGGACGCGAGCTCGCGGTGTCGATGCTCTGGGACGAGCACGGCGAAGGCGTTCAGGTGCTGCCGATCGTCGAGGCCGTGCCGCGCGGGCGCGAGTTCTACGACTTCGCGGCGCGCTACGAGATCGGGCGAACCGACTTTCTCTGCCCCGCAACGCTCGACGACGAGGTCGCCGCAGACGTCGGCCGGATCGCTCGCTCGGCCTGGGAGCTCCTCGACTGCCGCGGCTTTGCCCGCCTGGACATGATCCTCGGGCCGGACGGGCCGACCGTGCTCGAGGTCAACTCCGTGCCAGGGTTGACCGAGACGAGCCTGCTGCCACAGGCCGCCGACGCCGCCGGACTGAGCTTCGACGACGTCGTGGCGCGCGTGCTGGCGGAGGCGGCGACTCGCTAGCGCCCGGCCTGCCGGAGTCGGCCTCAGCTGTCGCCGGCGGCGAAATCCTCGGGTGTGACCTGGTCGAGGAACTCCTTGAACTTCTCGACGACGTCGTCGGTGTCCTCGACCTCGTGTTCGAATTCGATCGCCGAGTCGGCGATCACCTCCTCGGCGGCGAAGATCGGAGCGCCGACTCGCACCGCGAGGGCGATCGCGTCGCTCGGGCGCGAGTCGATCTCGAGCTCGCGGCCGGCCACCTGAAGGGTAATCTGGGCGAAGAAGGTGTTGTCACGCAGCTCGGTGACGGCGACCTGGGTGCAGCGAACGTCGAGCTCGCCGAGGACGTCGCAGAGCAGGTCATGGGTCATCGGGCGCGGGGTTGTCGCGCCCTGCAGCTTCATCAGGATCGAGGCCGCCTCGGGGTGCCCGATCCAGATCGGCAGGAACTTGTTGCCCTCAGCCGTCTTCAGCAGCACGATCGGCTGCTTGCCGACCATATCGAAGCTGACGCCATAGATGACCATTTCCTGCACGAGCGCGCTCCGTCAGGCCGGGGACCGTTCAAGTATAGGTCGCTCCCCGCCCCTTGAGACGGGGTTGGCGGGCGGCGTAGCGCAGCGTGATCGCGCCCACAACCACCAGCGGGACGAAGTTCGAGACGTGCAGTACGAGCGCGTAGGGCAGGGCCGCGCTCTTGCTGACGTGGTAGGCGGCGAGGGCCGCCACGCCGGCCGCTTCGAACACGCCGACGGCAGCCGGCGGCGAGGGGATGATCATCGACAAACCGATCGCGACCGTGACGAGCACGCCGGCCCCGAAGCCGCGCACCGGCAGTTCGAACGACAGCAGGACGAACCACGCCCACAGCGCGGTGGTCATCCACGCGGCGAGGCTCCAGGCCAGCGCCTCGATCGCGACGCGGCGCTCGCGCAAACCCGAAAGGCCCTCCGCCAGCGTCGTCGCCTCGCGCTCGACACGCTCGGGCGAGAGGCCCGGAAGGCGCCCGAGCGGCCGGACGATGAAGCGCAGCGGGCGGTCGCCGTGGACCGCGAGAATCCAGATCGCGGCGGCCAGGCCGACCGCGGCCACGCCCGCGAAGACAGCCGCCGCGCCGAACCAGCTCTCGTGCGGCAGCCATGGCGAGGCGCAGAAGAAGATGACCAGGATCGAGAGGACGTCGTAGGCGCGCTCGACGACCACCGTGCCCACGATCTCGGCGGCCGGCGTCGCGGTGCGCTGCGAGAGCGCGACGACCCTCGCGGCCTCTCCGGCGCGCGCCGGCATGATGTTGTTGAAGAGGTAGCCGATCATCGTCGCCGCCAGCACGGGGCGGCGCGGCGGACGGCGCGAGTGGGCGAACAGCGAGCGCCAGCGCATCGCCCGCAGCACGGTCTGGATGGCGAACGCAGCCATCGCCGGCACGAGCCACCAGGCGTCCGCGCGCTTGAGCGCGCGCCAAGCGCTGTGCCAGTTGACGCCCCTCACCGCTAGATAGGTGAAGACCGCCGCGAGCAGGACCGTCGCGGCCAAAGCGATCGCGCGCCTACCCGGGCGCCTGCCGGTGGCTCGCGCCCCTGACTCGCGCGAAAGAGTCGGAACCACCGGGGCGTCCTCTCCAACGGAGCTGCCCACGCCGCGAGCCTACCGAACCGCGCCGACGAGCGGGCGCGCGGATCGCGCGCGCGATGCTGGTAGCGTGGCTTCGTGGGCTTGCTCGCTGTGTCAGCAGCACTCGAGGCCGTGGGTGGCTTTGTCGTGCTGGCGATCGGCTACGGCACCTGCTTCGCGCTGTGGCATTTCATCTTCAGCCCGCGCAACCGCCACGACGACGACCTCGACCGCAGCCGCAGCGAGGAGTTCATCGACTAGATGGTGGCGATCCGACGCCTCCAGACGCCGCCCGACGGCGCAGGGGTCGTGGAATCAACCATCCAGGAGGAGGCGTCGCGCTGCGACGCTGCGCGCGTCAGCTGGCCAGGCGCAGCTGCGGGGCGCTGTGCAGCGGAGGGTTCGCGCCGGCTTCGAAGCGGAACGGATCGTCGTCGATCCGCTGCTCGTCGTCGTCGTCCAGGACGCTGAACGCGAAGACCGCGAGGCCTCGCGCGGAGCAGAGCGAGAGGTTGCCGGGAGCGAGACGGCATCCGGTGCGGGCCTCGACCGCCGAGGCGATCATGCCGGGCATCGCTCGCAGCGCGACGGCGGTCAACGGGTCCGCCTCGCCGGCGGAATCGTCCTCGACCGTCTCGGGCTCGAAGCGCAGCAGGAGCAGCAGCGCCTCCTCGTCGCGGTAGGCGCGCACGGCGAGCGGCAGGGAACCGCAATACGCGCGGTAGAGATCCGCCAGCACCTCGCACGCCAGAAGGTCGACGGCGTCCGTCGAAAGCGATGAGTTCGTCACATCGAACACTGGCGTCACCTTCCGTGGTTGCGGTGCAGCTAGAAGAGGGATCGGCCGTTCGACGAGACTGCATTACCGAGCGGACCGTTTGAGGTCGATTGGTCACCTCCCGCACGTCGTACAAATGGCCAACGGGGAGTTTTGACCCCCTGGCGGGGTGACACTTCCACCACCGCCAAGGCGTTCGGTCACCCCCCTAGGCGACCAGTCCACCCCGGGTTTGCTGGGCGTGGAGCCTCACCATCGCAGTCATCCCCCGACCGGCTAGTACACCCGTCCAGCGGCGTTTTCACCGCTTGACCCAGGTGGCCAGGGCACACAGAATAGCCGCATGACAACCATTGACTGCGAGCTCGAGCCGGCCGTTTTCACCCTGACGCGCGAGAAGCTTGATCGTGCGCATGCAGCCTCCAAGCCGACCGACCGGCCGCGCGTGCTCGTGGCCGATCCCGACCAACTGGCCCGCCGCGCGCTGACCGACTCACTGCGGTCCGGCGGCGCGTTCACCGTCATCGCCCAGGCCTCCGACGGGGTCGAGGCGGTGGAGCTCGCACGTCACTATCGGCCCGATGTGGTCCTGATCGCCAGCAGCCTGAACGGCCTCGACGTCGCAACGGCCTGTGAGCAGATCGTGCGCGGCGACAGCGCGATCCGCGTCGTCGTGCTCGCGATGTCCGCCGATCTGGAGCTCGAGACGCGCGTCGTGCGGGCCGGGGCGAGCGGCTTCGTGGTCAAGACAGCCGAGTCGGACTCGATCACGCGAGCGCTCTCCGTGGTCGTGGCGGGCAACGCGATCATCTCTCCCGAGCTGACCGGCAAGCTGGTCGAGCGGCTGCGCCGCACGCCGGCCGACGGCACGGGGACGCGGCCGGTGCGCAGCAAGCTGACCAACCGCGAATGGGAGATCCTCGATCTGATCTGCGGCGGGCAGGGCACGCGCGAGATCGCCGACCTGCTCTATCTCTCGCCCGAGACGGTCAACAGTCACGTCAAGAACGTGCTGAAGAAGCTCGGTGTGCATTCGCGCGCTGCGGCCGTGGAGGCCGCGCTCCTGCTGCGCTCCGACGTGCTCGTCTGAGCGATCGACGAGTGGCGGGCGCACGCTTCGCGCACGCCTGAACGCCCGACGCCGGCGCGCGTCCTCGACGCGCCCGCGCGCGGCTTGCGAGAATGCTGCGATGCTCGGTGAGCCCGGCGTGCGCCGCCGGCTTCCGCGAGCCATGCACAGCCGCGACTTCGCGCTGTTCGTGGTAGCGGTCCTCGCGATGAACCTCGCCCAGCAGATGATCGCGGTCGCGGTCGGCTGGCAGGTCTATTCGATCGCTCACCGGCCGTTCGACCTCGGCCTGATCGGGCTGCTGGAGTTCGCCCCCGTTTTCGCTCTGGCGATCCCGGCCGGCGCCCTGATCGACCGGGTGTCGCGACGGCTCGTGCTGGCTGTCTCGATGCTGATGCTCGTGGCGATCGCCGCCGCGCTGATCGCCGTCAGCGCCGCCGGCGCGCACGCGCTCTGGCCGTTCCTGCTGCTTGCGATCGGCATCGGCGTGGCGACCGCGCTGTCGTTTCCGGCGACGCGGGCGATCTCGCCCGCACTCGTCTCGCGCGAACTGCTCCCGAGCGCCCTGGCGATCCGATCGGTGGCGTCGCAGACGGCGATGGTCGCCGGCCCCGCCATCGGAGGCCTGCTGTTCGCGATCGCGCCGACGATCGCCTACGGCGCGGCGCTCGCGATGTTCGTGGTGGCGCTGATCGCGGTCCTGCTGCTGCGCCCGCGAACGATGGCGGACGAGCGGCCCGCGGACGGCCGGCGGCGGTCGGGGCGCTCCGGCCAGCTTCAGGAGCTGCTCGGTGGGATCCATTTCATCCGCGCGACCCCGGTTCTGCTCGGGGCGATCCTGCTCGACCTGTTCGCCGTGCTGTTCGGCGGCGCCGTCGCGCTGCTCCCCGTGTTCGCGCAGTCGATCCTGCACACCGGGCCCGTGGGGCTGGGGGTGCTGCGCAGCGCACCGGCGATCGGGGCGGTGCTCGCCGGCGTGCTGCTGGTGCGCGGGCCGCTGCCGACGCCGGCAGGACCGACGCTGATCGGCGTCGTCGTCGCGTTCGGGGCGAGCATGGTCGTCTTCGGCCTCTCACACTGGATGGTGCTCTCGCTCACGGCGCTCGCGGTCAGCGGCGCCGTCGACATGGTGAGCATGAACATCCGCTCCACGACCGCGACGCTCGTCACACCGGACCACGTCCGCGGCCGCGTCGGGTCGGTCGAGGCCGTGTTCATCGGCGCCTCCAACGAGCTGGGCGCCTTCGAGTCCGGCACCGCAGCCGCGCTGCTCGGCGCCGTCCCGGCGGTCGTCGCCGGTGGCGCCCTGACGATCGTCATCGCACTGGCCTGGACCGCGCTCTTCCCGCAGCTCGCGACGCTGGGCAAGCTGGCGGACCTGGCGCCGACCTAGCTCTTGTTGGATCGGCGCATGCGCCGATCCACGGGACGGCGCATGCGCCGTCCCGCTGGTGGGTGCATGCACCCACCAGAACGCAGTCGCGCCTGCTCAGGCCCGCCGGATCAGCCGCGTCAGCGACGGTTCGAAGCGGGCGCTGAGTGCGAGTCCCGGCGCGAGCCCGAGATCGGTGGCGGCGGCCGTGGTCAGCTCCGCGATCAGCCCGCCGGCCTCGACGCGCACGCGCCCGCCGGCGCGCTTGGACGACGCGACGACCACGCGCAGCTGGTTGGCGCCCGTCTCGTCCGAAGCGCCGTCCGCCACCAGCGCCACGTCCCACGGATGGACGACGACGTCGACCTCCCCGTCGGCGGCGTCGGTCGAGCGGATCAGCGCGCCGCTCTCGAGCCGCACGATCGTCAGGCCCTCGCTGCGCCCGACGACCGCGCCGCGCAGCAGGTTCGCGCCGGTGAACGCGGCGACGAAGGCGTCGGCCGGCCGCGTCAGGAGCTCCTCGGGCGCCCCAACCTGCCGCAGCTCGCCGGCGACGAGCACGCCGATGCGGTCGGCCAGCGCCACGGCGTCGTCGTAGTCGTGCGTGACGACGAGCGTCGGCAGTCCGAGCGCCGGCAGCAGCGCCGCCAGTTCCGAGCGCACGCCCGCCCGCGTGCGGGAGTCGAGCGAGGCGAGCGGCTCGTCGAGCAGCAGCACGCCCGGTTCGCGAGCGAGGGCACGGGCCAGCGCGACCCGCTGGCGCTCGCCGCCTGACAGCGCCGCCGGTCTCGCGTCGGCGAGCCGGGCCAGGTCGAAGCGCTCCAGCAACGCCTCGGCCTGCTGGCGCCCGCCGTAGGCGACGTTCTGGCGCACCGTCATGTGGGGGAAGAGGGCGTACTCCTGGAAGACGAGCCCGACGCGCCGGCGGTCGGGTGCGAGGTTGACGCCGCGCTCGCTGTCCAGCCAGACCTCCGAATCGAGCGCGACGCGGCCGCTCGGCGGTCGCACGACGCCGGCGATCACCGATAGGACCGACGACTTGCCGGCCCCCGACGGGCCGACGAGCGCGACCACCCCCTCGACGTCGAGCGCTAGCTCGAGGCGAAATTCGCGGAGCGGTAGGGCGAAGCGGATCGAGAGGAGTGCCACAGCGAGGTGAGTTTGAGCGAAAGCAGGATCGCGGCGGTGATGATCACGAACAGCGCGGCGATCGAGAGCGCCACGTCGAGGTTGCTGTCGAACTCGGCGTAGATCGCGAGGGGCAGCGTCTGCGTGACGTGCGCCAGGCTGCCCGCGAACATGATCGTCGCGCCGAACTCGCCCAGGCCGCGAGCGAGCGAGAGCGCCGCTCCGGCCGCGAGCCCACCGGCGGCCAGCGGGCCGGCGACGCGGAAGAAGGTGCGCACGGGCCCCGCCCCGAGCGTCCGCGACGCCATCACCAGCTGGGGATCCACCGCGGCGAAGGCGGCCACGGCGAAGCGGACGTAGAGCGGGCCGGCGACGAAGATCACGGCCAGCACGACCGCGGCCTGGTTGAAGGAGACGTCGATGCCGAGCGCGGAGAAGGCTCCCCCGAGCAGCCCGAGCCGCCCGAAGGCGACGATCAACCCGATCCCCGCGACCGCGGGCGGCAGCACGATCGGAAGCTCGACGAGCGTGATCAGCAGCGTGCGACCGCGAAAGCGCCGCGTCGCGAGCAGGTATGCGGTCGGGGTGCCGAACAGGACGATCAGCGCCTGGGCGATCGCGCTGGTCTTCGCGCTGACCGCCAACGCGTCGCCGACGACCGGGTTGTCGAGCGCGCGCACGAGCGTCGCCGGCGAACGGTGGGTCAGGAGCGCGAGCAGTGGCAGCGCGAGGAAGCTCAGCGCGACGAAGCTGGCGGCGAAGAACGCGGTGCCGAGCGCCAGCCGCCGGAGCGCCACCGCCTACCTCGCTCGCGCGCTCTTCGGCTTCGCCGGTCGGTGCTTTCCCGGCGGCCTGGTCGCGATCTTCTCCGCCGGCTTGAGCAGCGGCAGGAAGCCGAACGATTCGAGCTTCGCCTGCCCGGCCCTGCTCAGCACCTCCGTCACGAACGCCTCCGCGGCCGCCCTGTTGGGGCTGCGCGCGACGACGGCCATCGCGTAGGTCACCTTCGGCTGCGCCCACGCCGGCACCCTGATCACGGTCACCTGTCCGGGGACGGTCCGCGCGTCGGTGGCGTAGACGAAGCCGGCGTCGGCCTGGCCCAGCGCAACCTTCGCGAGGACGTCGCGCACGTCGGTCTCCTCGCTGACGACGTTCGCGAGCACAGCCTTGGTGAGGTTCATGTTGCCGAGGATCTGGAGCGTGTAGGCGCCGACGGGCACGCCCGAGTTGGCGATGTCGATCGAGACGCCCGGCCTGGTCAGGTCGTAGATCGATCCGATCCCGGCCGGGTTGGCCCTGGGAACGACGATCACGAGCGTGTTGCGCGTGAAGTCGACCGGCTGCTCGACCAGGCCCCTGGCGTAGAGCGCGGCCGGGATCGAGGTGTTGGCGGAGGCGAAGACGTCAGCCGGCGCGCCTAGCTGGATCTGTGCCGCGAGCGTGTTCGAGCCCGCGAACGAATACGACGGACCGGGGTCGATCGCGGGGAGGACGTCGGTCAGCGAGGACGCGGCGTAGACCGTGATCCCGCTGACCCTTGCCCCGGCCGGCACCGTCGCGACGCCACAGCAGACGACGGCGGCGGTCGCCGCAACGACCGCCGCGGCGCGGCGCCGGCGCAGCCGCCGGGGGCCCTCAGCTCGCATAGGTATCGAGCGCGTTGGACGCCTCCTCGATCGTCAGCGGCGCCGGGAAGGCGTCGTGAAAGGCCGGCTGCGCCGCCCGGACGGAGAAGGCGCTCAGATGCTGGGCCTCGTTGGCGGTGATCTGGGCCACCGCCGCAGCCAGCACCGGGTTGGCGATCTCGCCCGCGGCCCCGAGGTAGGAGCCGAGCGCAAGCCTCTCGAGCGCCACCGCGAGCTTCGTCACCGGCGCCGCCGAGTAGTAGGAGCCGGTCGGGTAGGAGAAGTCGACGTCGGCCGCCGTGAGCGCCGTCAATCCGGCCGCGCCGAGCACGTAGGCGAGGAAGTCGTGGTGCTCGGTCTCGTTGACGAGTGCGAGCCGAGCGCTGTAGCGGGCGGTCCGCGCGAGGTGCCCGGAGGCGATCGCGTTGGCGTAGAAGTCGATCAGCAGCAGCTCGACGCCGATCAGCAGCCGGACGTAGGCGAGATCGGCGGCGGCGAGCACGCCGAGCGCGGCACTCGGCGGTGCGCCCTCCGCCATGCCGGCGAGCGCACCGAAGGCCGAGCCGGCGACGAGCAGCGTGGCGCCACCGCGAGCGCCGCGGGAGATCAGCTGCGCCCTGGTCAGCGTGGCCCTCATGCCGCCACCCTAACACCGATTAGTCACGGCTGGACCAACACAGGGCGCCCGCTCGCGGAGCACTCAGTGCCTGCGGTCGGTAGCGTCGCGCGCATGGAGGAGCTATCGCTGCCGCTCGGCGCATGGACCGTGCTCGCGCTGCTCTGCGAGGGCGACACGCACGGCTGGACGCTGGTCCGAGCGCTGGCGCCCGACGGCGAGATCGGGCGGGTCTGGTCGATCCGCCGCGCGCTGGTCTACCGCACGATCGAGCAGCTCCTGGAGGCCGGCCTCGCGGCGCGGGCCGGTCTCGAACCGGGCTCGCGGGGCTCGCCGCGCACGCTCCTTCGCGCGACGCCGGCAGGCCGGCGCGCGCTGCGGCGCTGGCTCGCAGAGCCGGTGGTGCACGTCCGCGACCTGCGCTCGGAACTGCTGCTCAAGCTGCTTTTCGCCGCGCGCTCCGGCGCCGACCCGTCGCCGCTGCTGCGCGCTCAGCACAAGCTGCTGTCAGCGACGCTCGCCGCGCTCACGGCGCCCGTCGATGGCGATCACGACTTCGACGTCACGATGCGCTCGTTCCGCGCCGAGACCGCGAGCGCCGGCCTGCGCTTCGTCGACGCAGAGCGCCAGCGGCTCGCGCAGCGCGGGCGCGGGAGATGACAACGGTCGGACCGGCGCGGGCCTCGGCCCACGCGGCGGGAGCCGTGGCACCGTCCGTCCACCCCGGGCGAGCCGCGAAAGAAACGCCCTGGAGCCACCGTTGATGAGCCATGAGCGACTGCAACGACATCGGGCTCTGGATGCAGGACGCGATGCGACTTGCGGACGCCCGCTGCCCGCACTGCGGAGCCGTCGCATCCGAGAACGCCGGCCCCTGGCCGTCCTGCAACCACGACAAGCCGACGGCGACCTTCTGCCTATCGTGCGACGAGGACTCCACACTCGAGGAGATGGGCGTTTCGGACCTCGCCGTCGAAGCGCGGGACCGCTACCGGGCCGCCGCCGTCCGCGACGCGCCCATGCGCGCGCTGTTCAGGGACACGATTGCCGGCCTGCGCGAGATCGCGGCGGCCGACCCTGACGACGCGGTGAGCCTCGCGTGTCAGACGCTGGTGACGGCGCTGCAGCGTCAACTCGACGCCGGGCGGTTTCCAGATCGCCGCTCGACGGTCGGGATCGGCGGGTCGGCCGTGTTCGCGGGACAGCTGCGCGCGCATCCGCCGGCGCGGGGCTGACGCCTCGCGTCACGCAGTTGCAGCGCCCTGCCGGCTGCCGGGCGTCGCCAAGTTTCTCGATGCGGGCGCGGTGGGATGACGACACCGGAATCTGCTCGATCCAGCGGCGCCGTGCCATGAGCAGGGGTGTCAGGTGCCATTTGTGGACCGGGCCCGACGCCAACTCCTCGACCGCGCGACGCTAGCCGCCGAACACGCCCCGCAGGCGCCCCGAGCCGATCCAGCGCTGCGCGATCACCAGGACGAGGATTACCGGTGCGACGCTCAGGAGGAGCAACAGCGCCTCCTCCGGGGCCGGCGTGGCCAACGCCAGATCGAGGTTGCCGAGGTAGGTGCCGTTCGTTGGGGGGGGCTGAATCAGCTGCAGTGCGATGCCCACCGAAACGGGATATCGGCCGGTGATACTCGACGGCCAGTACATGAGGAAGGGGAGGAAGTAGTTCGTCCAACTCGCGACGAAATCAAGCAACGCGATCAGCCCGATGACGGGCGTCGCGAGTGGCAGCGCGACGCGGCGAAACGCCTGCCATTCGCTGGCGCCGTCGATACGCGCCGAAGCGATCAGACCGTGTATGCGGGGCGTGTTGAAGTACAGGTAGGCGATGTAGACGCCGAACGGGAACAGGCCGTACGGCAGGATTACGGCGAGCGGGCTGCCGAGCAGGTGAACCGAGTTGGCCTCGAGAACCAGCGGCAGCACGAGGGCGTTGCTCGGGATCAGCATCGTCATCAACGTCACGAACAGCACCAACCGCCGGCCGATGAACTCGAACGTCGCGAGCCCGTACCCGGCCGGCAGCCCGAGCGCCACGGCGATCACCACGCCCGAGCCGGCGTAGAGCGCCGAGTTCTTGAGCCAATCGAGGATTGGTCCGGCAGGGATGTAGACGGTCGAGGAGGAGAACAGCTCGTACCACCACGCCTGGAGCACGGTGAACGATCCGAACTCCAACGGGGGCGTTCCGCCGAGCGTGTCAAACATCGGTTTGGTCGGCTCGAGCAACAGCCAGACGATCGGCAGGAGGAAGAAGACCGCGGCAACCGTGGCGACGGTCCACGCGAGCAGCCGCCGGGGTGATGCTCGCCGCAGGTTCACCGAGACGTCGATCGACGCCTTGCCGGAGACATGGATCGGCCTCATCTAGTCCGCCTTGAAGAGGCCTGTCCGAAAGATGAGGATCCCTGCGCAGGCCAGGGCGATGGCCAGCAGGTCGATTGCGATCGCGGCGGCGTAGTTGAAGTTGCCGGTCTGGAACGCCATCGACGTGGCGAGTTGGTTCGGGGACCACGACCCATAGGAGCCGAAGCCCGCCGCGAGGCCCCGGCTCACCTGACTGATGAGCTGGGGCTCGGCGAACAGCTGAGTCCCGCCGGCGAACGCAACGATCAGCATGTACACGATCCACTTCTTGATCATTGGCAGCTTGATTCGAAGCGCTGTCTGCAACGGGCCCGCACCGTCGAGCGCCGCGGCCTCCAGCACATCGTCGGGGACGTTCATCAGGGCCCCATGGATCACGAGGATCCAGGCGCCGGCGCCCGTCCAGAACGCGATCAGCGCGAACACGATCGGCAGGTCGCCGGGCACCAGCGAATCGCCGAGCGAGGTGTAGCCGAACGCCTGGAGCACGAAGTCCCACGGGCTCAGCCCGGGCTGCAACATGAACAGCCAGAGCATCACGCTCGCCGAGCCGGCGAACGCGGCGGGCAGGTAGAAGAGGAAGCGGAAGGCCGCGCTGACGCGCCGCGACAGCGAATGAGCCACCAGCGACAGGCCGATCACGATCACGACCAGCGCCGTCAGCCAGATCGCCATGAACTCGGCGACGTGCGCGAACGCGGGAATGAAGCGAAAGTCTTTGTAGGTATTGACGAAGTTCGACGCCCCGGTGAACGCGCCGCCGATCGTCGTCAGAGCGAGGTTGAACGCATAAGCCACCGGGTAGATGCCGACGAGCGCGAGCAGCACGACATAGCCCCCCACGAACAGATAGCCGGCCGGTGATCGCCGACGCGGGCCCGAGGACCGCGTGCGCGCGCTACGACCCAGCCGGGTCTCGCCGCCCATCGAGCGCCAGTTGGATCTCCGTGGCTCCGCGACCGACATCTAGCGTTGTGGCCTCCGCACTGTGTCTCGCACGCCGACGCGCGATCAGTGATGCAACCGCGAGAGGTTGCCCGCGGCGGACGGCGCGATCAAGGCTGGAACCAGACGCCTATGTGAATGGCACACGCGAGGGGGTCCCAGTCGATCGAGGTCCGGGCGCTAGGGGCACAAGGCGGCCACCAGGTCCCTCGACCACAGCACGGCATGAGGTGGCGGAGCCGCGATGCTGGAACGGCCTCGGCGGCAGGGGCGCGCGGCATCGAGCGGCGTGCAGAGGAGGTGGCCAGCGCACCACGATGGCGCTAATATGACTATCGCAATGGTGCTTGTCAAGGTGACCCGTGACGATCCCTCGCTGCTGCACGAGCAGGTTGCCGCACAGGTCCGCCAGGCGATCGCCGACGGCGAGGCCCAGCCGGGCGAGCGCCTCCCACCGGCCCGCCACCTCGCGGCGGTCATGGGCGTCAACACCAACACCGTGCTGCGAGCGCTGCGTCAGCTGCGCGACGAAGGCCTGCTCGAACTCGTCCAAGGCCGCGGCACCCGCGTCACCGGCACCCCCGAACGCAGCGCAACACTCACGAAGGTCGCCGAGCTCGTACAACTCGGCCAACACAACGGCTACACCCGCGCCCAGCTCGCACGCATGATCCAAAGCGCCCAGTGACGTCCCCGGTGTCTGGTGTTCGTCGGTCCGGGAGTGTCGCGCCGGCGCGACTCGAGTGATTGGGCCTACGAGTCGCCCGGCTGGTCGGAGGCGCTGAGCGGCGCGGGCCAGACCGCGGTTTGCAGGCTGTTTAGTGGGCGATCCAGGACTCGAACCTGGGACCTCTTCCTTATCAGAGAAGCGCTCTAACCGACTGAGCTAATCGCCCT
>Ga0209415_10007406_pt1 | contig 19184 bp, 12 predicted proteins | sample PeaSoiSIISIP2007_FD_187696 | JGI IMG/M metagenome (GOLD analysis project Ga0209415, IMG submission 187696) | Peat soil microbial communities from Weissenstadt, Germany - SII-SIP-2007 (SPAdes) (version 2) | ecosystem: Environmental > Terrestrial > Soil > Wetlands > Peat | place: Germany... | reverse complement strand
CCGAGTCACTTGATCTCAGCTTCTCACCAACATCGCTGCCAATCGTGCCCATCCTTGTCGCGCTAGATCCGCCGATCGATTCTGGCCGATTCTCTTGGCGCGTCGACTTGTTAAGCTCGAATAACCTTGACACTGAGGGGTATTGGACACCGGGGCAACGGTTTACCGTTCTCTACGGCGTCCGCGGCTGGCCCTACGAGGTTCGACTTTATGGCTACTCCAAGAGTCCAACCGCGTACGAGGACTGTATTTCCCAGAACGCGACCCGTGTCGTGGCGCGCGATGGTCTGGGCATAACCAGGATTGCTGTTCCCATTGATTGTCGCTGAGCGGCGCATCTCTTGACGCGTTGGTCATAATACAAAGTCACTATTTAGCCCTGTCCCGCGACGGTGGTAGGGTTTTCTACTCAACATTGTGAGTATTTGCGATGGGGGTGCATAACAATGACTTGGATTCGAACCGTACCACTGACTGAGGCGGACGAAAAGCTGCGGCAGGCGATTGAGGGCGAGAAGCTGTTTTATCCCAAGGAGTATGCCGAGCCGGTGCATCCCGATCCGTCGGGAGCGTCGTCGATTGTGGGGTCGCATACGCTGATTCCCGACGCCCTGTATCACGCCTTCAGCACGTTCGGGGCGCTGATGTCGCCGGAGTTGCCGCTGGAACGGCGGCAGCACGAGATGATCGCCACCATGGTCTCGGTGACCAACCGGTGCGTGTATTGAATCACGTCACACGCAGAGTTTCTGCGTAGGGTGACGTTGGATAAAGAGCTGGTCGAAGCGCTGGCCAAGGATTACACCACAGCGCCGATCACACCGCAGGAACGCGTAATGGTCGATTACGTGGTCAAACTGACCAAGGACGCGACCAAGGTTTGGAAAGACGATATCGAGGGGCTGCGGAAGGCGGGGTTCGACGACCGCGGAATCCTGCAGATTACGCTGATTGCGTCGTGGTTCAACTACATCAATCGCGTGGCGGATGCGCTGGGAGTGGGGCGGGAGTAGACCAACTCACGGTTTCGCCGGAACGCTGTATTGAGACGCGACCACCTGCCATTTGCCGCCGACCTTCATCCACACATCGGTGAAGCGGTCGTGATATTCGTAGGGCTTGCCGTTGGACTCACCTTTCTCGTGATAAGCCCCGGTCACGATCGCCGTGTCGCCACGCGCTCGAACCTTCAGATCAGAAAGCTCGGCCACTTGTACGTGGGTTGCGGCGTCGGCGCTGTGGCTGATGTAGCCTGCCTTGCTGTAGACGCTGCCATCTTCAATGGTGATCACGAAATCTTCGGCCAGCAGGGAAGACAGAATGTCGATGTTGTGCTGCTTGTAGGATTCGGTCCACTTCAATTCGAGTGCCCGCACGGCTGCGGCGTCCGATTTATCTTTATCCTGGGCAGGCAATTGGATTGCTGACGCGGCGAGCAGGCAAAGGCAGAGTGGAATGACTGGGCGGGAGTGCATCCTTGTATGTCGCATACCGGGATGGATACGGCAAGTCCTTTTTGTTGTCCCCTCTGTTTATGCGGCGCGGGCCTGACCGTTTCCCGCGGCTCCTTTTCACTTTTTCAGACTGTCACCGCGTAGGATTGGCGGGTTGGGGCAGTTTGGAAAGTGCCCCAGCCGCGGTTGCTCGGGCGAACGCTTCTACTAAACTCGAGCTGAATGGAGAGACCAGAGAATCTGTAGTCCGCGCGTTTTCCAGTTATGGCCGAATCCATCGCAGAATTTTTTCTGGAGCATTTTCGGGCGCACCAGCAGGAGCGGGCCTACGGGCAGCGCCGCGGATACAGGACCGAGTCGTTCACCTATGGCGAAGTCCTGGAAATGGCATTCGGCTTTGCTCGCAAATTGGAAGCGCGAGGGATTGCCAAAGGCGATCGCGTGATGGTGTGGGGCGAAAATAGCGCGGAGTGGGTGGCGGCATTTTTCGGATGCGCGCTTCGCGGCGTGATCGTGGTCCCTATGGACGACGGGTCCGCGGCCGATTTTGCCATGCGGGTCTTTCAGCTAGTGTCGGCTAAACTGCTGGTCGCATCACGGCGGCATCTGCACGAGCGCGTGGAAGCTCAGCCAGCGATGGCAACCCTGAGTCTGGAAGATCTCGCACAGACGGCTGGCCGTCAGCCCGCCACGCCGGTGAAGGTTGCGCTGGGCCGCGACGACACTTTGCAGATTATTTTCACTTCGGGGACGACTGCAGAACCCAGGGGCGTGATCATCACGCACGGCAATGTTCTGGCGAACATTGCGCCGCTCGAACGGGAAATTGGCCGTTACTTGAAGTATGAGCGCTGGGTGCACCCGGTGCGCTTTCTGAACCTGTTGCCGCTCAGCCATGTGTTTGGGCAGTTCCTGGGGATGTTTTTGCCTCCGCTGCTTGGGGGCACGGTGATTTTTCAAGACGAGCTAAAGCCTTCGGAAATCATCCACACGATTCGGCGCGAGCGCGTGTCGGTGCTGGTGAGCGTGCCGCGGGTGCTGCAATCACTGAAACAAAAGATTGAGCGCGATTTGGAAGACCGTGGAGAAAGCGAAGCCTTCCGCCTTCGGGTTCGATCGTCGCAGGGGCATCATTTTCTGCGCCGCTGGTGGACCTTTCGCGCGATTCGCCGCCGGTTCGGCTGGAAGTTCTGGGCATTCATTTCCGGCGGCGCCGCGCTCGACAGCGAGACCGAGGAGTTCTGGGATCGTCTGGGCTACGCCGCGATCCAGGGCTATGGACTGACGGAGACGACTTCGCTGATCAGCGTGAACCATCCTTTCCGTCTGGGCAAGGGATCGATTGGCAAGGTGCTGCCGGGCCGCGAAGTGAAGCTGGCGGAAGATGGCGAAATCCTGGTGCGCGGTGGTGGCGTCGCTTCCGGCTATTGGGACGGGCATGATGCGCAGAAGGTTCCTGGCAAGAGTACTTCGGACGACCGAATTTCAGACGATCAGGGCTGGTACCGCACGGGCGATATAGGCGAGCTCGATGGGTCCGGCAATCTTTATTTCAAAGGCCGCAAGAAAGAAGTGATCGTGACTCCGGGCGGGACGAACGTGTATCCCGAGGACCTGGAAGCCGCGCTGCGCCGTCAACCGGAGGTGAAAGATTGCGTGGTGGTGGGAATCGAGCGCGACGGGAATGCGGAGCCGTGCGCGGTGGTCATCTTGCGCAGTGGCGCGAAAATCGAAGAGGCGGTGCAAAGGGCGAACCAGTCGCTGGCGGAGTATCAGCGGATGCGGATGTGGGCGGAGTGGCCGCAGGAGGATTTTCCGCGAACCAGCACGCAGAAGCCGCGGCGCAATGTGATCGCAGAGATGGTTGGAGAATCCACACTGCTCGCGCAAAAAACGCGCGAGAAATGGGGCACCCAAGCTCCCGGCGCGAGTCCGCTGGTGGATTTGATTGCTCGAGTCACCGGGCGGTCGGTGGGTGCGCTGCGCGAAGACGCGAATCTGGACTCCGACCTGGGGCTGAGTTCGCTCGATCGCGTGGAATTGCTGAGCACGCTGGAAGACCGCTATCAGGTGGACCTGAGCGAAACGCGGTTCAGCGCCGTGCGCACGGTGGGCGATCTGGAGCACATGCTGCGCGGAGATGCGGCGCCGGGCGCGGTGTATCACTATCCGAACTGGACGTTGCGCTGGCCGGTGAACGGGCTGCGGGTGCTGACGCATTACCTGCTGATGCGCCCGGCGATTATTTTGTTGGCCTGGCCGCGCACTGTCGGGCGCGAACATTTGCGGGATGCGAAAGGTCCGCTGCTGGTGGTCTCGAATCACATCAGCGATGTTGATGCGGGATTCATTCTGACTGCGTTGCCGGCGCGCTTCCGGCACCGGCTTGCCATCGCGACTCGCGGCGAGGATTTGGAGGCCCTGCGCTCGCCCGCGCCGGCGCGCGGATTTTTTGCCAGCATATATGACCGGCTGCTGTGGATGTTGGGAGTGTCGCTGCTCAATTTATTTCCTTTGCCCCGCGAAGCTGGATTCCGCCGGAGCTTCGCGTATGCCGGGGAGGCCGTGGACCGCGGCTTCAGCGTGCTGGTCTTTCCCGAAGGACGTCACACGGCGGATGGGAAGATGAATCCGTTTCGCGCCGGGATCGGCCTGCTGGCGGTGAATCTCGGCATTCCGGTTCTGCCGATGCGGATCGATGGCCTGTTCGAAGTGAAGCAGTCCGGCAGAAGGTTTGCGGCGCCGTGGCGGATCAGCGTCCGGGTTGGGGAGCCGATGAGATTCCCTCCGGAAAGCGATCCACAGAAAATCGCGGCGGAGCTGCAAAAGGCCGTAGAGGGATTGTGAGGAGTGCGCCGGAGACGTGCTTCGACCAGGCTTGGGAATCGTTCCGGATCAAACTCCTGGCGGCCTACTCTTCGTCCCCCTGCGGTTCGTCCTGATGCAAGTCGGCCTCTAACTGAACTTCTGGAACCTTGGAATCGCGCAACAGATGATTGAGCGCCGGCAAGTCTGTGGTTTTGAAATCGCTCCAGCGCTTCAGAACTTCGACACTGTCATGCTCCGCCGCTGACAGAGCTTGCATTTGCGAAGAAGTGGGCTCGGCATCGGCCTGCCACACTTGCAGGTAGAGCGTGCCGGCCTGACCGTTCAGACGGCTCAGGCTGTTCTCGGCCGAGGGCGGAGCAAAGAATCCTCCAGACGCGCCCAGCACCGCAGCAAGTTTTTTCTGGGCTGATTCGACGGCGTCCTTGGTCGCGGGGTTGGCTTGTGCGCCCAGCTTTTCGAGTTGTGCGCGAATCGAGCCGCCCTGTAGAAGCGCTTGTGCGGACGCGGTCATGATGGAAGCCATGTGCTTCTCCGCCCGGAATTTTTTATCGAGGGCCGCGGTGGAAACTTTGACGCGCGGGTCCATCTTGATGGTGAGGGGCGCGCTGTATGTTTTTCCGTCGACCGTGAGCCGCACCGTGTAGGTCCCAGGCAAAGCCGTCGGTCCCAGCGGCAGACGCGGCGTGTCATGCGGTACCGCGGAGATGGGATAGTCGTGGCGCATCGCCGCCGGCGCCGGATAATGAAGGTCCCACACCCAGCGGTGCATTCCGGCCGCAGTCGAAAGTTGCCGCGGCTTGCCCACCCAGTACAGGGGAATCAGCTGCTTCTGTAATTCTTCCTCGGTAATATCCGGCTTGTCGGTGTTCGAAAAGCGGCGCACCGGCTGGCCTTGCGCATCCAGAATCTCGAGCGTCACCGTTGTGGCCGCCGCCGGCAGGTAATAGTCGAGAATCGCACCGTCGGGCGGATTAGCCGCCAGCGGCTCGTCGGGCGGAATCGGGGTGTCGGTGTTGGTGTCGCGCTGCACGCGGTAGGCCGGCGCAGGTTTGAACAGATGCACCGCGTTCGCAGTTGCCGCCGAGGCTTCGCGCAGCGGGGCGATGTCGTCGAGAATCCAGAACGAACGCCCGTGGGTCGCGACGATCAGATCATTTTCATGGATCCACAGATCGCGCATGGAGGTGTGCGGCAAATTCAGTTGCAGCGGCTGCCATAGGTCGCCGTCATTGAACGAAACCCAGACCGCGTTTTCCGTGCCCGCGAACAACAGGCCCTTGCGGACGGGATCTTCGCGCACCGTATCGACCGGTCCGAAGTCGGGCAGGCCAGCGGTGATCAGCTTCCAGGTCTTGCCGCCATCGTGCGTGCGATAGATGTAAGGATGCGTGTCGTTGATCCGGAAGCGGCTTACTGAGGCGTAGGCCGTCTCTTCGTCGAAGTGCGAGGCCGAAATCTGTGTGACCTTGCTCCATGCGGTGAGTTCTTTGGGCGTGATGTCGGTCCAATTTTTTTCTGCGTCGCGCGTGATCCAGAGCAGGCCGTCGTCGGTGCCGGCCCACAGAGTCGTCAGCGTCTTGAACGACGGGGCGAGCGCATAAATAACGCCGCGCTGCTTCTCGACTCCTTTATTAAAGAGAGTGCCCACGCTCGAGGGCATGTCCGGTTTCTCGCGCGTCAAGTCGGGGCTCATGGTTTGCCAGACATTTCCACCGTCGGTTGTTTTGAACAGCACATTGCTCGCGTAGTAGAGAACGTGTGGGTCCACCGGCGAGAACATCAGGGGTTCGGTGCGGTTGGCGCGGTACTTGGGGTCACGCAGCGGAATAGGGGTGACGTTCTGCAACTCGCCAGTCGACACATGGAATTTCGAAACTTCCGTCCGTCCACCGCCATAAATCACGTCCGGATCGAGCGGATCGGGAGCGACGTAGCCATACTCGATCACGCCCACGGGATGCCAGTCGCGGAAAGTGATGACGCCGTCGTTGCCGCGGCTCGAGGTGCAGACCGAACCGCTCTCCTGTTGTCCCGCGCAGACGCGGTAGGGGAACGAGTTGTCGGTGATGGCATGGTAAAGCTGAGCCGTGGGCTGGTTGTACCAGGAACTCCAACTCGCGCCGGCGTTCACGGTAATGATTGCGCCCTGATCGCTGACAATCAAAATAATGTTGCCGTTGTTGGGATTGATCCAGAGATTCTGGTAGTCGTCACCGCCGGGCGCGCCGCGAAATCCTGACCAGGTTTTGCCGCCGTCGCTCGACCGCATGGTCACAGTGCTCACAACGTAGAGCAGGTCAGGATTCTTGGGATCCACTTTCGGGATGCAAAGATCGCCGCCGCCGATGCGCCCGGCGGGACGAGGATCGTTGGTGATCTGTGCCCACGAGTCGCCGGCGTCGTCCGAACGGTAGACGCTCAGCTTTCCTGACGCCGCGGCGAGAGTCGCATACAAGCGTTTGGGCTCGCTGGGCGCGATGGCCACATAGATTTGCGAAAGATCTTTCGGCAAGCCATTGGTCAGAGCGTGCCACGTACTGCCGCCGTCGGTGGACTTGAACAGGCCCCCGCCTGCGCCGTTGAATTCGTTACCGTCTTCCCACGGGCCTTCGCGAACTTCCCACATCGAGGCATACACCACGTCGGGATTTGAGGGATCGATCTCAACGTCAGAGCCGCCGGTGTTTTCGTCCTTGGAAATGACGCGCTGCCAGGTCTGACCGCCGTCGGTCGAGCGGTAGATGCCACGTTCTTCGCTGGGACCGTAGGGATGGCCGAGCACGGCGGCAAAAACTTTGTTGGGGTCGCGCGGGTCAACGGCCAGCGCGGGGATTTGTTGCCCGTCGACCAAGCCGAGATGCGTCCAGGTCTTGCCGGCGTCGGTCGATTTGTAAATGCCGTTGCCGACGGAGAGGTCAGGGCGATGCAGTCCCTCGCCACTGCTGACATAAATAATATTCGGATCAGAGGGCGCAACCGCGATGGCGCCGATCGACTGCGTTGGCTGGTCATCGAAGATCGGGTTCCAGGTGCGTCCGTAGTCGTCCGTCTTCCAGACGCCGCCGTTCACTTGTCCGACGTAGAAAACATTGGGCTGGCTGGGCACGCCCGCGGCGGCACGCGTGCGTCCGCCGCGAAACGGCCCGATCATGCGCCAGTGCAATTCCTGGTAAGTGCTCTCGGGAACCTGCGTCCAGCCCGCGGTTGCGGACAAGAGAACCACAAAAGATGCGACGAGACGAAGCCCTGCACGTGATCCGTTCACTTTGTCCCCCTCCGACATCGAACGTCAAACTACCTAGAATAAACCAAAAGCGCAGTGACCGGGGACCAGCGCAGCTCCCGCGGCGGATCCGGCCTGGTTGCCAAATTAGCTTGGTGGACACAGGACGACGCATTATGATGACGAAGCTTTCCGACGCCATGCGCATTCATTCTCTGAAGAACTCTCGCGGTTCGTATGCCTTCGCTTGCCGCCACTTTATTTTTGTGGCGATTTTCTACGCGATCTTTTGCGTAATGACGCGCGCGGGTGCTGGTGCCCAGTCCGCCTCGCCGCCTGCGAGCGCCCCGGTGGACCGTATTCCGGCGGGTCAGGGCCTCAAGCCGGTGCTCGGCTACATCTCCTCGGCATGGGACACGCTGACTCGTTCCATGACCGACTGTGCAACTCTCGCTGATCCGAAAATGAATGTGGCTCCGGTACTTTATTTGCCGAAGGGATTCGCCGAGCCGGCTGCGGTCAAGAAACTGGCTGCGGAGTGCAAGGTCCGCGTGGAACATTTGCCGGTCGAGATTCATCGCCTGGGCGAAATCGATACCGCCAGGATTCAGCCGCACGGGCTGCTCTACCTGGAAAACAAATATGTAGTCCCAGGCGGGCGCTTCAATGAGATGTACGGCTGGGACAGCTACTTCATTGTGCGCGGGCTGCTGCGCGCGGGCCGCGTCGAGTTGGCTCGCGGGATGGTCGACAACTTTTTCTTCGAGATTGAGAACTATGGCGCCATGCTCAACGCCAACCGGACCTATTATCTAACGCGGTCGCAGCCACCGTTCCTGAGTTCCATGGTCGTGGATGTGTACCGGGCCACACAGGAAAAGAACGCCGCAGTGCATCTCGACAAAGCCTGGCTGGAGCGCGCCTACGCCGACCTTGAAAAAGACTACGGCATGTGGACGCGCGATCCGCATCTGGCCGGGGAGACTGGATTGTCGCGTTATTACGACTTTGGCGAAGGCCCGCCCGCCGAGGCCGTGCAGGACGAAAGCGGCTTCTACCGCAAGGTTGCACAGTATTTCTTTTTGCATCCCACCGAGGCCGCCGACTATGTGGTCGAGACCCAGTCAGCTTCGGGCCAGGCGGTCGCGGGCTTGCCCTACTCCGTGCAAGTTTGCGATGTGCCGCTGACCATGGCGCGACCGGAGTGCGAGAAGGCACGGCAGTTCAAGCTGAGCACGGACTACTACAAGGGCGACCGGTCGATGCGCGAGTCTGGTTTCGACGTGAGCTTTCGCTTCGGTCCTTTCGGGGCGGCTACGCATCACTATGCGCCGGTGTGCCTGAACAGCCTGCTCTACAAGACAGAAAAGGATTTGGAGCAGATCAGCCTCTGGCTCGGGCACAACGACGACGCAAAGAAATGGACCCAGCGCGCGGAAGCTCGCAAGAAAATCATCACACACTATCTGTGGAACGACGAGCAAGGGCTTTTCTTCGATTTCAACTTCCAGACGAAGCGGATGTCGAAGTATCAGTACGCGTCCACGTTCTACCCGTTGTGGGCGGGGCTGGCGACGCCGGAGCAGGCCAAGGCTGTGGCCAGCAACCTGAAAAGTTTTGAGCGCCCCGGCGGACTTCCCATGAGTACCGAGGAGTCTGGCACGCAGTGGGATTTGCCCTACGGTTGGGGAAATATTGAAATGCTGGCGATTGAAGGCCTGCGGCGCTACGGGTACAACGCGGATGCGGATCGCATTTCGTATGAATTTCTATCGACGGTGGCCGAAAATTTCCGACGCGACGGCAACATCCGGGAAAAATACAACGTGGTCACGCGTTCCTCGGAAGCGCACGTGGAACTCGGCTACGAAATGAATGTGGTCGGTTTCGGCTGGACGAACGCCGCGTTTCTCGAACTGCTGCACGGCCTGCCCAGGGAAATGGTCGAGCGGCTGGAACAGGAGCAAAACCAGCCGCTGCCGGCGAAGTGAAGCCGAGAGCTGGCGGTTGGCATCAGGCCGAGGTCGCGCGGGCCAAGAGAATCAGTTCCATGTGAAAGGTAAGAATGTCGTTCGATCCGCCGCCCATCCTGCGCCGTTCGGCCGATGCACGCCCGTTGCGTTTCTCGTTCCTGCTGAAGCTGGTTGTGCTTCTACTGTTCTTGGCGGCACCGACATGGCTGCGCTCCCAGACAATTTCCGGAACCGTGCAGGATCCCTCGGGCGCCGTGGTGCCTGGGGCGCGCATCGAGATCACAGGCGCCAGCCTCGCCCAGCCCATCGTCCTATCGTCAGATGCAACCGGCAAGTTTGCCTCGCCAGACTTGAAACCGGGAACGTATACGGTGCGGGTCGTGCAGGAGGGCTTCGAGCCTCTGGTCAAGACGGTGGAGTTGCAGGGGTCGGTGCAGGTGCAACTCGCGCTCACCATCGCAAAACAGCAGGTCAACATCTCGGTTTCGGCAAGGAGTTTGGCGTTCGATAATTCCGATCCTGTGTACCGGCAACTGCGCACAGCGGGTCTCGGCGATACCTATCGCTTCGATAATTTCACGCTGAACAACGATGCCGCGGCTTTCCATTTTCAGAAAGGCACGCTGACTTTCTTGAGTCCGGTGAATGGGATCGTCACCGGCGCGATCTTCATTGGGGAGGGCGAGTTCCATCTGAAACCGGTGATGCCGCTCGACGCCCGCGAGCTGACTCGTCGAACCGGTGCCGCCGAATTCAACGAAGAATTCACGGAGGTGGTCTTTCGATTCACCGGCGAAGTGCGCATGGCGTTCCTCCAGGGACTGGGCGCCCACACGGAGCCGGAGCCCGAGGCGGCAGTGGTGCTGCACAACTGGCGCGAAAAGATGCGGCAGCGCCACGAAATACCTTTGGGGCTCACCGAGTATCTGTTGCACGGTGAAACCATGGACAACGTGGACGCCGACGTCCTGGCCGCTGTGTACAACCCCGGGCATCCGCAATTCTTCAATGCGTATCTGCGCGGCAAGAAGCATAAGGATCTCCGTTTTTTTGTCAGGAACCGGGTGGGCGCGCTGCCGCAAATCGATTCGCCCGAAGAAGTCGCGCTCATCAATTACGATCCCGGAGGCATGGACGATGGCATCTGGTACCTGGCGCATTTGAAGTCCGAATACTCCCGCCGCACGGCAAGTTCCTCAGAAGACCGGCGCCTGTTTGCCACTCATCGCTACAAGATCGAGACCGTAATTACGCGGAACGGACATTTGTTCAGCACGGCGACTGTCAGTTTCGAACCTTTGGTGCCGGGTGAGCGCGTGCTGAAGTTCGGTTTGCTGCCGAATCTGCGGGTCACACGAGTGACTGGCGATCAGGGGCAGGATCTCTATTTCATTCAGGAGAGCCGCAAGGAGGACGGATCATTTTACGCGATTCTTCCTGAGGCGCCGCCCCTTGGCAAGGAACTCTCCATCCATGTCGAATATGCGGGTGACAAAGTGCTGGAGCAGGCGGGAGAAGGAAGTTTCTACGTCAACGCCCGCACGTCCTGGTATCCGAACCTGAATGGATTCGGTGAAAAAGCGCTTTACGATCTAACGTTCAAAGTTCCGAAGGCCTACAAAGTCATCAGTGTCGGCGCATTGCAGGAAGAGTCGATTGAGCAGGATCTGGCGGTGAGCCACTGGAGCACGCCGATCCCCGTGGCAGTCGCGGGATTCAACTATGGCGCGTACGAAAGGCTCGATCTGCCGGACGACATTACCGGCTACAAGATTTCGGGCTACTACATCACAGAGTTGCCCGACCGGTTCCGCAGAAATCAGGCGCTGCAGTCCATGGCGCCGCGCAGCATGACGAAATATGCGCTCGAACAGACGCGCGCCGAATTGCAGCTATGCAGCTACTACTTTGGCAAGATTCCTTATGAGGAGATCCACGTCACCGAACAGCCGAATTTTAATTTCGGGCAGTCCTGGCCCAACCTGATTTATCTTCCCATCTCTGCTTACACTGACTCCACGCAGCGCTGGATGCTGTTTGGGCAAATCAATTCCAAGTTCACCGGTTTCGTGCAGGAAGTGACGCCGCACGAAGTCTCGCACCAGTGGTGGGGCCATACCGTGGGGTGGGCTTCCTATCACGATCAGTGGCTGTCGGAAGGCTTCGCGGAATTTTCCGCCGGGCTGTTTCTGCAACAGGCGGTGGGGAAGGACTGGCAGAAGGACTACCTCGAATTCTGGGATCGCCTGCGCCGCCGCATTCTCGATAAGAACAATTTTGGCATCGCGCCCAACGATGCCGGCCCGCTGTGGATGGGCCAGCGTTTGGATTCGCCCCGCACCGAACGGGCGTATCAGAACGTGACCTATCCCAAGGGCGCCTATGTGCTGCAAATGCTGCGTTCCATGATGTACAGCCAGGACGATCAAGACAAGGCATTCATCGCCATGATGCATGACTTTGTCGACACGCATCGCGAGCGCGCCGCCAGCACGGAATCGTTCAAGGCCGTCGCCGACAAACACATGACCCGGCTCATGGATCTTGGCCGGAATGGCCGCCTGGACTGGTTCTTTGACGAGTGGGTCTACGGCACTGACGTTCCGCGCTACCACTTCGAATATCAACTCACTCCGCAGGATGGCGGCAAAGTGAAACTGCACATGAGCATCACGCAGAGCGAAGTCGACGACCACTTTGCCATGCTGGTTCCGGTGTTCGTCGATTTCGGCAAAGGCTGGAGCCGCATCGGCCAAGTCGGGGTCATCGGCAACACCACCCGCACCGTCGATGTCGATCTCCCCAGCCAGCCTAAGAAAGTCGCGCTGAATGTTTACAAAGACATTCTGGAACGGTGAGATCGAGGGCGTCCCGCATCAACGTTCCGCATCAAAGTTTCACCCGGCCGCGCTATAATCCCGATAAGAGAACTGCGGAAATCTCAATGCCCCATCAGCCCTTTCCCGGGCATCCCACGGCCCCCACACTTTCCAACGACTGCCGCATGCTTCTGGATGCTGCCCCGGATGCGATGCTCGTCGTCAACCTGGAGGGCGAAATTGTGACCGCCAATCCAACGGCAGAACTTCTCTTTGGATATTTTGGCGATCAATTTACAGGCCGCACCGTGGAATCGCTGATCCCGGAACGGATGCGTCATCAGCACAAGCTTCATCGCGCCAGCTTTGCGAGTGATCCGCAAGCCCGGCCGATGGGTGCGGGTTTGGAGTTGTTCGCGTTGCGGAGTGACGGCAGGGAGGTTCCGGTCGACATCAGTCTCAGCCCGTTGGCCACCGAGCAGGGCGCTTATGTGCTGGTTTCGGTGCGAGATGTTACGGAGCGCAGGCGGGCGGAAGAAGCGCTGCGCAAGTCCGAGCGCGAGTACCGCGCCCTGTTTGAAAACGCCAACGACTCCATCATGATCTTTGACCTCGAAGACGAAACCATTCTGGAGGCAAATCCCAAAGCCTGCGAGATCTACGGTTTCACGCGCGACGAGTTTGTTGGCATGAGTCTGAAGAGCGTAACTCGCGACGTCGCCCGCGGCGAAGAAGGGCTGCGCACGCTCCTCAAAACCGGCTCGTGCCGTAATTACCACACCATCCATGTCCGCAAAGACGGAACTGAGATGCACATGGTGGCCAACTCCGCCCTCATCGAGCGCAACGGGCGCAAGGTGGTTCTCAGCATCGATCGCGACGACACCGAGCGCATCCGTGCCCAGGCCGAACGGGAGCGTCTGATCGAGGAATTGACCAGCGCGGCTGCCCGCATCAAGACCCTTACCGGTCTGCTTCCCATTTGCGCGTCATGCAAGAATATCCGCGATGAAGCCGGCAACTGGACACCGGTGGAGCGTTACGTCCGCGACCGCTCGCAGGCACAGTTCACTCACGGAATCTGTCCGGACTGTGCCATGCGGCTTTATCCCGACGACTACAAGAAGAAAACCTAGAACAACATTTCTTTCCAGCGTTTGTGCAGGAACACTGCGTCGCCGCGACTGCGTTGACGGCCTCCGACTTCGGCCCTAAGATGGACTCCAATTTTCTTCATGATGAATCCGGCTTGAACGACGAAACATGATCAACCAAACATGATCAACCAGACATGATCAATCAAATCATCTCGCACTACCGCATCATCGGCCAGCTGGGCAGTGGCGGGATGGGCGTGGTGTATGAGGCCGAGGACCTGAACCTGGGGCGCAAAGTGGCGCTCAAGTTTCTGCCGCCGGAATTGTCGCGCGATCAGAATGCGCTCGACCGTTTTCTTCTGGAGGCCCGCACTGCTTCGGCTCTGAACCATCCCAACATCTGCACCATCTACGCCGTGGAAAAATCCGGCGAGGGCGCTGACCAGCAGTCGTTTATTGCCATGGAATTGCTCGAGGGCCAGAATCTCGATCACTGGCTTTACTCCGGCCCGCTGCAGGTCGGCCCGTTGCTCGACATTGCCATTCAACTGGCCGATGCGCTCGACGCCGCTCACGCCAAGGGGATCATCCACCGCGACATCAAGCCGGCAAACATTTTTCTGACGTCGCGCGGTCAGGTAAAGGTGCTTGATTTCGGTCTGGCCAAACTGACTCGTCCCGACCTGCAGATGGAAACCATCGGGGCGACGCAGGATTCTCCTGCCGCGCATTTGACCAGCCCGGGCTCGACCGTCGGCACCATCGCGTATATGTCGCCGGAGCAGGCGCGCGGCGAGGAACTGGACCCGCGCACGGATTTGTTTTCGCTGGGCACGGTGATCTACCAGATGGCGACCGGAAAGCTGCCTTTTTCCGGGGCGACTTCGGCGGTGGTGTTTCACGCCATTCTTGAACTGGACCCGGTTGCGGCGGTGCAGTTGAACACGGCGCTGCCGCCGAAACTGCAGGAGGTTATCGAGAAGCTGCTGGAAAAAGATCGCGACTTGCGCTACCAGTCGGCCGCCGACTTGCGCGGCGATCTGAAGCGGCTGAAGCGGGACACGGAATCCGGACGCAAGCCTGCGGCGGCGCTCTCCCCGGCGTCGGGTTCGGGGGCTGTAGTTGCCGCGAGCCCGTCGTCTGGGTCCGTCGCCCCCATCGCACCTCCCGTAGTCCCCATTCCCACTCGTTCTTCTCAAACCTCTGCCGTGGTGGCGGCAGCCGGACGCCACAAGGTGGGCACCGGCGTGTTCGCGATCGTGGGTGTCGTTGTTCTGTTGGCCGCGGGCTACGGCGTCTACTCGCTGATCTCACGGCACCGAGCTACGCCCTTCGCCAACTTCTCCGTCACCAAAGTGACGGAGGAGGGTAACGTGTTGTTTGCGAAGATCTCGCCCGATGGCAAGTACATCCTGAGCGTGGTGCGGGACAAGGGTTTGGCCAGCTTGTGGCTGCGCAATGTTCCCACCAACAGCATGACGCAAGTGCAACCGCCGGCCGACGTCTATTTCACGCAATACGGCCTGAGCTTTTCCCCCGACGGCAACTACTTCTATTTTGTGCGAAGTGATCCGGGAACGCCTGTGCTGAAGTTTCTATATCGCGCGCCACTGCTGGGCGGCACGCCGGAGAAATTGGCGTCCGACGTGGATTCGAACGTCACGTTCTCGCCGGACGGCAAGAAGTTGGCCTTCCTGCGCTACGGCAATCCAGAGCCGGGCAAGTACAGGCTGATAGTGCGCCCGGTCGATAATGGCGACGAGACGGTGCTTACCAGCGGCCCTAGCAGCCAGTTCCTCACATTTCCGGCATGGTCCCCAGACGGCAAGACGATCCTGTGTTACGTGTTGCAGCCCGGAAATTCCCTGACCGGATTGATGGCGGTGGACGCGAAGTCGGGCCAGCAGCATTTGTTGCTCGGTTCCAATGACGAACTCTCGCTGCCCGCATGGATGCCGGATGGCAACGGCCTGCTGGTTCTGGCCCTCGTCCGTTCCACGGGTTACGCGCGCCGGCAGATCTTCTTCGTGTCGTACCCCGAAGGCAAGGTAAGTCCGATCACCCACGATACCAACAGCTATTCCGATCTGAGCATTGCCGCCAGCGGTCAGGAGCTGGCCACGGTGCAGAGCGAAGAGCATTGGAACCTTGCGGTTTTGCCGGCCACGCCCGGCGGTGCGGATGCGCGGCAAGTGGCTTCCGCGAATTCTGGTTCCAACTTTACGTGGACGCGCGACGGACGGTTGCTGTACGACAAGGACGTCATCTTGAATTGGGTGAATCCGGACTCGGGCGCCAAGGGCGTGTTCCCAACCGAGCCGGACTCAGCCAGCGGCAATCCCGCGATATGTGGCGATCGCTACATTGTGGCTTCGCACGGCCTGTACGGCGCCACCGGCATTAGCATCAACATCTGGCGCGCCGACGCCGCCGGGGGAAATCTGAAACAACTTTCCACCGGGAAGCTTGAATCGAGTCCCGTTTGTTCTCCTGATGGGCGCTGGGTTTACTACGTCGAACAAGCCACGGGACAAATGATGAAAGTGGCGATTGAGGGCGGAGGGGCGCAGAAAGCAACTGACTTGCCGGCAGCGAGTCTGTTCGATGTTTCTCCGGATGGCAGCACGCTTGCTTTTGCGACCGTCGATCACGCCGGCGGTCACGCGGAAAATCTCGCCCTGGTCGACGCCGCGACCGGCAAGGTTCGCCAGCTGATTAAGTACGAAAAAGAAGGATTTGAGTTGATCCGCTTCACACCCGGTGGCAAGGCGTTGGCCTACAGCGTCCGCGAGAACGGCGTGGACAACCTGTGGCAGCAGAACCTGGATGGTTCCACAGGGAAACAGCTCACGTCGTTCAAATCGGAACACATCAACGATTTCCATTGGTCGCCTGACGGCAAGCAACTCGCGGTGGTGCGGGGCCATACCGACTCCGACGTGGTGCTGATGCGCGACATGCAGCCGTAGGGAACGACCTTTCACCACAGAGGACACGGAGGAACACAGAGGAAACCGAACTCTGGTTCTCTTTGGTGCACGGCCTTTTCTAAATCCTCACCCATTCATTGCTATGCCGCGTGCGCGAGCGCCTCCGCATGAACCAGCCTGGGCTGGCCCCAGAGCCAGGCGACGGCTGCGGCGAATACGAAGTTCGAACTGGTCGTCTCACACATGTGCGCCCAGCGGACGGCGTCGGGAAAATACGGGTTCGGCATCAGCAACGGGGCAACTCCACTCATCAGCGCGAATAGCGCCCCTACGGCGAGTGCGCCGCTCAGGCGTGGCAGGGCGAGCATCCGCACCAGCAGCAGACACAGCACGATGAACAGCGGCCCGCGGATCAGCAGTTCCAATGGTAGAAAGATGGACATTGGCGGCAGGGTCTGCGTCGCATAGAAGTCTTTGATGTAGGGCCAGATGATGGTGCCGGCGATCATATACAGCACGAGGTAGAGGGCATCACAAACCACAAACCTCCACGCCCGCTCGACAGCAGATTTTGTAGCGAAGGGATGAAAGTGGTCCTGCGGGGTCGCAGCGCGTTTGCCAAACAACAGCATCCACACGGGCACCGAGAGAGCGGCGGCGAGCGCCGACTGCGCGAAAATTCTGTTCCACTCGATGGGCGAATTCGGCAGGAAGTAAACCCCCTCGATGCCATCGATCAGGGTGATGGCGAGCGGAATCGCCGCCAGGGCTGCGCCCAGAGCCCAGCCGCGCCACTCGGTGCGGAGAGCGAGAATCGACAGCGCCCCTATGGTGACTACATTGCTCAGGAACATCCACTGCGCGAAGTGCTGCGCAAGGTGAGGCATGGGCGCCTTGAGAGGGAGCAGGAGCGCGACTAAGGCTCCGGCGAGGAATTGAACCGCGGATGTGGCGGCGAAAACGGCAACGGCACGCAAGATGGCATTAGAAGATTTCATGACACTCCTCCTTTAATTTGTTTTTCGTAGGTGGTGATGGCGTACTGCGTCCAGTCAAAGAGCGATTCGTAACTGCGGATGCCGCATTCGAGGGCTAGCCGCCCCGATAGGGGAGCCACCGCCTTCATCGCCTGTAACTGTTCGCGCAAGTGCTGCAAGTGAGGCGGAAGTGCGGCTGCCAGGGATTTGAGAATTTCGAGCGCGGCGGGAGTTCCGACGGCCGTTTCACTGAAGGCGAAGCGGAGCATGACGGCCTTCAGTCCTGACGTGAGGTCTTCGCGCGTGATGGGCAAGGTGATCCATTTCTTCAGCTCGGCGACACCTTTCGGAGTGAGCCGGAAGATTTGCCGGCGGCGGAGACCGGAACCTTCTTCGATGGTCCCGCGGATCAGGCCCGCCTTCTCCAGCCGCCGCAGTGCGGGATAGATCGCGCCCGGACTGTCGCTATACGTCTTCATCGACGTCGAGGAGAAGACCTTGCGCAGGTCGTATCCTGATGATGGCTTCTGCAGCAGCCCGAGGAGGGCGTAACCGAGCGCGGGAATATGTTTTTCGCTCATATTCGTCGCCTCCTCATCAGGGCACTAGCTGAAGTTCGATCTGCCGGTGAATCTGGTGGTCGACAGGCTGGCCGCAGTCGAGCAAAGCGGCGTCGGAGCATTCGCGCCGGCGCGTTTGTACCAGATTGTCCAGGGTGGCCGACAGGATTTTTCCGTCCTTCAAACTGATTCTTAATTCGACGTCGAAGGTTTCTTTGCCCGCGCCGGCCTCATACTTTCCGGACTGATCCTTCCGCACCTGAACCCAGTTATTCGGCATGCCGGCCACGGGCACACTCATCCAGGGCGCGGGCAACTTCACCTTAGGTTCTGGCGGAGGAACATGCCGGACCAGGAGTGTGGCAACGTTGCTGGTCGGGTTCAGTTCTTTGAGAGTGAGGTCAAAGTCGATCGAGTCTTCGCCCAGGATCACGTAGGTTCCATCGGCCCATGACGCTGGCGTGCCAACCTTGACGTAGGCATGGTCGCCAGGGCGCTTCAGGTCACTCTGCCGGATCGCGAGCCACAAATCGGCGTAGAAGGTCAGCAGGTCGGTCACCGGACCAATCAGGAAGGGCTGAATCTGGCTGAGATTGGGGATCGAAGGTTGAATTGCTGGATCGAGCGAAAGTGTCTGCCGAAAGTCGAGGCTCGCAGGCGACAGCGTCATGGCGGCATTCGACTTGAAATCGGACCAGCCGTACTCTTCGAGGAAGTGGCCGCCCGCGTCCTGCTTGACGATACCGTTGGCCTGCACTTCATAAGTCCAGCCGTCGTTGTCGCCCTTCATGTGGTAGGTGAGCTTCTCGCCTGCGGTGTAATGCCGGGTCAGCGGGCCCTGGGTGGGGGCGGCTGAACTCGGGCTGTGCGGAGCCGAGTTCTGAGCGGAGGAGAACTGAAGCAGTGAAAGTGCACACAAAAGAGCGATCAGACGGAGTCGAGTGGAGCGGTTTATCACGAAGCCTCCTAACAGTACGCGACGTACTATAACGCAGCGTACCGTCAGAAGTCAATTCCAGAATTCAATCCAAAAAACTAAGGGCGGCCATGGCTGGCCGCCCTCATTTCGAATTGTGAATCGCGAAGCGGGATTAAGCGCCCTTGACGTTCTCTGCCTGCCAGCCCTTGGGGCCTTTGACCACGTCAAACTGCACTTGCTGTCCTTCTTGGAGGCTGCGGAATCCGCTGGCCTGAATGGCGGAGAAATGCACGAAGACATCCTCACCGTTCTGGCGGCTGATGAAACCATAGCCCTTGGCGTCGTTAAACCACTTCACTGTTCCTGTTTCCATGATGTTGCAATTTCCTTTTTTGTTGATGTA
>Ga0209415_10007405_pt1 | contig 19184 bp, 11 predicted proteins | sample PeaSoiSIISIP2007_FD_187696 | JGI IMG/M metagenome (GOLD analysis project Ga0209415, IMG submission 187696) | Peat soil microbial communities from Weissenstadt, Germany - SII-SIP-2007 (SPAdes) (version 2) | ecosystem: Environmental > Terrestrial > Soil > Wetlands > Peat | place: Germany... | reverse complement strand
GATTCCCGTTGTAACTCAGCTTCGCTTCTTTGCCCTTGCCTTTGCGTGCCATCTTCGCATCCGGGTCCGTCTTCGATACGTGCGTCTGGTTCGACCGCTTCTCCCCGTGGAAGTCCACCGTCGCATTGCCAGGATCGTCCGGAGGAACGGCGTCCTTGGCATCCTTGCGTTGATAACTCTTCACACTCGCCCACGCTTCTAGTAGCGTTCCATCTACGGTGAAGTGCTCATCCGAGAGCAGACTCCGCTCGCGTGCCTGCTGGAGCACAGCTTGAAAGAAAGCTTCGGCAATGTCTCCATCGAGCAGTCGCTCGCGGTTCTTGGTGAACACGGTTACGTCCCAGATGGGGTCATCCAGGTTCAAGCCCACGAACCAGCGGAACAGCAGATTGTAGTCAATCTGTTCCATCAGCATCCGTTCACTACGCACCGAGTACAGTGCTTGCAGCAGGAGCGCTCGCAGCAACTTCTCCGGTGCTATCGACGGTCGCCCGGTTTTGGCGTACAGCTTGTTGAACCGTGGCTGCAGTTCCCTTAATGCCTCATCGGTCATGGCACGCAGCGAGCGCAAGGGGTGATCTTGCGGAACTCGCTGCTCCGGGCTTACGTAGCTGAACACGTCCAGTTGCTGCTCGTCTTTTCCACGCATGTCCTCTTCTTATCACGCCGGGCCGTGGAAAGGGGATAGTTTCATGCCAGTGGGAACAACTTAGCTCAATGTTTCTTTCTTGCCGTGGCGACATAGGCTCGCGCCTCTTGCAACTCTTCAGAATCTTCATCTTTGGTTGCTAGGGCAACCGCACCTGAATACCACTTGAGAGCCTCGTCAGCATCGGCGGGAATACCTAGCCCTTTCGAAAAGATTCGGCCAAGTTCAATTCTTGCAGCAAAGGCGTCGGAACTGTCTGACGGTTTCGCTACTGCCGTGAACAACCTGACCGCCTCCGGCACATTCTGGGCCATCCCCAGCCCCTGAGCATACATGTGGCCGAGGTTCAAGACGGCACGAGACGCACCCTGAGCGGCAGCGGCTGATAACCACCGGAACGCCTCCTTATAATCACGCTCGACATCGTTACCGTGCAGGTAACAAATGCCGAGCACACACTGATTAACGCAACTGCCCGCCTCGGCTTTCTGGCGCATCTCGGTGATGTTCACAGGCATAGCATGACAATTTTATCCGTCCACTCGGGTTTTTCCGCAACCTGCTAGGGGCGTGATCTTATGGAGCGCGTCCACGAACGCCACGATGGTGCTCTCGCTAAACTGCACGAGCGGATAATAATCAACGCCACCTTGGTGCTGCGGAACGAGAAAATCGGGATCAATCATGGATGAGTAACCTTGGCTTATCTGGTCGAACGAGATGAGCGTGTAGTGCTTGCCTACGGCCAGCCCCTCGCGCTGGAGCGGCGCGACCAAGTCACTCGCTTCTTCGAGCCGAGACCCAGGCCCCCCATGAACATACAAAATGATGTCGTCACCCGCTGGAATCGAAGGGACTGGCGTCGCTGGAAGCACACCCACCTGGAACGCTAACTTAGTTGGCTGCACGACATTTGAATACACTGTGTCGCTCTGGCACTTCACTTTCTCAGGATGATTGCCAGTCAGCGACGGGATATCGGCCGTTACGGTTTTCACCGCGGAGAACCCGAATTTGAGCGGATGGAAGAGTGGAAGCCCGGAAGCGGTAAAGCTGTTTGCGTTGTAGGGGAGCGAATTCGCTCCCCAATCTGACCAACTGTCAGATCCCAGCATCAGCGTCTGAACCGTGTAACGCACGGATGAGTCGGCGCCCGTCCCGGGAGTCCATTTGAGGTCGACCACTCCCAGACCCACCCTGTCTGACGTCACGTCTTTCGCGACAATGTTTTGTGGCAAAGTAAGGTCTACATGAGCAGCGGCACAGGCCCGCGCAGTGGCTACTAAAATATCCTCCGCCAACGTATCCGTGGGTTTATTGATGGGCTCTTGGCTAGGACTCTGCGCTTGAGCGTATGGCCCGGACGCAATCGTATAAGAACCTGCCAGGGCAAGAACACTTAAGAACCTCCGGATCTTTGGCATTTTCTCTCCCCTCCTGAGAATGAGTGGGGGGGCCACCACGGCTGGGCCATTTCGGCCAAGTCACATCTTTCTCACCTTACGATTTCTGAAATGGTGGAAAGTGCGGGTCAGCTTCGTAGCACTGGTCTGCGGGTGGCCAACATCTGCGCTGAAAGTATAACTCCATCTTTGACCTTGGGTTCCGGTAGCAATCAGGATGCCGGCTAACCACGATTGGTAATGACAAGTCGGCTTGGCGGACTCCAAGCGCGTTTCCCGTTACTGATTCGCGCAAAAAGGTTACTCACTTTATCGTGGACCATCGATCACTCCGCGCGCGAGAAGGGAAAGAGAGGCCTCTAGAGCGCCCCTCTGTCCTCCCATGATACTTCACTAGGATTCAAGGCCAAGCTTCTTGACACTTGATATTGTCTGAGGCATCCAATCAGCAAGTACTCAGACTGCTCAGCAAACTCCGGGGTGACACTATCCTCCCGTTTGGTCTGGAGCCTCACAGGAGGGAGGACTCTGGATGATTGTCCAGGAGCCTCCCTCCGGCTTCGTGCTGTTACTTCAGGTAGTGCTGCACTACCGGCAGAGAGTCAACGCCGTTGGTGGCTGTATCGATCACTGTGACTTCGTCGGAAGAGACCAACCAGAAAGGAAGGACAAATCCGTTGATGGAGATTACGCCGCGACCGTTGGTGTCGAGCGTGTAGCTGGCGCTTCCGGTCTGGGACTGCTGCACGTAGGTTCCGTCGCTGTAGAAGAAGGTGTAGTCCTGCTGGAAGGTATTCGAGCTGACACCGTCGAAGGTGATAATGCCGCTGTCAGACTCGGCAAATGCGGAGACCGCTTCGGCTTCCGAGATGCGTAGAGTGCCCAGAGACGCGGGACTGTACGGCCCCGCAGTTTGCGGTTTCACGTTCCCGTACAGGATTTCACCGCCGATCGCAGGCTGCTGCATGAGGAAGGCCTGGTTCGGTCCAAAGAAATAAGCGATCGCAGTGCCATTCAGCATCGTCACCGTGGAACGCCCCTGCGAATCGAGCGTGTAGGTTCCACTGAACGTCTGGTCGAGGAGGGCCTGCGACTCGTAGTTTTCGTCGAATACGCCTGTCATCGTACCAGCGCCGTTCGGGGTGATTTGCCCGACATACGCAGATTGATAAGTGGAACGCATTCCGGCGAGTTCGAAGATCGCAGGAGCATTGAAGGTTGCGAGCGATAGTGTTCCAGACTGGCGCCGCGCTACCCCACTCAACAGAGGGGCGGTTGTGCCGCGAGCGTCGGTCTGCATCAGCACCACCTTGTCGGTAGAGATGACGTAGTACACGAACTGCATGGTGCCGGAGAAGGCTCCGGGCGCTGGAGTGAGGGTGAAGGTTGCTGTGCCGCGTCCGGTGTCGGACGCAGGAGCGTTCGCGGTTCCTGTGAGCGTCATTTGTTTATAGGACGCAGTGGGCGCCAGCATATCCATTTCGCCGTTGCTGAGATCTCCGCTGGCATCCACATCGAATCGTCCAACGGCTGCCATGGTCTGCGCGTCCTGGGGTTTCGCATTCAGCTCTATCGCGTACGAACCCGCCAGCGACGTCCCGGAATACGGCGAGGCTTGTTGGAGTTCGAAGGATCCCGAGCCGGAGATCGGATGGCCGGAGACGAAGAGCCGGATGAAATTCCCTTTTGTGCCGGTGGGATCAATGGTCGCAGAGTAGCTCGCGTTGTCCTGGGCGCTGACCAGCGTCAGGGTGCCGCGATGGTTCGAGTCGAAGGTGTAAGAACCGGTGATGGGGACGGAGGGAGACACTCCGGTCTCGTCATTCACATCCTCAACGCCTGAGGTGACATTCCCGTTGGCGTCGGCATGGAAGTGGCCGAGCGTGACCTGCCGGGTCAAGGCGCCGTCCCATCCGCTGAAGACAAAGGCATAATCTCCAGGCATCAGGAGAGACGCCGCCACGTTGACCGCCACACTAGCGGGCTTCGTGTTATCTGCAACTGAGGTTGCCGTGAGCGTGACCGTGGCCGGATTGGGCACGGTGTTTGGAGCCGTGTACGTAACCGACGTATTTGTGACGTTGCTGAGTTCTCCGCAAGCGTCTGGAGTGCAGGATGCGCCCAAGGACCAGAGGACTCCGGCATTGCTGAGGTCGTATAGCACTGTCGCGGTGAAGTTTTGTGCTGTCTTGACCATCACGTTCACCGGTCCCGATGGAGAAATCGAAACTATGATCGATCGCAGGTGCACAATGGCAGGAGCGAACTTGCTGGGATCCGCCTGCGCCGTGGCCGTCACAGTTACATCTGTCGGCGAGGGGACAGAGGAAGGCGCCGTATAGAGACCGTTGGCGTCGACGGCGCCACAAGCGGAGCCAGTGCATCCGGTAATGCTCCAGGCTAGAGCGGTGGAGTTAGTTCCGGTGACGGCGGCCGTGAATTGCTGAGTCCCGCCCGCGTCTAGTGAGACTGTGCCGGGGGATACAGAAATCCCTACCGGAACCTGGCTCACCTTTGCCGTACCCGTCTTGGAGGTATCGGATTGCAGCGTGGCCACCACAGTCACGGTTGCGGCGCTCGGTACCGGGGTGGGGGTGGTATACAGGCCGTTGGCATCGATCGTGCCGCAGGCTGAGCCAGTGCACCCCGAAGTGCTCCACGTTACGGCGGTGGAGGAAGTTCCGGTGACGGTAGCGGTGAATTGCTGGGTAGCGCCAGCGATGAGCGAGACGGTACTTGGTGATACAGAAACCGATATTAGCGGCGGTGGATTCTTTCCGCCACAACCGGAGAGAATCGAGACTAGCAATATCGCCGCAGAGAGTAAGGTATAGATATTTCGACGCTTCATAAATGTTTTCCTTTCCTACTGAGTCGTTTTGAGAACAAAGCAGTCCTTTCTTTGCAGCCGCAGACCGGGCAGGCTTCGAGAACAGCGGCGTAGTAAGCCTTACAGCTGGCGCACGGAAGTCCCAGGAGCATTGATCTCGGATGCGGTTGCAGACCGGGTAGTCCGGAGCCGAGATTCGCCGGGTTGAGACCCATCAGATTCTGCGTTGCCATAATCCCTCCCGACCGACCGTTCGCGTTGCGTCAGGCAGACAGCTTGGAACGCATCTGAACGGCACACGTATCGCGCTGCGCTATTCCTTCGAGGCGTTTCGAGGAAGCGGAGTCCTTCGGAGCACCCTTGGACGAACACAAGGGGCTTAGGCGCCTGTCTTGATTTGGGAACTTAGCGCGGGACCCGCCAGAGCCCTGGCAAAATGGCCATGCACTCCGCTCTGCGTCGAGATCTGGCGGATCCCTGCGCCGCCATGGGCGGCACATTCCCGAACGCTCGGTCTCTCCTCGATGAAGGGGACGAGCGTCCAGGCACTGAGCACCGCTCATCTCGCGACGACGAGGTTGTACGTAATGTCCAGCCAAGGGGCGCCAAAGTGCAGAGTGTGGTTGCCCGGTGACAACGGTGCGAGCATGATGTAATAGCCTTCATCCACGGCTGGGAAATATGAGCCGGCTTCGAAATTATTCGGAGGTGGATACACCGCCTTCAGCAGATTGTCATCGGGAATTGTGAATTCAAAGGCGGTCGACTGCACGCCCAATCTCTTGCTGATGTTTTTCACCGGTTTTCCATCGATCTGGCAGAACAAACCAGTAGCACTGACATTCGACGAGAGGTAAGAACGCATGTAGCCGATCTGTTGATAGCTCACGTCGCCGGGGTGTTCAAATACGTTCTCTTCCAGGGCGGAGTCCTCGCCGTCGGCGATGGGGAAGAAAATTGTCTTGCCCGACGGAACGCTGCAACTGCGCACCACCGTGAACGAGCAGGTGGCACCGTTGGCGCAGAACTTCCCGCCCAGGAACCACACCGGCCCCGACTGGCCGACGCTGCAATCTCCATGGTCAAACAGAGGATGCTGGGCCACAGGGATGGAATAAGACCACTGGTTCCACGCCGCGTCCCAGTCGGCGAACGTTCTGCCGAACACCACGGCATCCCGGTCGTAAAGTTGGAATCCTATCTCGTCTCTGTCTCTGTCGTTGGCTAAAGCCGTGGGCAGTGAGATGGCCGCCACAGCCAGGATCATGACTCCTACCAGCATGAAGCATACCCAGCAACTAGTTGAAATGTGCCGTTTCATAACTCGTCTCCTTTCAGAATAATGAAGAGAACCGCGTTGGGCAGGATGTCTGCCCGCGCACCATGACTTGGGCATACAGACCGTGACTTCGGTACTTCTTCGTCATAGTCTGTGGCCGCTGTGAACATCTCTTTCTCCACTTGCATGAGACATGCACTTGTTACGGGGACATCGTGCTCCCGACCGCGGCATACCGCAATGGACGGCAAATCAAGTGAAGGTGAAGTGTTGGTGAACTGGAGTGGAACAGTCCAATTTGAGCGTCCGATTTTCGCGATAGGTAGCAATTGGGTCTGGCTAGTCCTTGACGGCCCCGCTTGAGCGGTATAGATTTGCTGCAGATGTCGAGCAGGTGGGTTACGGACCATGCATGTACCCGCCAAAGAACAGCAAGTTGTCCTCATTGGCCCCTTCAGGGTCGACCTCGCAGCTCGAGAAGTGTGGAAGTGCGGGCAGAAGATCCATCTCCAGGACAAGCCCTTCGCGATTCTCGCCATCCTGTTGGAAAAGCCTAATCAGTTAGTCACGCGAGAAGAGATTCAGCGCAGACTCTGGCCGGCTGACACTTTCGTAGACTTCGAACACAACATCAACACAGCTATCAGGAAGTTGCGGGAAGCTCTCGGCGACGACGCCGAGCAACCCTGTTTCATCGAGACGCTGCCTAGGCGAGGCTACCGCTTCGTCGCTCCAGTGGAAGGAATCGGAGAGGAGGAAAAAGAAGGAAAAACCGGAGACTCACATTACCGCATGCTCGAGAAGTTAGGTGGCGGCGGGATGGGCATCGTCTTCAAAGCTGAAGACCTGACCCTGCACCGCTTTGTCGCCATGAAGTTTCTCCCCGAAGACGTTGCCCGAGACCCGCAAGCCCTGGCTCGCTTTCAGCGCGAGGCGCAAGCAGCTTCCGCCCTGAACCATCCCAACATCTGCACGATCTATGAGATCGGGCAGCAAGATGGTCAACCTTTCATCGTGATGGAGTATCTGGAAGGTGAGACGCTGAACGATCGAATTGCGGGTCGCCCGCTGGAGACGGAGTTTATCCTCTCGCTCGGAATCGAGATCGCGGACGCACTCGACACCGCACACTCCAAAGGCATTGTCCATCGGGACATCAAACCGGCGAACATCTTCGTGACCACTCGGGGACTTGCCAAGATTCTCGACTTCGGCCTGGCCAAACAGTCGGTGGAGCCGGAAGCAAATGCGGATGGAGATTCCCCAACTATCGCCTCAGAGGAACAACTGACGACTCCCGGTGGTGCGCTGGGAACCGTCGCCTACATGTCGCCGGAGCAGGTCCTAGGCAAGGAACTCGATGCCCACAGCGACCTGTTCTCCTTCGGCGTTGTTTTGTATGAGATGTGCACCGGCACGCTTCCGTTCCGAGGTGATACGACGGGCGCGACGTTCGATTTGATCTTGAATCGAGCCCCGGTGCCGCCAATCCGGCTGAATCCTGGTGTGCCCGACGAACTGGAACGGATCATCCACAAATGCCTGGAGAAGGACAGGAACCTCCGCTACCAGCATGCTTCCGATATCTGCACCGACCTACAACGGCTCAAACGGAGTACAGAAGGCGCGCGAATCGTGGCGGCAAGCTCGCACCCGACGGGGACTGGAGAGGCGGACATCCGGAAAGTGAGAACCCTGACGAGCATCGCTGCCCTGGTTCTCATCCTCTTGGTAGCGGCGACGATCGGAGGCTGGCTCTCGTATCGCTCGCATCACGCGAAGCTGCTGACCGAGAAGGACACCGTGGTCCTGGCTGACTTCACCAACTCGACCAGTGACCCGGTGTTTGATGACACGCTCAAGCGGGCACTTAGCATTTCTCTGAGGCAATCGCCGTTCCTGAACATTCTCTCCGAGAGCGAGGTCGCCGCTGTCTTGCGCCTGATGGACCGGCCGGCGGGTACGGCACTTACGGGGGAGGTAGTCCGTGAGCTTTGCCAGCGAGCGGGGAGTAAGGCCTATGTCGCCGGATCCATTGCCAGGCTGGACGGCGAGTATGTACTGGGTCTGAAAGCAGTCAATTGCCTGAACAAAGACGTGCTGGCGCAGCAACTGACCACGGTGGCGAAGAAAGAGCAAGTGCTGGCTGCACTGGGAAAACAGACAGCCGCGATGCGAAGCCAGCTGGGCGAGTCGCTGGCCACGGTGCAGAGATTTGATGTTCCTCTGGCAGGGGTGACCACATCCTCGTTGGAAGCTTTGAGAGTGTTTAGCCTTGGCGAAAAGGCAGCGCAGGAGAAAGGTCCTGCTGCAGCCTTGCCCTTCGATCAGCGGGCCATCCAGCTGGATCCGAACTTTGCGTTGGGCTATCTCACGGTGGGGGAAACCTACCTTGCACTGAATCAGCCGGGGCGCGCGAACGAGTACCTCACAAAAGCGTTCCAGTTGCGCGATCGTGCTGACGAACGCGAGAGGGCAGCGATCAGCGCCCTCTATTATTGGAACGTAACCGGGGAGCTCGACAAAGCCACGGAAGCGCTTCAACAGCGCATGGTAAACCACCCGAGAGAAACTGGCGGTTACCTCAATCTGGGGAACCTCTATAACTTGCAGGGACAGCATGAAAAGGCCGCAGATGCGTATCGCCTGCTGAACCGCCGCTCGCCGGATTGGATTGCCCCGTACGACAATCTTGCCAACACGCTTCTCGCCTTGCAGCGCTTCGAGGAAGCCCGGCAGTTGATTCGCGATGCACAGGCGCGAAAACTGGATGACTATCTTCTCCACAATGCTCTTTATGCGCTGGCTTTTCTGGGAAAGGATGCGCCTGCGTTGACGGATCAGCAGCAGTGGTTTACAGGAAAAGAAGAGGAGAGCCTGGGACTGTCGCTGGCGTCCGATACCCAGGCGTACGCCGGTCATCTTGGCAAGGCGCGGGAACTCACCAAGCTGGCCAAGGACACAGCCATCCGGGCAGACAGCAAGGAAACGGCGGCAATCTGGCTGGAGAATGCCGGTCTGCGGGAAGCTGCCTTCGGCAACACGACGAAGGCGCGGCAGGCAGCCGCGGCGGGCCTGAAACTTGCCCCGGAGAGTCAGGGCGTTACGGCCGAGGCGGCACTCGCGTTCGCGATGGCTGGCGATACCGTAAGGACCGAATCGTTGGCGAACGACCTGAACAACCGCTTTCCGCTCGATACCCAGATGCAATCGCTGTGGCTGTCGGCGATCCGTGCGCAATTGGCACTCGACCGAAAGGATCCGTCGGCAGCCATCTCTCAACTGCAAGCGGCTGCCGGCCCTATTGAGTTTGGGCAAATTACCTTCGTTACCAATCTTTCCTGCCTCCATCCGACATACATTCGCGGCCAGGCCTATCTCGCGTCCGGGCAGAGTACCGCTGCCGCCGTCGAGTTCCAGAAGATCCTCGACCATGACGGTGTTGTTTGGAACTGCTGGACGGGGGCATTGGCACGTCTGGGCGTGGCTCGCGCGAACGCGCTCGAAGTACAAACCGCGGCAGGTCCGGAGGCCGACGCCGCCCGCGCCAGAGCGCTCACCGCCTATAAGGACTTCCTCACGCTCTGGAAAGACGCCGATCCCGACATCCCCATCCTGAAGCAAGCCAAGGCGGAGTACGCGAGGCTGCAGTAGCTGGAAAAATTCCTGCCTTGTCGCTCGCTGTTCTCCGATGGTTTACGAAACCGCATTATTTAAGAGGGCGCGCCGCTTTGGGAAGGTGCCTTCCAGACCTTACTCCCGCTGTGTGGGTCGCCCGGCATTCATAGACCCAAGTGACCTGGGTATAGTGTGAACTGATTTTGCGACCACAACCGCATAGTTTATTGTTTGAACATGATCCGGTTCGAGCATTCGATTCGGTAACGGTGTCGATCGATTTCAGGCACGGTCCCCTCATGCCGGAGCATACCTCGATCAGTTCACGGTGAAAGTTCCCGGAGCGGTGGCACTGCCGCCTTTCGTCGTGACCACTACTTTGCCGGTCTTGGCACCAGTCGGGACCGTCGCAGTTACCTGGGTATCGGAGTTCACAGTGAAGATGGTGGCTTTGACTCCGCCGAAGGTCACGCTGGTGGTTTGCGTGAGACTCATGCCAGTGATCACAACCGGCGTTCCCACCGGCCCGCTCGGCGGGGCGAATTTCAGCGCCTGGGGAATGACTTTGAAAACCTGTGGCGTAACCAGGTTGCCGCCCGGTTCAAGCACAGTCACGTTACCGGTGGTTGCTCCGTCGGCCGCGGTTGCGATCATGTAGGTATCGCTCACGACGGTGAAGGTACCTGCGCCCGATCCAAATTTCACCCCGGTGGCGCTGGAGAAGCCCTGCCCGAGGATGCCGACCAGCGTGCCGGCTTTGCCGGACCAGATTACGACTAGCGAGGCAAACGGCTTCAACCCGGCATCGAAACTGTAAAGCGCGCCATAAGGGGAATTCTGTGAGCCGCCAGTGTGCGTAACGCCGTAGATCGTTCCGTTCGTGTGAAGAGTGGGAGTAGAGAACGGCGTGCCCCCAGTCAGCTTATCAAAGCTGTGAAGTACTGCAAAAGTAGTCCCGGTCGTGTTGACCTTGTACAGTGATCCGAGACCGTTAACGCCCCCGCCTGCGATCACGCCATAGAGAAACTTGTCGCTTCCTTGCACCAGGCCCGTGGTCGAACCAGTGCCCTCGGTCGCGGTCTGAAAGTTGTGCAGAACTTTGTAGGTGCCTCCGGTGGTCACCTGATAGACGATGCCCTGACCGAAGGACCCTCCCCCGGACGTCGTGCCGTAGAGCTTGCCGTCACTGGCCTGCATGACCGGGCCGATAGGCACAAGGCCATCGGCACCAAAACTGTGAATGATCTTTACTATGCCCTTCGTGGTCATTTGGAACACGGTGCCGCGATTGAAATCGCCGCCATACGGGGTGGTCCCGTAGAGCTTCCCATCGATGCCGACAATTAAGGGCGCCTGCGTTTCGGAAGGCAGGGTTGCGAGCACGGAGAAAACGTCGGACGACGTAATCTTGTACGCTTTCCCTGGGTTCGAACCATTGTATGTGACGCCATAAATGTTTCCGTCCGGGGCCTGAACGGGAGGAGCCCAAGGATATGCACCATCGGTGCCGTCTGTGAAGGTATGAAGCACTGTCATGGCGCCACCTGAAACCTTGAAAACGGTCCCAGTGCGTCCAGCCCCGCCAGTTTCGGCCGTTCCATAAAAGTTGCCATCGAAACCGAGACTGAGTCCTGATGTTGGGCTAGAACTCACGTCGGTAAATTGGAATATCGTGTTGCACAGGCCAGCCAGCGAGCAGCCGATCACTGTACCATCGCCGGAAATCTGGGTCGGCATCGTGCTATAGAGACCGCCGTCCTGGCCCTGGGCCAGGAGCCCAGGTTGATTCGGATTGCACCCGACCTTCACGCAATCGAAGTTGTAGAGTTCCGTGTAGGTTTGCCCGTGGACGGACACCGAGAACGCGGCTAGGGCCACGATGCAGAAATAGCGAGACAGTTTGAAATTCTTCATAGTCTTCTCCTGACGTCTGGGATTTTTCCTTGCGCGCGCCCTCATCCGTAGAGTGCCTTCGGCTACGGCGCACGGTGTGGGCGGCTTCCCCCCCGGAAGGCCGCCCCTCCGCTTGAGCATTGCGGCTGCTCTCAAGGAACGCGGACAGATTGATCGGCGTATATAGATGGTGATTCACGGCCGACGCGTACCATCCGCTGATTCCTGTCAAGTAATGTGAGAAGCGGGGCCAAATTGGCTCAAAAAGCCGGAAGATTTTCTTCTGATATTTGAGCGTTCAGCTGATAACTCGCGTGTTTTCAATCCATTGACAAGGAAATGCGAAACAGATAAGCTAACCGCCACACCGCGCTCTCCTCCAGCGCTTTGGGGCAGGTCCGAATCCTCTTGCAGCAAGAACCTTCCAGTCCGGTTACGGAGTTGCTCGTTCGCTGGCGGGGAGGAGACCGCGAGGCGCTCGAGGAATTGATGCCACTGGTCTACGAGGAACTGCGGCGACTGGCGCATTATTATCTTCGTCAGGAACGCGCGGACCACACCTTGCAGAGCACCGCCCTGGTGCACGAGGCGTATCTGCGACTGGCGGGGCAGAATCCGCCACAGTGGCAGAACCGGGCACACTTTTTTGGGATTGCGGCCCACATCATGCGGCAGATTCTGGTGGAGTACGCCCGCGGCCGCAGCACCGCCAAAAGGGGTGGCAACGCCGTCACGCTCACTTTGGATGAAGCCGTTGCCGTTCCGCAGGGGATGGATGTCGACGTGGTCGCGCTCGACCGGGCCCTGACGGAGCTTTCCGGCATGGACGCGCAGCAGGGCAGAATTGTTGAGCTGCGCTTTTTCGCCGGCCTCACTATTGAAGACACGTCCGAAGTGCTCGGCATTTCCCCGGCTACCGTGAAACGGGACTGGGTTGCGGCACGCGCCTGGTTATTCCGCGCCATGACCGGAGAAGCATCGGCATGAACCCGGAACGCTGGCAACGGGTTACGCAGTTGCTGGATGAAGCAATTGCTCTTAGTGATTCGGAACGCAGTCCATATCTTGACCACGCCTGCGGCGCCGATTCTGAACTCCGGCGCGAAGTGGAATCGCTGCTTTCTTCCCATCAACGGGCTGGGACTGGATTCCTGAAGTCTCCTGCGATCACTCTTCAGAAAGGCGCCCAACCTGCTCCCTTGCGTGTCGGGCGGCGCATCGGTGCGTTCCAGATCGTCGAGGAGGTCGGCCAGGGTGGGATGGGCGAGGTCTTCCGCGCCGTCCGGGCCGATGGCCACTACACCAAGGAAGTAGCCATCAAGCTGGTGCGGGGCGGATTCGATACCGCATTTGTGCTGGAGCGGTTCCGCACCGAGCGCCAGATTCTGGCCACGCTTGACCATCCCAACATCGCGCGTTTGCTCGATGGGGGCACAACTGAAGACGGGATTCCTTACTTGGTGATGGAGTTGATCGAGGGCACGCGCATCGATTCGTTCTGCGACGAGCGCAAGCTTTCAATCTCGCAGCGACTGCAATTGTTTTTGCAAGTATGCGCTGCCGTACAGTACGCCCACCAGCGTCTGGTGATCCATCGCGACATCAAGCCGGGCAACATTCTAGTAACGAAAGAAGGTGTGCCGAAGCTGTTGGATTTCGGAATCGCCAAGATTCTGGATCCGGCGGCGGAGACCGAGGCCACGCTGGCGCGGCCGATGACTCCGGAGTATGCCAGTCCGGAGCAGATTCGAGGCGAGCCGATCACGACGGCCTCCGATGTGTATTCGTTAGGCGTCGTGCTGTATCAGCTGTTGACCGGGCGCTCCCCTTACCGCGCCGGCGCTGCTACTCCTCACGAATTGTCGGTGGCGATCGCGGAGACCGAACCGCAGCGCGCGAGCATGGTCGTCGCACAACCGAACACCTTGTTGCCGGACACGGGCGATACGAAAGGATCCGCGGATCTGTTGAGCAGCGCTCGCGAAGGCTCGCCGGCCAAGTTGCGCCGCCGGCTGCTGGGGGACCTGGACAACATTCTGCTGATGGCTTTGCGCAAGGAGCCGCAGCGCCGCTACGGATCCGTGCAGCAGTTTGCGGAGGATATTTCCCGCCATCTGGAAGGGCTGCCGATTACCGCCAGCAAAGGATCGTGGAGATATCGTGCGGGAAAGTTTGTCACTCGGAACAAGGTGGCCGTGACCGCGACTGCCGCTGTCATTCTTGCGCTTTTGGGCGGAATAGTGATGACCACCCGCCAGGTGCGGATCGCGCGGGCGGAGCGGGCACGCGCTGAGAATCACTTCAACGATATTCGCAAGCTGGCAAATTCCCTCATCTTTGACGTGAACGACTCGATGGCAGACACCCCGGGCAACACCAACGTTCGCAAGCTGCTGCTGGATCGTGCCGTGGGGTACCTTGACAAACTCGCGCAGGATGCGGGTGGCAACGTGGATTTGCAGCGCGAACTGGCCTGGGGATACCAGAGGCTGGCGGTTGTCCAGGGCAGCGGGGCGGAATCCAATTTGGGTCAGGTTAGCGCCGCCGAGATCAGCAACCGAAAGGCGATGGCTCTATTTGAGGCAGTAGCGAAAGCGAATCCCAACAGCACATCGGACCAGCTCAATCTGGCTATGCTCCACCGCATGTTGGGGGCGTCCGATATCTACTACCCCGGAGGCCGGCCGGAGATCGACAAGGCGATTTCCATCACCGATCGGCTCATACAATCGGATGGCACGAACCTCAAAGTCAAGGGAGAGCGGGCCCTTGAGTATCAACTGCTTGGGTACTCGCAGGATTTCGCGGGCGACCGCGCCCGGGCGGTGGAATCCATACGCCAATTTCTCGCCATGGAGCAGGAGATTCTGCGCAGCAACCCCGACTACCCGCACATCGGCCAAGGGGTGGCCAAGGCAATGATCGAGTTCGGGAATCAACTCGCGCACGCCGGATTTCTCGACGAAGCCCACCGCCAGGCAGAGGCGGGGACCGAAGCGTACGAGGCTCTTGAAAAACAAGGGACCCGCCCGGACATTATCCGCGAACTGGCGAGATCGCGAATACTCCTGGGCCAGATCAGCCTCATGCGCGGCGATGTGACCCCTGCGGAAACTAACTTCAACTTAGCGCATGAGGCCGTTGCTCGCCTCTCACGATTGGATCCCGAGAATCTTCAGCTGCAATGGGACGTTGTGAGCGCGGAATTTGAACAGGGCCGGCTGCTGGCCCTGAGCGGCCATGCCAGGGACGCTTCGGCGCATATGCAACCAGGAATCCGCATGTACGACAGGAAACTGGAAGACGACAGCGGGCCGGGCCTCGGTTTACTCCACGCCTGGCTCGGAGAGATTCAATTTGCCACGCACAATTACGCCGAAGCGCTGCGCTCTTACCAGAAGTCGGCTGAGTTCATCGAAAAGGATGCCCAGTATGACGACGCGCGATGCGGCATCGCGGCCGATTACGTCAGGATCGGCGATGTCCTCATGAAGTTAGACCGCTGGCAGGATGCTGCAGCCGCCTACAACAAAGCCTTGCAGAAGGCCGATCTTTCCTTTTCCCTAGCGCACAAAGACGTTCCAGCTTTCTACCCAATCGCCGACGCGCATGCTGGACTGGGCGATCTCTCGATGGCGATGGCGCGCAGGAGTCGTGACCCCAACCAGCGAGCACGGTACTGGAACGAAGCGTGCTCTTCCTACCTGCAGAGCATTGACACGTGGCATCAGATTTCTCAACCCGCACGATTCAGCCCGAGCCATTTTCCCGCCGGGGACCCGCGCAGTGTCAGCAAACGGCTCGCGGAATGCAGAGCACAGCCTCAGAGCGCCACGCGGTAGACAAGACTGGGACTGCCGCCGATCACCGATACCACTTCAAGCACCTCCGGCCTCTCCCTCTAATAAGACACGCCTAAATTTTCTTTCCCGAAGCGAGCCACTGTCACTCTGTTTCTCACATGTAGAGATAGGGGTAGGAAGACGCGTCTGCGATACGCCCGCCTCGACCAAGGAGAAACATATGTCTGATGCCCGCCTTCAACACTTAAAGCAACTCGCTCACTGTGATCAGAAGAATATGCGTTCTCGCGTGTGGGTGCGTTTGCTGTTTTCGATGAAGGGTATTTTGGCACACGGCGCGTACCTCACCGTGCTTGGTGCTTTATCGCTCGCCGTGGGCGCAGCAGTGCCTCTCCAGGCCCAGACCTATACCGATCTGCACGATTTCGACTGCAATGTCGAGGGATGCCAGCCGAGTTATCCACAAATCCTGGCGCAGGGCCGGGACGGCAACCTCTACGGGACGACGAATGCTGGTGGCACCTCCGGCATGGGAACGGTGTTCAAGATGACACCGTCTGGCATTATCACGACGTTGCACAACTTCTCCGGTGCCGATGGCTGGAACCCCAGTGGCGGCCTTGTGCTCGGCACCGATGGCAACTTTTATGGCACCACCAACATCGGCGGTGCGAATGACCTCGGCACGGTTTTCAAGATCACTCCGGCCGGTGTGTTGACCACTCTATACAGCTTCACGGGAGCAGCGGACGGGGCCAACCCGCTCGGTGGCATTGTGCTGGGAAAGAACGGGAGCTTCTATGGCGCCACCTGCGGGTTTAACCCTCCCTGGACTTTGTATTCCATCACTCCGGCGGGAAAATTCAAGGTGATAAACAGCTCCTATCCAGCGTGCGCTGATTCGGGGCTTAGCCTCGGCATCGATGGAAATCTCTACGGTGAGTCCTCGGCCGGAGGAGTGACCGGTCGGGGAGCGCCATTCCGGGTCACGGCGGCTGGCGCGGTCATGATTCTCTACAGTTTTGACTACACCCACGGCGCAAATCCTTTCTCGCCGGTTGTTCAAGGCAATGACGGTTTGATCTACGGCACCACGAGCGCTGGCGGAAGCACCGGCGCCGGAACGGTTTTCAAACTCACCATCGGTGGGAAAATCACCCTGCTTCACGAGTTCAAGCCCAGTGGAGGCGATGATGGAGACGGCCCGTTTGCGGGACTGGTGGCGGCGAGCGATGGCAATTTCTATGGAGCCGCCGAGGGGCCGAATTCTGGGCTTTATCCGGATGGAGATCTTTTCAGCGCTACCAGCGGTGGCAGCTACTCACCTCTCTACGCTTTTGACAGCACCCACGGGACCCTGCCGCAAGCGACTCCGATGCAGCACACAAATGGCAAGATTTACGGAGTTACAACACGGGGCGGTGCCCCTGAAGGCGGCGTTTTCTACAGTCTCGACAATCACCTGCCGCCGTTCGTTTACCTGGTGACCATGTGGGGAACCGCCGGCCAGACGGTGGAGATCCTGGGTCAGGGGTTCAACACGGCGACCGGCGTCAAGTTCGGTTCCGGCCTTGCCAGCTTCACTGTCGTCTCCGATAGCTACATGACGGCCGTCGTGCCAGCGGATGGAACAACCGGCTTCGTGGCGGTTACATCTCCCTCGGGTACTTTGACCAGCAACCGGAAGTTCAACGTGGTCCCCGTTATCAGCAGCATTGCTCCTACCAGCGGACCGGTGGGAACGCAGGTCACAATCACCGGCACCGGACTGACGGGCACAACGAAAGTCACGTTCGGAGGCGTGAAAGCGATCACATTCTCCGTCAATTCTGGGACGCAGATCACCGCAACCTTACCCACTGGCGCGAAGACGGGGAAGATTGCAGTCACCACACCGGGAGGGACTGCGAGCAGTAAAGCAATCTTCACGGTGACACCATGAACGCGGTTAAGTCCCGACAAACGGTTCGCTCCTGGACAACCCGAATTCCGGGCCGTTCTTGTTGCTGCATAGGGCGAGGCCAGTCGGAAGATAAGTTCTCACTTCAAAATCACTCGTTTGGACAAACGGGCAGACTGCCGAAATAGTCCGGCACGCAGCGCGGCTTCGCGCACCAATCTGGGGTATCAATCATCCGTGAGTCTCTCGACATTCCTAGAGCGCAATGACGTGAAGGGGTATCTCCGTCTTATGTGCCGAAGCCTTGGTTCGAGGTGCGAGCAACCCACAAGCCATCACATGCTGCTGAGGCCGCGATTCGCTGTGGCCTCGAACCACTTGATAAGCGCCGGTAGCCGATAGCTCCGGATATTCCCAAGAAGTCATTTCTTACCTGGGTGAAAAGCCGAAATAATGGCTGACTGTCCTCTGATTTTTATTTGGCGACGATTTTCAGATGCCAGCGTCACGCAATCTCCTCGTCGCTCGTAGCTTCCGGATTACCGATAATTCGCGAAGTGACCCGAAACGGGCAAATGCTCGCCCCGGTACTGCCCGCATTAATTGTGGTTGCTTTATTTGCTCCCAGCCCGTCGCGCAGGCAAGGTCGATCGGGTCGTATCGCTACGCTGCGAATAAGGCTTCTTGGCAAAGATGAAATGAATGCGAAATGTGCGCGGAGGAGGCTCCGCCAATCATGTGATCCGCGGTGAAGTAACTGGTTGCGGCGGAAAGCCCAGAATCTGCTTACTCCATCCTCAAGACCCGCATTGGGTCCAGTCGAGACGCCCGCCACGCCGGAACCATGCAGGCCAGCGCAGCTGAAGCCATCAGCAATGCCGCGACGGCGGCGAACACCCCGGGATCGAGCGGTTGGGTTTCGTAGAGCATGGACTTGATGAACTGCGTCGTTGCGGTGCTTGCCGCCAGTCCCAGCAGGAGTCCGATTAGCGCCGGGCGTAGCCCATCGGCAAGCATCCCTCTCAGCACCTGCTCTCGTTGAGCGCCGAGCGCTATGCGAATCCCGATCTCACCCGAGCGCTGAGCCACAAGGTAAGACAGCATACCGAAAAGGCCCGCGGCCGCGAGCAACAGTGAGAGCACCGCTAGCGAGGTGATTAGGGTGGCGTCGAAACTTTGGTCGAGCGTCGATTGGCCGAGCAGTTGATTCATCGTAAGCACATCCGAGACGGGCAGGTCACGATCCTGCTCTTGAATGATCTGCTGCACCGGAAGTGCGAGTTGGCTCACGTCCTGCCTGGAGCGGATTGCGAGTGTGCCGTAGTTTTGATCACCCGCAAAGAGCGGATGGTACTGCATTGGCTCAGGCGCTTCGCCGATGCTGTACCGGGTGTCGCCGACGATTCCCACGATCACGTGTACCTTATTTCCGTCCATCACGTGCAGGTGTTTGCCAAGGGGATCTTCGCCGGGAAAGAATTTCTTGGCGAACGATTCGCTGATCACCACCTCATTGGCTTGATCGAACTTCTGGTTATCGCCGAAGGTGCGGCCGCGCAAAAGAGGAATGCCCATGGCCGCAAAGTAGCCGGAGTCGGCCGAGCGATAGATTGCGAGAGTGCCATTGCCCGGCGGCAGAGGCGGATGCTCCGCGATCGTGAATCCTGAGTCGCCCATGTAGCCCTGTCCCGGAACTCCAGTCACAAATCCCGCCGCTTCCACTCCCGGCAGCGCCCGCACTCGCTGCAATAGCGTCTCAAAGAAATTCGCAGGCGCTGGTCCTGGCGTCTTGTACCGCTTGCCCGGCAG
>Ga0209415_10007404_pt1 | contig 19185 bp, 15 predicted proteins | sample PeaSoiSIISIP2007_FD_187696 | JGI IMG/M metagenome (GOLD analysis project Ga0209415, IMG submission 187696) | Peat soil microbial communities from Weissenstadt, Germany - SII-SIP-2007 (SPAdes) (version 2) | ecosystem: Environmental > Terrestrial > Soil > Wetlands > Peat | place: Germany... | reverse complement strand
CCGACGAAGCGCGACTGGCGCAGGATCAACGCTTCGGGCCAGGCGAGCTGCACGATGTCCTGATACTCGGCCGGGACTTGCGGCAGGGCGGGCTGGTAGTCGACCATCCACTGGATCTTGCGCCGGTACCGTGCCAGGTGCTCCTGCGAGGTGGTGGCATGGTAGATCTTGGCGACAAAACCCGGCTTGCTGCCGATGGAGAAGATCTCCCCGGCGCCGCCCGACTTGCCGGTGGCCTCCAGCGTAACAAGCTCCGAGCGGCCGCCGGCCCAGATGAGCTCTACGAGGTGATCAGGCTTGCGAAGGACGGAGGACACGGCATAGACCGGGCAGCGTGATCATCGGTCAGAGCACAAAGGCGAGCAGCAGGGTCTTGTCGTCGGAGGAGATTTCGCAGGCCCGCCGGCTCTCTAAGAGATTCCGCAGGGCTTCGTTGCCGTTCGGCGCAGTGGCCTCGCGCAGAAAGGCGGCGATCGGGTCGATGAAGGGGCGAAAGAAGCCGCTGCGTGCGCGATTCACGGCGAAGGGCGCAGTGCCGTCGGACATCAGACCGATCACGCATCCGCGCTCGGGCGCGGGTAGCGGCGTGAGCCGAAGGTGATCCTTCCAATTCTCGTCGGTTACGAAATAGGTTTCATCGGCATATTCGCCGTTTTCCGGATGGGAAAGCGCGGAATCCCCGTTCGCGGCCTGCTGAATGGCGAAGCCGTCGCCGATTTGGAAGAAGCAGCCGCCGCGGGGCGAGGCCACGCATCCCACCAGCGTGCACGAAAAATCATAGAGTGCGAGCTCGCGCGAGGCGGCGAGGTCAGCGAGCCGGGTCCGAACGGCATCGATGGTGCTAAGGATAGTTGCCTCGAGGCGCGCACAGCCATCCGCCTGAACCTCGCACAGGCTCGGATCGGCGTGTACCGTGCTTGCGAGATCATCGGCCAGTGCGCGCGCAATGAAGTCCGACCCGGTCCGACCTTCCGGGACCGAGCCGGCGCCATCGCACACCGTGGCCACCAAGACATCCGCCGTCACGACGTAATGGCTGGAATCCTGTCCGGCCGCGCCCTGTTCCAGGTTGCGTTGGCCGGTAGCCGAGGCACAGAACACTCTCCACATCAATCTTGAGTCCACATCGATATTGGGCCTGTATGAGAGGCTGATCCAAAGCCGGTGTTCGAGCGGCGCGCGGGCAGGCGCGCGATCTTCAGGTGGACAGTTGCGCCCAGCTGTCCACCGGATTCAGCTGAACCGTCCCGCCGGCAGGCGCGCGGGAGACCGCGCGAATGCTGCGGCTCAGCCAGATGAACAGTTCCTTGAACTTGAGCCCGCTCAGGCTGAGCGCGCCCTTGTTGCTGAATTGCCCAAGGGTTTCCTTGTTGGCCTGATCGCCGATTCCGATGGCCATGATGTTGACCTTGTGCGCGCTTTCCGCGCTCTTGCACTCGGCGGCGACCTGGCGCCACTCATCGGTGGATTCCCCATCCGAGAGCAGCATGATAATGGGGCGCTTGTACGACACGCCCGCCGTGCGCATCTGCCGCTTTTGAGACTCGACCTCATCCAGGGCGCAACGCATGGCGGCGCCGAGCGGTGTCAGTCCGCCGGCCAGCAGGTCCGGCGGCGTGAAGTCCATGGCGTCGGTCCAGTCGCCCATGATTTCCACGTTGCTGTCGCCGCCCAAGGATATGACCAGTACCCGACCGCAGCGTGCGGCGATCGGGTCGGCTTTGAGATCCGCCGCGAGTGCCTTGAGTCCCTCGTTCAGCAGTTGGATCTTGTTCTCATCCTGCATGCTTCCGGAGCAATCGAGCACCAGCACCAGCGGTGCGCGCTCGTCGCTGTTGTCGATGAGGGCGACGTCCGGAATGACGGTGTTCATACTTTTCCCCGACCCGTGCGTGTCTCGAAAACTCGATGCCCAGCATACTCCGGAAGGCCGCAAAACGCACCGGCCCCAAGAGCACGCGGCCGGTCTCCCGAAAGCGTCGCACCAAAGGCCGGAGTGCGTTGAAAATTATGCGGTACGATATGCCGGATACGATGGGAGTCCGCCGGCGATGTCCGAACCCCTTCCTGAGATCGAAGCCGCGGACGGCCACGGCAGCCTGTTGATGCTTGCGTTTTTGTCGCTCCTGGTCGGCGTTGGCGCGGGTCTTGTTGGAGCGGCCTTTCGACTGGCACTCGAGGAGGCCGATCGGCTGCGAAATGCGTTCATAGTCTGGGCGCACGGCTGGCATTGGGCGGGGCTCGTGCTGGTGGCCGCTTCGGTCGCGGCAGCGGCATCCATGGCAAGCTGGCTGGTGCGCCGGTTCGCACCGACGGCGTCGGGAAGCGGCATCCCTCAGGTCGAGGCCGCGCTGCAGGAACAGGTACTGCGGCCGTCGTTTCACCTGATTCCAATCAAATTCGTGGGTGGATTGCTCGCGATCGGTGCGGGACTCGCGCTCGGGCGCGAGGGCCCCAGCGTGCAAATGGGGGCCAGCATCGGCGAGCGCCTTGGGCGCTCGTTCCGGCGCAATTGGCCGGATTGCCGAGTGCTGATTGCGGCCGGCGCCGGCGCCGGCTTATCCACGGCGTTCAACGCGCCGATCGCGGGCGCCATCTTTGTGCTGGAGGAATTGGTGCGCCGATTCGAGCATCGTATCGCCATCGCAGCGCTCGGTGCCTCGGCAACGGCCATCGCGGTGTCACGCATGCTGCTCGTCGATGCACCGGATTTCCATGTCGATGTCTTGAACTACGTCAGTGGCGAGACTCGGCCGCTGTATTTTGCGCTGGGGATCGTCGCCGGGCTGTTTGCGATGCTCTACAACCGCGCCCTGCTCGCGACCCTGGCGGCGGCGGATCGGCTCGAGCGCTGGCCGCCCGAACTGAAAGCGGCACTGATCGGCGCGGCAGTGGGCATGCTTGCCTGGTTCGCGCCCCTGCTGGTGGGCGGCGGCGACGTGATCACCCAGCGAACGCTCACGGGGACGGACGCGTTGGCCGTCGTTCCGTTCATTTTTCTCATCCGCTTCGGGCTTGGCACGGTCAGCTACGCTGCGCGCACACCGGGCGGGCTGTTCGCCCCGCTGCTGGTGCTCGGCGCACAACTCGGCCTGATGTTCGGTGGCCTGTGCCGGCTCGCATTTCCCAATTTGCAGATCCAACCGGAAGGGTTCGCCATCGTCGGAATGGCGGCGCTATTCACGGGCGTGGTGCGTGCGCCGATCACCGGCATCGTGCTCGTGGTCGAGATGACTGCGAGCGTGAGAATGTTGCTGCCGATGCTGGGCGCGTGCTTTATGGCGATGCTGGTGCCGACCTTGCTGAACGGAGCACCGATTTACGAGTCCTTGCGGGCGGGCATTTTGAGGCAGGCCGGCGCCAGCCCATCATCGTCGAATTCATCTTAGCGCGGCTTTGGCGATGTACGGCGCCGTCAATGTACCAGGCGACCGTATTTTGCGAGCACGGCGCGCAACGCCTCGTGCGGGATGGCGATGACGCGATGTCCATCGACACCCTCCATGTCGCGCGCGGCCACCATGGCGTTGACGATCGCCTCCTCGGTGGCTTCTACCGTGGCGCGAAACACCGGATCTAGGGAATCGTTCGGCAGCATTTTCAAGTCCACCACCTTCCCCTCGGCGGCGGCGCCCGGGTTGGCGGTCGAAAATGCAATGAAGATGTCGCCGGAGCCGTTGCCGGAAATGCTGCCGTTACGGCCCAATCCCAGGGTGACTCGATGCGCGATCCGTTTGATCTGGTGCGCCAATAGCGGCGCATCGGTCGCCACCACGACGATGATGGATCCGCGTTCCGCGATATCGGAGGGTATGAAGGCATACGGTTCGGGCGCGGGTATTTCTCGCCCGACGTTGATGCCCGCGATCCGCAAATTGTCGCGAGTCCCATAATTGCATTGCACCAGCACGCCAACCGTATACCCGCCGTCTTTGGCATCGAGCCGCCGGGAGGCGGTACCGATGCCGCCCTTGTAGCCGTTGCAAATCATGCCCGTGCCGCCGCCGACGCTGCCTTCTTCCACGGCGCCCGCGTGCGCCGTGTCGAGCGCGTGGAACACGTGCTCCGGTTTGACGTGAAAGCCGTTGACGTCGTTCAACCAGCCATCCCAGGTTTCGCCGACCACGGGTAATGACCACCAATAGCCCGTGGCGTCGGCGGAGCCGTGCATGACTCGCCATTTGATGGTGGCGTCGCGGACCACTCCCACGCTGTGGGTGTTGGTGATCATCACCGGACCTTCGAGAAAGCCGGATTCCTCGACCCAAGCGGTTCCGGTCATCTCGCCGTTGCCATTTTGCGCGAACCAGGCCGCGAACACCGGGTCCGACAGCGAGTCGCGGCCGCGCGGCAGCACCGCGGTAACTCCGGTGCGCACCGGGCCCTCGCCGACCTTGAGCTTGCCGGATCCCGAAATCAACGTGGTGTGTCCCACGAGCACACCCGCGACATCGGTAATGGCATCGAGCGGACCGGGGGTGCCGTCAAACGGTACCCCGATATCCCGAGCCCGCGGTCCCGCGGCCGCGGCATCCGCAGCCTGCGCGCTCTCGGTCGGCGCTAGAGGAGCATAAAGAGCGCAGAGACACCAAGCGGTAATCACCGGGCATAACGATCGGGCGAAATGACGCAATTTAAGTTCCCTCCGAGAATCCCCTACACGCTTTTCATGTATGCCCGTGAATCTCACAAGACTCCGAGCGCAATGCCCGGATGGTAAACTAACACGATGTCATCCACTCGAATTCCGCTGGTGCGAGTCCTGTTGTGGTTTCTTTGCGGAGCCGTCGCCGGTCTCGGCGCGCAAGCGGCGGCGGCGGCGGAAAAAGAGCTCTATATCTATAACTGGAACGATTTCATCGGCCCCCACACCATCGAAAAGTTCGAGAAACTCACCGGCATCAAGGTGGTCTACGACGTCTACGACGCCGAGGAGACCATGGAGGCGCGCCTGCTGGCGGGCAGTTCTGGCTATGACATTGTGAGCGCTTCGACCGACTTCTTCAGCCGCGAGATCAAGGCGGGTGTATACCAGGGTCTGGACAAATCCAAGCTGCCCAATTGGAACAATCTCGATCCGCGCATTCTCGCCATTCAGGCCTCGTACGATCCGGGCAATGCGCATGCGGTGCCGTATCTGCATTCCATCAACGGCTTCGCGTACAACGTCGATATGGTCAGGGCCCGTATGCCGAATGCACCGGTCGGCAGTCTCGACATGCTGTTCAAGCCGGAAGTCGTCGCGAAGTTTGCCGATTGCGGCGTGACGTTTCTGGATTCCGCGGAGGACACCATCCAATTGGCGCTGCAATACCTCGGATTGGATCCGAATACCACCAAGCGCGAGGACTTCAAGGCCGCGGAGGAGCTGCTGCTCAAGGTGCGGCCCTACATTCGCTCGTTCGACTCGTCCGAATACTTGAACGGACTGGCGAATCAGGAAGTGTGCGTCGCCATGTCGTGGTCGAGCGACTACGCGCAGTCGCGGGCGCGCGCCCGGGCGGTGGGGGTCAATGTCAATCTTGCCTTCACGGTACCGAAGGAGGGCGCGAACGAGACGTTTTCGTCGCTGCTCATCCCCGAAGGAGCGCCGCATCCCGAGGCGGCGTACCAATTCATCAACTTCATTCTGCGTCCCGACATCATCGCCGAGATCACCAACGCGATTTACTACGGCAACGACAATCTGGCATCGCGGCCGCTCGTCGACCCAAAGATTCTCGCCGATCCGACGCTGTATCCGACTCCCGAGATCGAAGCGCGGTTGTACAAATCGGCCGAGGTGAGCGCCACGACCGAGCGCATCCGCACGCGCACCTGGACGCGGATCAAAACCGCCAAATGAGCGACGAGGATTTCAACGAGGGCTTCACGTGACCGGCACCGACAAATCGCACCTGAACCGCATCGTCGGCTTCACGCGGATGCAAGACGGAACCCGGGAGGACTACCAGCTCCTGGAGAGGTACGAACGCGATTACCTTCAAGAGCTGCCGGAGCGAATTCTCGCCGCCCTCGAGAAGCTTAAGGATTCGTACGGCGGATATCCGCTGAGCCGGTTGGATCATTCATTGCAGGCGGCGACGCGGGCGAGGAACGACGGGGCGGATGAGGAACTCATCGTGGCCGCGCTCATTCACGATGTGGGCGATGACTTGGCGCCCTGCAATCATGCCGAGCTCGCCGCAGCGATCATACGCCCGTACGTGCGCGCGGAAGTGACCTGGATCGTCGAACAGCACGGGCTCTTTCAAAGCTACTACTATGCCCATCACTTGGGCGGCAACCGCGACGGGCGCGAGCGGTTCTTGAGCCACCCGTGGTACCGGGCGTGCGAGGCGTTTTGCGCGAACTGGGATCAATGCTCCTTCGATCCCCATTACCCGTGGCTACCGCTCGAGACCTTCGAGCCGCTGGTACGCCGGATCTTTAGCCGACGGGCGCATGATCCGCGCCACGTAAGCGCGGTTTAGGGTCGGGGGCGCACTCAGCGCTCTGCCAATTGCGCATCACGCAGCCGCTCGTGTTCGGCGCGGCGCATAAGGTATCCCGCGATCAACACACAGACGCCCACCAGGCAGATGATCAGGCTCGCGAGCGCGTTGACATCCGGGCTCACGCCGAGTTTTACCTTGGAAAATATCACCATCGGCAGCGTGCTTGCGCCGGGACCGGAAACGAAGCTCGAGATGACCAAGTCATCGAGCGACAGAGTGAAGCTGAGCAGCCAGCTCGATGCCAGGGCCGGCATGATCGCGGGCAAGGTGGTGTCGAGGAAAGCGCGCACCGGTCCGGACCCCAAATCCATGGCCGCTTCCTCCAGCGAGCGATCGGCGGTCTTTAGGCGCGATTGGACCGTGATGGTAACGTAGGCCGTGCAGAAGGCAATGTGCGCGATCACGATGGTGGTGAAGCCGCGATGCGGCCACGACAGCACGTTCAGCATCCATACGAACAGCAGCAATTGGGTAATACCGGTAATGATCTCCGGCATCACCAGCGGCGCGTTCACCATGCCGGTGAGCAGGAACCGGCCGCGGAACACCGGGAATCGCACCAGGGCAATGGCCGCCAAGGTGCCCATAACCACCGAGCCTGTGGAGACCGCGACCCCGATGCGCAGCGACAGCCATGCCGCGTCGAGAATTTGAGCGTTGTGCAGCAGTTGCGTGTACCAGGTGGTGGAAAATCCACCCCATACGCTCACCAGTGCGGATGCGTTGAACGAGTATCCGATCAATACCAAGATCGGAATGTAGAGAATGGCGATGCCGATGGCGAGCGCCGTGATCAGGAACGGGGAGATGCGATCCTGCACGCCCTACGCCTCGAGCTGCTTGGTGCTGTAGTGCTGATACACGGCGATGGGGCCGACCAGCAGAACCAGAAAGGCGATGGCGACGGCGGACGCCACGGGCCAGTCGCGGTTGCCGAAAAACTCGTCCCACAGCACCCGGCCGATCATGAGATTGTCGGGTCCGCCCAATAATGTCGGAATCACGAACTCACCGATGGCCGGGATGAACACCAACATCGAGCCGGCGATGATGCCGGGCATCGACAACGGCAGCGTGACATCGACGAAGATCCGCCACGGCGGGCTGCCCAAGTCCGCCGCCGCCTCCCGCAGCGTATAGTCGAGCTTCTCGAGCGTGGCGAACAGAGGCAGCACCATGAACGGCAAATACGAATAAATGATGCCGAGGTAGACCGCCACCGTGGTGTGCATGATCTTGAGCGGCTGATGGATGATGCCGAGCCAAAGCAGCGCCGAATTGAGCAGACCGGTCTCCCGTATGATCCCCTCGAGCGCATACACCCGCAGCAGGAACGAGGTCCAAAACGGCAAAATGATCACGAGCAGCAGCACGCTTTGGGTGCTCCTCGAGGTTCGCGCGATCGCGTAGGCCATCGGGTAGCCCAGGACCAGACATATCACGGTCGAGAAAAAAGCCGTTTTCAGCGAATAAACATAGGAGAGTCCGTAGACTTCGTCAGTGAACAGGTACTGGAAATTACCGAGATGCAGCGACAAATGGATGTGCCGGTCGGGGCCGATGGATAGAATATCGGTGAACGGGGGCACGCGTACCGCGGTTTCCGCAAAGCTGATCATCAGGGCGAATCCGAAGGGAATGAGAAAGAAAACCAGCAGGTACAGCATCGGCGGCAGGATGATGAGCCATTTGCCGTTGCGCTTCAGCCACTCGCCGTGCGCCTTGCCGCGGCCGTTGCCGCCCCGGTTGCGGCCGGCGATCTCATGCGCTGCCGTCTCACTCATTCGTGGTTTCCCCTAACGTGGGTTCGCGCAAGAAAACACGTTCCGCCGCGCCCAAGCCCGCGCGTGCGCGCAATTCCCGCAGCCGGCAGCGCCAGCGGCTGATCGATGCCTGCATCTCGGCACTGCACATATATGGTCCGTCCAATACGACGGTGGAAAAGGTGGTGGCGATCGCGAAAATGTCCCCTGGCATTGTCAGATTCTACTTCGACTCCAAAGCGGCGATGCTGGTCGCCTCCTTGCAGTTCCTCGCTGCGGAGTTCGAGGAACAGGTCCTGGTGCCCGTCGCCAATCTCCGATCGAGACCGGTTGCGGCGCTTGAGCGGATGGTGGACCTGTATCTCGATCCGGACATCGCCAGCCCCCGTAAAGTCTCCGTTTGGTATGCATTTTGGGGCGAAGCCAGCTCGCGGCAGGAATACTACGACATTTGCGGCAAGAAGGACGAGAGCTTTGCGGTCTTAGTGCGCGAACTCATCGGGCGACTGATCGAGGAGACCTCTCAGCCGCACTTGGATCCGGGCGGTATCGCTCTCGGGCTGATCGGTGCGCTGGAAATATTGTGGCAGGATTTCGCCTTCCAAACGGAAGAGAATATCGATCGGCAGGCCGCCAAAGATCGCTGCATGGCGTATCTGCGTTCGATTTTTCCGGGACAATTTTCCCAAACACCGCTGCGGACCGGCGAGCGGATCCGTAGCGCGGCGGAGCCTCAGCAATTCGCCGGCTGGGTTTACGGCAGTGCCTTTGCATTTGCGTTGGAGCGCGATCGCATCTTTCGCGGCGCCTGGCAAATCGCGGGGCACGACTCGCAGATTCCTCGGCCGGGAGATTATTTGGCGGTGGATACCGCGGCGGAACGGGCACTGCTGGTGCGGGATTCTTCGGGAAGAATGCATGCGCTTCGAAACAGCTGTGCGCATTCGCCGCATGCGCTGGTCGCAAACGGCGGCGGCCGATTCGACGGGGCCATCGAGTGCAGGATTCATGGCCTTGCATTCCACTGGGATGGCCGGCGCGAGGATGGCGGCGCGCGCGATGAGTTGAGCGCGCTCGATATGCGAGTCGTCGGCGGATTGGTGATCGTGAGGTCGCCCGAACCTAAGGGAGCGGCCGCAGTCGAGCCGGACGCTTGGTTCGAAGGCAAACTGCCGCACGGTTTGATGCCGCTCGGGACGGCCCGGGAAATCGCCGTTGCCGCCGACTGGAAAGTGATCGTCGAACAATGGCTCGAGTCCGCCACGCCGATGGCGGCGCCGAACGCAGCCGCGGCGGCGGTCGCCTGGAGCGTCGAGCAGACCGAGAGCGCAGGCGGCTGGAGCTCACTACGGTATCGGGCGTTGGCGGGCGCCGCCGGGGGTGGCATTTGGCACGAGCGATTCATTGCGCCCAACCAATTGCTGCAATGGCGCCCGGATGGTGTGTCGATCATGCAGGTGATACCCACGGGGCCCGGCCGCTGCCGGGTGCGGCGGCTCGACTATAGTCGCGGTGCGCACGGCCGCAATGCACGCGCAACCGGTTATCTGGCGGAGCGGCTGCGTCCCTGGACGCGGCGTTCAGCGCTCGCGGCCGCGGAGTCGGCACAAACTGGGATGATGGATTTCGGTTATTGCACCCACGCGCGAGGAGCGCTTGCGCCGGCGGTCTCGTGGTTTCGCAGGCACCTCATTGCGCAGGCGCCCGCCCTTGCGCTCGAGCGCCCGCCGATCGACTCTTAAAGTTATACTGCGCCAATTGAATGCCGCTTGCGCAAGATCACTCATTTGGAGAATGACACATGACTCTGGCTTCCTTGAGCACCGCCGATTGGCACGCGCGCGCCGCGAGCTTGCGCTACGAGACACGGCATTTCATTGACGGCAAGTCCGTCGATTCGGTGGCGAAGGGCCGCTTCGCCGTGGTCAATCCCGCAACGGGCGCACCCCTCTGTGAGGTGAGCGCGGGCACCGCCGCGGACATCGATCTCGCGGTGGCGGCCGCCAAGCGGACATTCAAATCGAGGGTTTGGAGCCGTATGGCGCCGCGGGACCGCATGGCGGTATTGGCGTCTTTCAGCCGGCTGATCGAAGCGAATGCCGAGCGCTTCGCCTTGCTCGATACGCTGTGCATGGGAAAACCGATCAACGACATGGTGACCATCGACGTGCCGGCGGCGGCGAAAAATTTCGCCTACTTCGGCGAGCTCATCGACAAGATCGACGGCATGGTGACCGCGACCGCGGCGGACGCTTTTCACTACATCCTGCGCGAGCCCTTGGGCGTCGTGGGCTCCATCGTGCCGTGGAATTATCCGCTGTTGATGGCCGCATGGAAGGTCGCTCCGGCTTTGGCGGCGGGCAATTCGGTGGTATTGAAGCCGGCCGAGCAATCGCCGTTGTCGGGACTGTTGATGGCTCAGTTGTTCGTCGAAGCGGGCGGCCCCCCGGGCGTATTCAACGTGGTCAACGGCCTCGGCGAGACGGCCGGTGCGGCGCTCGCGCTGCACATGGATGTCGCCAAGATCGGCTTTACGGGCTCGACCGAAATCGGCAAGCAGATGCTGATCTATGCCGGACAATCGAACATGAAGCGCGTGAGCTTGGAATGCGGCGGCAAGACTCCGCAGATTTTCTTGAGCGATTTGCCGGATCTCGATACGGCGGTGACCTATGCGATCAACGGCATCTACGGCAACATGGGCGAGGTGTGCAACGCGGGATCGAGGCTGCTCATCGATCGCCCGATCGCCAAGGAATTCATCGCTCGGTTCATCGAGAAGGGCAAGTCCGCCTATCGGGCCGGCGACCCGCTGGACCCTTCGACCAACTTAGGACCGCTGGTCACTGCATCGCACCGCAATCGGGTGATGAGCTACATCACCCGGGGCAAGAGCGAGGGTGCGCGCCTGGAGTTCGGCGGCAATTCACCCGACTTGCCGGGCGCCTATGTCAATCCCACGCTCTTTACCGGCGTGAACAACCGCATGACCATCGCCCAGGAGGAGATTTTCGGTCCGGTCGCGGCCGCGATCGAGATCAACGGCGTTGCCGAGGCGCTCGCGGTCGCGAACGATTCGATCTACGGCCTGGCGGCTTCCGTTTGGACCCGCGATTTGACGGTCGCTCACAAGACCGTCCGGGATTTGGAGGCGGGCGTCATCTGGGTCAATTGTTTCGATCACGGCGACATGACCCAACCGTTCGGCGGCTACAAGCAATCGGGCCAAGGGCGCGACAAGTGCGTGGAAAGCCTGATCTCCTACACCCAAACGAAGTCGGCCTGGATCAATCTCGGCTGACGGGAAACACCGCTATCGGAGAATCCCGGCTAGGCGAAATGCCGTGGCGCGTTGGCCAGACGAAACTCCGGGATCCGTTCGCGCAGCAAATTGTGGAATTCGTGCATGTAGACCTCGAGGCGCGAGAGCGGGCCGGGCTTGTAGCTGCTCGACGCGAGTCCCCGCTGCACGCGCTGGCACAGCCATTTGTCCTCGTTGTTGACCTCGGTATTGATGCGATTGCTCAAGTAGCGCACCGCACGGATTTTGCGGCTCTCGTTCGGCAGCCCGAACATGGCGCCGCGAACGATGCATTTTCCGGGACCGCCGGGCAACAATTGGAAAAAATCCATTTGATCGGGAAACACATCGATTCCCAAGTTCGGCAATGCGCTGTAAAAGCGCCAGCTGCGGCGCAGGGTTTCCGGTAGATGCGTGACGGCCCCGGCAACCAATTTCTGATACATGCGCTCCGACCAGCGGGAAGAGGGCTTATCGCGCATCCAACTCACGCCGCGCGCGACACCGGGTCTGGAAGCCACGTCATCGTAATCCGGCGTGAACATGCGGTAGAGGCCCGGGTGCCCGATCGGCACGTGATAGGACTCGAGGTAATTGTCCATCGCGATCTTCCAATCGACGTCCCACACTTGCGTGGTGATCGGCGTCAAGGGAATCATTTCCTCGAATCGATAGGGCGCGAGTTCGTGAGCGAGCGTGCCCCAGGTGCTCGAGACCGGCGGCGGGTCCCCCGCGAGACACACGAAGACAAAACCCAGGGCGGTGTCCACCCGCACCGGGCGCAAACCATGGGCGGAGCGGTCGAGGTCCTGAAAACTCTCGCGCATCGGCACGCCGATCAAGCCGCCGTCATGGCGATAGCTCCAGCCATGATAGGGACAGGTGATGGTGGCCGGGCAATTACCCGACCCATCGAGCAAGCGGGCGCCGCGGTGCCGGCACACATTGTGAAACGCTCGGATCGAGCCATCCCGATCCTTCAGCACGAGAACGCTTTCCGGGCCCAAATCGAAGGTTACATAGTCCCCCGCGCGCGGTATCGAATTCACGTGACAGACGATCTGCCAGCTCGGCATCAGCACCCGTTCGATTTCGAGCCGGGTGAGGTCCGGATGGTTGTAGACCCAGGCGGGCAGCGCGTGCGGTTGGTCTGCGAAGGAGTCTCGGTGGAGCTGGGTCGCGGGCAGGCTGTTCATGGCGTTCTCTCCGACCGATAATTAGGACCAGCAATTAACAACAATTATATGAGCATTTAATTTACGCCGCGGCAACGCCGGTTGGCAAGCGGCGCCGCAGCAATTCGCGCAAATGCGCTGCAGCACGCTAATTCAAGCTAAAAACGCTGATATCGTATAAATATGCAGCGGTCTTTCAGGGGAACGCTGATGTATTTATTTATATAGTCATATAAACTATTCGTCGGATAAGCTATTCGGAACCGATAAATGTTATCCCGGGGGAATCTCATGGCCAGAAAACTGACCAACAGCAACGCGCAATTTAAGCGCGCCGTGAAACGCCTGCCGCTCGGCGTGGCCTCCAACTTCCGTTACTGGGGGGAGGAGCGAACCATCTATGTGAAGCACGGCAAGGGCGCGCGCATTGTGGATCTCGACGACAATTCCTACGTCGACTACCGCATGGGCTATGGCCCGGCGATATTGGGGTATGCGGACGAGCGCGTCGATGCGGCAGCGCGCCGCGGCATGGAAGTGGGCGGCGTTTTCGCGCTGTCCACGGAAGCCGAGCTTCGAGTGGCCGACCGCATCGCGAAGATGGTGCCGGCGGCCGAACTCGTGCGTTTTTCGAATTCCGGAACCGAAGCGGTCATGGCGGGCCTGCGCCTCGCGCGGGCATTTACCGGCAAGGACGATTACGTGATTCTGGAAGGCAGCTATCACGGCTTGTTCGACGCGGCCATGTGGTTCACGCCCATGGATAAATGGACGCAGGTCGGCGATCCGGAAGTCAAACCCTACAGCGAAGGCGTGCCGGTGAGCACCAAGAGTTTCGCGCATTTCGTGCAGGCCAATGACGCCAATCAGCTGGAAGATGTGTTCAAGCGCTACGCGTCGCGCATCGCCTGCATGCTGATCGAGCCCATCATGGGCAACTGCCTCGGCATTGCCGCGGAACCTGAGTATCTGCGCGCGGCGCGCGAATTGTGCGACAAGCACGGCGTGGTTCTGCTCATCGATGAAGTGAAGACCGGCTTTCGCGTGGCGCGCGGCGGCGTGCAGGAGTTGTACGGCGTCAAGGCGGATCTGTGCACCTTCGCCAAGGCGGTCGCCAACGGCTACCCCATCTCGATACTCGCCGGGCGCGAGGAGATCATGCGCAAGATCGGACGCGGCGTGGCCCACGGCGGGACCTACACGGCGCACTCCGTATCGCTCGCGGCGGCGGAGAAAACCCTCGAGATTCTGGATGAGACCGACGCTTTGGAGCGCATCGCCGATTACGGCACGCGCCTGCGCAACGGCATGCGCCAGATCCTCGGGGCGCGCGGAATCGCGCACAGCTTCGTCGGCCACCCCTCGATGAGCGGGCTGTATTTCGCGCACGATCCGCCACGCAATTATCGCGCTTGGAAGAGCAGCGACTACTCGTTCTACGATGCCATGGCGCAGGTGCTGCACGATGAGGGAGTGCTGTGCGAGCCCGATTCGCGCGAACCGTGGTTCGTGTCGGCGGCGCATGATGCGTCCTGCCTCGCCGATACGCTCAAGGCGTTCGAGATCGCGGTGGATGCGACCTTGAAGGCGAGCGGCGCCACGCACAAAGTGCCTGCTTGAGCGAGAACGTCAAAGCCGGCCCGCAAGGCTTGGACGCGATCATCGTCGGGGCCGGGCACAACGGCCTGGTCGCGGCGTGCTATCTGGCGCGCGCCGGACTGAAGGTGCTGGTGCTCGAGCGCAATCCGTACATCGGCGGTGCGGCCGTAAGCCGGCGCCTTTACAAGGATTTCACCTACTCGAATTGCTCCTACGTTTGTAGCCTGCTGCGGCCGGAAATCATGCGCACCTTGGAGCTGCCCAGGTACGGTCTGCAAGTGATCCCGTACGAGGGCGGCTGCACCATGATGCAGGGCGGTGGGCATCTTGCTCTCTACGACAACCACGACGCCTTGCGCCGCGAGATATCGCGGCATTCGAAGCGCGATGCGGAAGCCTACGACCGCTACGCGCGCGACGTGATGCGCCAGTGCAAATTCATCAAGCCGCTGCTGATGCGCGAACCGCCCGACCCAAGCTCCTTCAAGCCGCGCGACATCAAGGAGCTTTTGTATCTCGGACAGCGCTTTCACCAATTGGGCGAGCAGCGCATGTACGACACGCTGCGCTTCTGGACCATGAGCGCCGCGGATTTTCTCGACGAATATTTCGAAAGCGACATCGTCAAGGCGCATTTCGCCGGCAGCTCGATCATCGGCACGGCGTTGGGGCCTCGCTCGCCGGGCACCGCGTACGTGCTGCTGCACCACTATATGGGCGACATCGACGATACCGTCGGCGCCTGGGGATTTGCCCGCGGCGGCATGGGGGCGATCACCAGCGCGCTCGGCAAGTCCTTCGAGGCGAGCGGCGGCAGCATCCGCAGCGCCGCTCCGGTGGCGCAGATTCTGGTCAAGAACGGCCGCGCGTCGGGGGTGGTGCTCGATGACGGCGAGGAGATTCGTGCGCCGTTGGTCATTTCCAATCTGGACGTCAAGCGCACCTTTCTCAAGATCATGGATTCGAAGGATCTGCCCGATGATTTTCTCGGCCGGGTGAAGAACTTCAAGATCCGCGGTTCGTCGGGCAAACTCAATATCGCGCTCGACGGTCTGCCGAGCTTTCCCGCCATTCCTGCGGGCTCGCCGTGCACGCGCGGCGACATGCACGTCACCGACACCTTGGAAATGATGGAACGCGCCTACGACGACTGGAAGGAGGGCCGCTGGTCGCGCGCGCCCTATATCGACATGCTGATTCCCTCGCAAATCGATCCCACCATGGTCCCCGACGGCAAGCACTATATGTCGGTGTTCGTACAATACTGCCCGTATGAGCTCGCGGACGGCCAATGGACCGCCGCCAAGCGGCAGGGCTTCGGCGACACGGTCATCAATACCATCGCGCAGCACAGCCCGAATTTCAAAGACTTGATTTTGCACGCGGAAATACGCACCCCGTGGGATATAGAAAATGAAGTCGGCTTGACCGAAGGCAATATCTTTCAAGGCGAATTGACCATGGATCAGCTGCTGTTCAACCGGCCGGTGCCGGGTTTCGCGCAATACCGCTCGCCGGTGCGCGGCGTCTACATGTGCGGATCGAGTACCCACCCGGGCGGCGGCGTCATGGGTGCACCGGGTGCCAACGCGGCGCGCGCGGTGCTCAAGGATTTGGGCCGGGCGCAAGCGGCATGATGCAGCCGGCCGCAACGCGCTACGACTGCATCGTTATCGGCGGCGGGCACAACGGCCTGGTGTGCGCCGCGAGCTTGGCACGCGGCGGGCGTTCCGTGCTGCTGGTCGAAGCGCGGCCGCAAGTCGGCGGGGCCGCACTCACACGCGAGTTCGCACCCGGATTTCAAGTGTCCGCTTGTGCGCACTTGCTGCACCTGATGCCCGCCGACCTCGTGAACGAACTGCAATTGAGCTCGCACGGCCTCAAATGGGCCGCGCAATCGATGCCCACCATCGCCTTGGGGGCACAGGGTGCGCCGCTCGCGGTGGGACTGCCGCTCGCCGCGGGTCCGGAGGTCACTGCCGAGGACGCGGCGGCGTACGGACGTTACACGGCGCAGATGCGCCGGTTCGCGCAGGCGCTGGTGCCGCTGCTCTCGAAGGTGCCGCCGCGCTTGGGAACCCGCGACTGGGGCGACATCATGGCTCTGCTGCGCTTGGGTTGGCAGATACGCAAACTCGGACGGGACGACATGCGCGAATTGCTGCGCATCGGCGGCATGAATGTCTACGATCTGCTCGAGGATCAATTCCGGTCCGCGGTGCTCAAAGGGGCGCTTGGTTTCGACGCGGTGCTCGGCACGAATTTCGGCCCGCGCTCGCCGGGCACGGTATTGACGCTGCTGTACCGCATGGCTGCCGAAGCGGCCGGCGGCGCCGCATTGACGCAACCGGCGGGAGGTTTGGGCGCACTGTGCGACGCGCTCGCCAAGGCCGCGACCGCGGCCGGCGCCACGATCCGTACCTCTGCGCCGGTCTCGCAAATCCTGGTCGAATCGGACCGCGCGGCCGGGGTGCTGCTCGAGTCCGGCGAGCGCATCACGGCGCGCACCGTGCTCTCGAGCGCCGATCCGAAGAACACGTTCCTCAATTTGCTCGGAGCGCGCCATTTGGATACCGGCTTCGTGCGCCGCGTAAATCATTTGCGGGCGCGCGGGTTGGCCGCCAAACTGCATCTGGCGCTCGACCGTGCGCCTCCGTTCAGCGGTTTGCAGAGCGCCGCCCTCGGCGGACGATTGCTGATCGCCCCCTCGCTCGAGTACCTCGAGCGGGCCTACAACCATGCGAAGTACGGGGAATATTCAGCCGCTCCAGCGATGGAGATCACGGTCCCGACGGTCAACGATGCGGCGCTCGCCCCGCCCGGCAAGCATGTCTTGTCGGCCATCGTGCAATACGCGCCCTACGCCCTCAAAAACGGCTGGCCGCAGGAGCGCGAACGTTTTACGGAGCTGTGCATCGATACGCTGGAGCGCTATGCGCCGGGGCTGCGCGCCAGCATCGTCGCCGCAGAGTTGCTCACACCGCTCGATATCGAGCGGGAATTTCGCATCAGCGGCGGTCATTGGCATCACGGCGAACTCGCCTTCGATCAATTCTTCATGGTCCGGCCGGTGCCGGGTGCCGCGCAGCACCGCACACCGCTGCGGGGCTTATACCTGTGCGGGGCCGGCTGCCATCCCGGAGGAGGGGTCATGGGCATTCCCGGGCGCAATGCCGCGCGGCAGGTTTTAAAGGAGGCTGCGTGAAATGAGCGCATCGCAACCCTTGGCGCCGCATTTCCAACAGCCGCTGCTGCGAACGCCGTTTCATGAGCGTGCTCGAGCCCTTTCCCAGGTCGACAGCTTCATTGCCTGGGCCGGCTACACGACCGTCGATGTGTTCACCACCGTCGAGCAGGAATACTTCGCGATCCGCAACGCGACCACGCTTTATGACATTACGCCGATGGTGAAGTACCGCGTGGCGGGCCCCGATGCGGTTGCGTACTTGAATCGCCTGGTCACTCGGGATCTCGGCAAGCTCAAACCGGATCGCGTGGCCTATTGCGTATGGTGCGACGATGAGGGACATCTGCTCGACGACGGCACGGTGTTTCGGCTGGGCGAGGACGAGTACCGCCTGTGTACCGCGGAAAGGCAGATCGACTGGCTACTCGATTCGGCCATCGGATTCGATGTCGAAATCAACGAAGTGACCGAACAAATCGCCGCGCTCGCCATGCAGGGCCCGACCTCCTGCGCGCTCCTGAAGACACTCGGCCTCACCGGAATTGAACGGTTGAAGCCGTTCGAGATCGGCTATTTTTCCTTGCGCGGACGGCAACTCACCGTGTCGCGCACTGGTTTTACCGGAGATTTGGGATACGAGTTGTGGATGGCGCCGGAGGCGGCGCTGGACATCTGGGACGAGTTGATGGCGGCCGGGCGCTCGCGAGGCATTCGTGCCATCGGCTCGCAGGCCCTCAACATGGCACGCATCGAGGCCGGATTCATCATGCCGCATGTGGATTTCGTTTCCGCGGAACAGACGATCCGTACGGGGCGCGACCGCTCGCCACTCGAGCTCGGGCTCGCCTGGCTCATCGATTTCGAGAAGGGGCACTTCACCGGCCGCCGCGCATTGCTCGCCGAACGGCAGAGGGGGCCGCGCCGGCAACTGGTCGGATTGGATGTGGTCGGCAACAAGCCGGCCCACGATGCGCTCCTCTATAATGAGGCGAACGGCAGTCGCCAAATCGGAGCCGTCACCTCGGCCACCTGGTCGCCGACTTGCAAGCGCAATATCGCGCTTGCTATGGTCGACGCCCCGTATTTTCAAATCGGCATGACGGTATGGGCGGACATCTACTTGAACCGCGAACTCGTGTGGGAGCGTCGAATGTCGAAGGCGCATGTGGTGGAGCGACCGTTTTTCGCGCCGGAACGCCGTCGCGTGACGCCCCCGGGGGAGTTCTAGAGCGCGTGGCGTCGCCGCAGCAAAAATCGCTTGCTGATCGGCCGTGGCTGAATCCCGAGGCTAAGCCGCAAATCGTCATCGAAGGCCTCAGCAAGACCTTCGGCGCCTTCAGCGCGGTGGACAGCGTCAATTTGCGCATCTACAAGGGTGAGATGTTTGCCCTGGTGGGCGCATCGGGATGCGGCAAAACGACTCTGCTGCGCATGCTGGCCGGGTTCGCCAGCCCGAGCGGCGGGCGCATCCTGATCGATGACGTGGACATGACCGCGGTGCCGCCGCACGAGCGGCCGGTCAACATGATGTTCCAATCCTATGCGTTGTTTCCGCACATGACGGTGGAGGAAAACGTCGGCTACGGTTTGCGGCGCATGGCGCTCGAGGCGGGCGAGCGGACCAAACGCATTCGCGAGGCGCTCGACATGGTGCAGTTGGGCT